>Ga0193951_1000962_pt1 | contig 12799 bp, 9 predicted proteins | sample BB_2_MG_FD_140370 | JGI IMG/M metagenome (GOLD analysis project Ga0193951, IMG submission 140370) | Microbial mat bacterial communities from the Broadkill River, Lewes, Delaware, United States - BB_2_MG | ecosystem: Environmental > Aquatic > Freshwater > River > Microbial mats | place: USA... | reverse complement strand
GCAATTCTTTCTATGTATAAAATTGTTCACTTAATTAATAAAATTGGTATTAATAAGAGCATCAAAGGTAAATTACAATCAAGAAAATAATTATGCATAAGTTAATCTCTATTATATCAGTCGCTTTTTTAATGTTTATCACGTGGATAATATATTTAGCTAATACCGCACAAAACAGCATTTTTTTTGAGCTGGTTGCTCGTATTCCTTATGGCGACAAATTAGGACATTTCTGCTTATTTGGCTTACTAACATTAGGGGTTAACTTTGCTTTTAAACTTAAGTCATATAAATTAATTTCATTTAACATATATGTTGGTTCAACCGTAGTTTTCTTCTTCGTGTTACTTGAAGAATTAAGCCAGTACTTTATACCTAGCAGGACACTAGACATTACGGATTTACTGGCTGATATTCTAGGTATTATTACTTTTAGCCTTGTAACAAAGTTTATTAGTAAACACCTCGAATAGAAAATTAACCAGAAAAATTATAGTTGGCTATTATTTAATTTTTCAAACATTATAGTTAACGGTAATTTTCGCTTATGAAAGCGTTATATAGAAATCACAAGCAAGGATAGATGATGAGTCGAACTAAAGTTTTCAAAACTTTAAGTTTTGTTATCGGGTTAGCCATGTTACTAGCAAGTATCATGGCGTTTTTGGGCTTCTCCCCTTTTTCTGATACAAATAATATTGGGATAACGGGCTCTTCTTTAGTTGGAACATATTTTATGTTTTATGCGCTAACAGGAAAAACAGATATATTGAATTACTTTAAAACAAATCAAATTTAGTCATTACCTATTAAAAATAGTTAAAACAAGACTAATAACTGCGGTTTTTGAACTGATTTTGCTTATTGCAATCAACTATCTTTCGTCCATTAATTAGGGGTAATTACAGAGGGTATATAATGTCATTTCAACATAAATTAGAACGTGCGCAAAAAGAGCTTAATGAAGCCAATATATGGAAGTCTAATTATAACCCGCCTATTCTTGTATTATTAAGGAAACTCGGTTTCGATATTCGTCCATTCCATTACTGTTCATTCAAAAGTAATTTCATTACAGCATCGTTATGGTTCGGTATTAGTTGGGGCCTTATTATGTGGTTTACCTCTTGGAAAAATAACAACGTGCCTATTCAAATGGCTATATGTATAAGTTTACTTGCGGGGATACTTTTTGGCTTTTTAATGGCGCTGTATTACAAACGTAGTGCAAAGAAAAACAACTTGAGTGATTGGCAAGCATTGTAGCTAATAACTGATAATTAGATAACAACGTCTACCACTCCCTTTTTATACATAGAATAAAGTGACACACATTTAATGAAACATAGGTTATTGGTTATACCTTCAGAATATAAAAATGACTTTATAGCTACTATTAGATCAATACGTTAAATATTGAGGATAAGATAAAGGGGTAACCGCTACTTACAAAGTATAGCGCGGTAACCTTGTCTCTAATTCATAAAAATAGTGAAATAATTTCATCTATTTAACAATACTTTATTGTGATAAACCCAAAACATTTTTCCTTTTGTCCTACCTATCGTTAATTAGTATCGCTAATTAATTTTTTACATACCCCTTGTTGGCCGCAAATGTCTTATTTCTAAATAGAAAATAAACTACTGAAGAAAGTATAATTGAATCTAAACTCGCAATCTGAGTAATTGAGAAGTAGCCATTAAAGCTAAGCCAGCCTAATAAACAACCAAAAATCCATGCATATATCGCTGACCAATGATAATTTTTAACACTTGCATTGTTACTGGTATTTCGCCTATTAAACCAAAAGTTAAGACAATAAATAGCGCCAACGGGTGGAATAGTTATACCTAACAAAACAAGAAAATCGATAAAATAACGCTGCACATCAGTAAAGGCAATGGCGGTTCCTAATATACCAATAAATAATGTGATATTTCTTAACGAAAATACCGGAAAAATGGTATTAATGGATAAACTTGATGAATAAAGCGTAAGTACGTTAGACGACCAAGACGAAAGCAATAATAAAAAGAATGCCGGTGCGCCAATACCAATACCTATCATCACTAAAATCAGATCAGACTGTTGGCTGATAATAGCGGGAATACTTGTTAAAATAAGCACTAAGGGAAATACAACTAACAATGATAGGCCGGCAGATATTGAAGCCCCTTTTGGGTTTTTAGCAAAACGACTATAGTCCGGCTGAATAACGACACCAACAATATAAGCGCCAACAACCGCTGAAACAGCGGAGGTGAAGGATACATGCTCTTTTACTTGCCACAACAAGTCTGCATCTGGTGAATTTAACGCCATGTAAGCGGCGGTCATTATAAAAAACACCATCAAGGGCACTAACCATAAAGCCAGTTTATCGATACCTTTGAATCCCTTAAGAGAAACCCATAACATCAAAGCACTACCAATAATCAAGTATAAAGCGACAGGTAGATTTACTCCAAAGGAGGTGAGTACCGTATTGGCTGCATCACCAAACATTTTGCAAATAACGCCATACCAACCAGCCAAAGTAAAGGCTACCATGGCATTTATAAATTTGGATCCTTGTACACCAAAAGCATTTTCAATAAGTTTTGACGCAGATAATCGAGTAACTCCTCCTACCCAGCTAGTACAAGCATTCATTAAGCCTAGAATCAATGAACCAATTACAAATGCCAATATTGCAACAGTAAACCCTAAATTACTTCCAATTTGTGCAGCCATCAAAAAGGCTGGAATGCCAATAGTACCACCAATAATCACCAGGGCTATATGCCCTGATGATACGGTTTGGCTATCTGGCACCCTTTGTAGACTATAGTCATCAGAGGGGTTTGACATTAATTTTCTCCAAGGTAATTATAAGTAGATTTGGCATATTCAAGAGAAACATAACCATTTTTTATATCATTCTTGATTGCTTCACGGTCACGCAATTTAGGGTTACCATACCCTCCACCATTGGCAGTAATTACCCTTATAGTGTCGCCTGTATTGGTAGGTAGTTCAGTTACCATCGAATGGCGATGTGAACTGCCATCGGCACGTATCACTTCAATACGATTAAATGTTCCAGGCTGCCCGTCTTTAAGTGCCCATGGTGCAACATTTGAGCGAGTGAAAGCACATGTTAAAAAGCTATCGTCATTTCTAATAACATAATCAAGCACTATCCCCTTCCCGCCACGAAATTGTCCTGCGCCACCATCTTCATCATTCAGCGCTACTTGTGCAACAGTAACACCATAACGTGCTTCTGCAATTTCTGCAGGGCAGTTAAACGTTTCACCGTGCATGGAACAAAACATAGCATTAGCCCCATCAAAGCCTTTTCCAGCTCCCCAACCACCAACTTCTGGTTCAACAATGGAGTAATGACGATTGGTATCAGGATGAATACCACCCATGATTGTCGCACAAATAGAAGAAAAGTTACCTGCGGGTAATTCATCTGTTATTTGTTCAGCAAGGCAACGCCATAATAAATCGTTCAGTCGAATCAATGTTTCAAAATAAATACCACACGCTGCTGGCTCTTTAGCATGATAACGAGTACCTTCCTTGGTTTTAACTTTCATTACTCTGAAGCAACCACCATTGGCCATATCTCTATCACCAATCAATCCCATTAATATCAATTGGCAAGAGAGTAAAGTACCATCTCGCGATAAATTAGTGGGTGCATTACTTTGCTCGGGTGCCTTAGTTAAATCAACAAAAATTTCATCTTTAACTATATCCATAGATACTTGCAGTGTTGAACCATCATCTTGCAGATCTTCAATTTCATAACGTCCGTCAGGTAATTTACTAATTGCTGCCCTTGCCATTTTCTCGCCATATTCGAGATAGCTATCAACCGCTGATAAATAAACATCAACACCATATTTGTCGGCAAGTTCAATAATACGCTTCGAGCCTAATCTTAAGGCAGCAATTTGTGCCCACAGATCACCTTTTAAAAAGTCTGGCATTCTAGAGTTACAAACAATCATATCAATTACGCCAGATATGGGTTCATCATTTGAAAAAATACGTACTGCAGGAATCCTGATGCCTTCTTGAAATATTTCTGTCGCATCGACAGACATCGAACCTGGTGATTTACCTGACACATCATTCCAGTGTGCAATATTACCAGTCCAAGCAATGATATTATCACCATAAAAAACTGGTTTAAGTAGTACAACATCATTTAAGTGAGTCACGCCACCATAATAAGGATCATTAGTGATAAAAATATCACCATCGTGGATATTACTTTCTCCATGCACTTCAATAATTTTAGCAACTGACTTATCAATTGTACCAACAAAGGCTGGAATGCCTGAACCAGCACTGGCTAATTCTGCATCTGCAGTAACAATGGCCGTGGCCATATCGAGTACTTCATAAATAATCGGACTCATGGCTGTTTTACGAATAGTAGAAAACATTTCATCACTAATAGCACGCAATGAGTTTTGAATGATTTCATGTGTTATTGGGTCATAATTGCTCATTTGAAGTCTCCCGTGTTATTAAGCGTAATAATAATGTTGGCATACTCATCAATGCGCACGTCTTGTTTAGGATAAACAACAATAGTCGTCCCCTTTTGTTCGATAATTGCTGGGCCATTGAATGCCATTTGTGGTTCAAATAAGTCACCATTGTAAATGACCGCGTTGTGTTTACCTTCTAAGGCATAATCAACTGTACGCTCACCTTTAATAGTTTCATTAAGCAATCTACCGGTTTGCTGTTTTTTGCCCAACTTAATTTTACCTATGTCGGCCTGTCCAACTAAATGTAAACCAACCATTTCTATAGTTGTATCTAAACGGTACGTATATTCTTTTTCATACATAGTTTGAAACAACTCTTTCACTGATTCTAAATCACCTACTTGAACAGATAGAGGTAACGGTACCTCAATAGAGTGTTCTTGGTTTAAATAGCGGAAACGGCCATAAACTTGATACTTTGTTTTTTGCTCAGGAATGTCTTCGCTTACAAACGTACTTTTAAGTTCGTCGTGTAATTGATTTATTTGATCATTGATAGATTCAATATGCTCCGCATGCCAAGGACGTAAATAAGTAAGTATACGTTCTCGGCGAATATCAGACATCATCATACCCCAAGCAGAAAATACCGCCGCGGTTGCTGGTATAATGACCTTTTTAATGCCTAATTCTGCTGCAAGTGCACAAGCATGCATACCACCACCGCCGCCAAAAGCAACCATGGTAAAGTCACGAGGATCATGCCCCTTATTGATAGAAACCAGCTTAAGGGCATTAACCATATTGTTATTGGCAATACGAACGATACCACTAGCAACGTCAGCACTTGATAATTGCAATTGTTTTGCTAATGCAGTTAATGAAGCATCTACTGCGGCCATATCAGCTTTAATTTCACCACCGCAAAAATATTCAGGGTTTATTCTTCCTAAGGCTAAATTAGCATCTGTGGTTGTAATTTGATCACCCCCACGTCCATACGCGACAGGCCCAGGTGATGCTGCAGCACTTTGTGGCCCAACGTGTAATTTATTAAATTCATCAACCCAAGCAATTGATCCGCCACCATTACCAATTTCAATTAAATCAACAACAGGCACCATGATTGGAAAGCCCGAGCTTGTTTGGCTACGCTCAATATAATAATCTGAGCCAATGGGTACGACGCCATCGTTTATTAAGGTACATTTAGCGGTTGTACCACCAATATCAAGGGCAATAATATTGTTTTCACCAATAATTTTCCCTAAGGCTGCAGCCCCCCAAAAACCACTTGCAGGGCCAGATTCAACCATAGTAATGGGCACTTGCTTTGCAGCATTTAATGTATCAACACCACAATTAGACTGCATTACGTACAGTTGACCATCAAAATCACGCTCAATAAGACCTCGATTTAATTTTTCAAGATATCGAGAAGCGACTGGCTGTACATATGCTGACAGAACCGCTGTACTAGTTCGCTCATATTCTCGCCATTCTCGCGATACTTGATGAGAACAAATTATTTCTAAATCTGGTGAATGTGCCAATATAGCTGCTGCAATTTCTTTTTCATGACACGGGTTGATATAAGCATTTAATAAACAGATTGCAATTGCTTCTACCCCTTCAGCCTTCATTTTATCAAGTATTTCAGGCAAAGTGTCTAGGTTTAATGGCCGTTCAACCTCGCCTTTGTATGACATTCGCTCTTGAATTTGGAAACGAAGAAAACGTGGTACATAAGGCTCTGGTTTTTGATAATTAAGATTGAAGAAATCAGGTCGATCTCCCCTGCCTATTTCAAGAACATCTCTAAACCCTTGTGTCGTGATAAGAGCGGTAACAGCCCCCTTACGTTCGGTTAGCGCATTAATAACAACAGTGGTGCCATGAGCCATTATGTCGATATCTTGTGCATTAACATTTGCTTTCTCTAAAACATTAAGCACACCCTGCTCAAAATTTGGCGGGGTAGTATCACTTTTCGCTGTTTTTAATTGTTGTACACCCGTTTCTGAATCTTCACTAAAACAGACTAAATCTGTAAACGTTCCACCAACGTCGGTGGCAACAAATATTTTTTCAGTCATGATTAATCCTTACACTTTGAATTCAATAAAAAAGGAATAGCTAGCCAAGGAGCTAATTTTTCTAATACCTGCAGATCAGCGTCTAGATAAGCGCCTTCTCCCGCTAGTAAATTAATTGTTCCTATTACTTGTGAGTGAACAATGACAGGCCAATTGATAACAGAGCCAAGCCCCAATTGACCAATAAGTTCATGGTCAAAAAATACATTGGCTAGTTCACTATGTTGATTAGCAATAAATGCTTGTTTTTGTTCAATAACAAGCTCAGTCCAAGCATTGGCTTCTATTGGTTTAAAGCCGCCAGTACTATAACTATTCTCATCCGAGCTATATAACCTTTTCGACCTAAGTTCAGTCATATCAAGTTCACTGTAGGTTAAAAGCTTAATGGAAAAGTGATTGCCAAGCTCTTCTGCCAAAGCATTGAAATACGCTTGTGTAGAGCCTTGTTGCAGCGCAAAGGCTAATTTAGTTTCATTAATTACGTAAACCAAGAGTTACTCCATAGTCCAACGAACTTCAAGACCAAAGGTTCTTGGCATGCCAACGTGTGCATAGCCACCTAAAACCCATTCAGCATTATACTTTTCGTCGAAAATGTTTTTCGCCCACACATTAACACTCCACTGGCCATCATCACTATTAAAGCCTATTCGACCATTAACAAGAGTCAGTGCTTCTCGTGGTGAACTATTAGCAGTATCCCAGAATTGTTCACCTCTGCGTTCTGCATCTAAGGTAAACATCGTTTGCCAATCGGCAATTATTTCAGTGTTGTATTGCATACCTAAATTGACGGTAAAATCAGGAACATAAGGAGCCTTATTTCCTTCATGCGAAGGATCTAATGAAAAATCTTTAATTTCACTATCAGTAATACCTACCCCACCATAAACATCAAAACTGTCTGTTATTGCTGTTTTAAAATCAAATTCACCACCCATTAATTTTACTTCATCAACATTTGCCAGCACCTGGCCACCAATTTCGCCAACGAATATAAAATAGTGTTGATTATCGATTGTGGTGTTGAATAACGATGCGTTAAAACGTGTCGCTTGTTGTGGGTAAAGCGCTTTAATACCAACTTCTACGTTAGTTGTTTCTTCTTCTTTATATAGATCAGATACGCCATTGACACCTACAACTGAGGCTTGAGCACCCACGCCATTTTGGTTAAAGCCACCACTACGGAAACCTTCTGAATAAGTTGCATAGAGAGAGAGGTTATCTAAGCCGGTATAAGAATATGAAACTTTTGGTTGGAATTTTTTAAATTCTGCATTACGAACTTGGCCTGAGTTACTATCAAAACTAGCAGGTGCGCGGTTAGTTTGCTTACGTTCGTCAACATCATAACGACCTGCAACAGTTAATTCTTGGTTCTCTGCAAAATTGTAATTAAATTGTGCAAAAACTGCATAGGCACTATTGTCGTTATCATCAGCCTGAAATGTTTCTACTGGGCTAATATCATTATCTACAAACGGATCTTTATAAATAACAGGTAAACCTAATCCTAAATCTAAGCCTGTAGAAGAGGAAATATATCGGTCTGTTTGTAAAGAGTAAGCACCGGCAATCCAACGAAAGTATTGATTATCTTCTGAAGTCAAACGTATCTCATAACTACTAGCATCAACGTCTAAATACTGTGTTTGTGTGCCATCAAAAAAGATAGCGTCAGCAGAGGTAGCGCGTGTATATGGAAATTGGTCACCGCCGTATATTTCTTCCAACGTATCTTTTGCTGTAATAAATGACAATGTACCTATTTCTAACTCCCAATCTAATTTCAATGCGATTGATGTTATATCACGCTCATTGTATCCTAAATTGTTTGCTTCAATCTCAACGCTGGTATCACTAGCATCATTGACACCAAAAAGTGGTTGATAGACAAAATTTAATGCGCCGCCATCTGATTTCCCTTTCGACAATCTTAAATCAGCCGTGAAATCACTGGTTGCCTGCCATATAAATCGACCGCGGATATTAGTGTCTTTTTGAAAGTCTACTTTTGTATTCAAAAAAACGTTATCAATTAAACCATCATAATCTTTTTGTGAGGCCGTCACTCGGTATAAGAAATTTTCAGATAACGCACCACTAATTGCGCCTGTTAGAGACTTCAAACCACCATTACCAACATCGGCTTCAATATAACCAGTAGTATCTTCTGTTGGCATTTTAGTTGTTATATTTATGGCTCCACCAATGGCATTACGACCATAAAGTGCACCTTGTGGACCTTTGAGTACTTCAATTTGAGATATATCAAATAAGTCTTGGTTAAATTGGTTTGGACTGATTTGTAAAACACCATCAACAGAAACGGCAACTGGAGATTCACCATTTCTTACTTGAGATAAACCACGAATAGTTATGAAACTTGTACCGGCATTTTGTGCCTCTACCATTGTCATATTTGGCGTCATGGCAATAAAATCACCCGCGCGCTCTATACCCAAATCTTCTATTTCTTGTTCTGAGTAGGCAGTAATTGCGATAGGTACATTCTGAATACTTTCTGAACGAAGTCTTGATGTTACTTGGATTACTTCAATATCTTTAACCTTCTTTGTATCATCTTCAGCAGCCATCGCATTTGGCAATGCCAACGCACTAGTTACAGCAAGTGAACACAATGAAATTTTCAAGTTTTTCTTATTCATAATAGACATATTTATTTCACCTTAATGTTGTTCTAATTTCTTCAAACATCTTGCTCAGCACTAAATAACCTGTTATTTAAGTAGTAGTGCATTGGTGTTTGAATGCTTGGTTTCTTGTTTGTCCATCATAAGAATAAGGATAAAAGATCAGCCCTACAATTAACACAAAGTGTAGGTTTTAGCGGAAAGGTAGCCTACCTACCCGAACAGGTAGGTTTCCAAAATAAATATAAGCTATACTCTCAATAGTAAAGTTATTAGACTAATTCAATACTCAGTGTAAGAGGGTAAAGTTTGCAACCATTATCAATTTTAGAACAAAAATTTCGCATACCCGAACAACGTGTAAAATTAGCAGAACGTGAGCATTTGTTAGACCAATTATCAGCAAACCAACATGTAACACTCACTACAATAATTAGCCCCGCAGGGTTTAGTAAATCAACCCTAATGTCTCAATACTTCAAACGCTTTACTCAAAACGAAGGAGTTAAAGCTGTCTGGATTGCATTAGATGCCTCTGACAATGAAGCGAATCAATTCTTCAGTTTACTCTGTCATGCACTTGTCTTTATTAATGTAGCCGATAATGGTTTACTCGTTCGTGCTAATAATATTTCCGCCAAAGAAGGCTGGCTTAATTTGAGTCAGGATGTTTTAAATATAATTCAAAAAAGTGACCATCAACTATACTTGCTATTTGATGATTTTCATTTTATTTCTGATGAAACAATAATGGTTTTTGTCAATCAGCTGTTGAACTATTGCCCTCCAAATTTACACTTAATTATTACTAGCAGGCTGCAACCAGCATTAGAGCTGAGCTCACTTTATGCACAGGGGTTATTATTTAATCTTAGCGCAGAACAACTAAAATTTTCATTAACCGAAACCAAATGTTTATTAGGTGAATTTACTAATGAAGAACAATTAACATTATTATATCGACAAACCGAAGGCTGGCCAGTAGCATTGCAGTTATTACGTTTATGGTACCAGCAAAACCCCAACACAGATCCAACTCAGCTATTAAGCAATAATATAGATACGTTGACGAGTTATATCAAAGAGCAAGTATTTAACAAACTTGACCTACCTACACAAAATTTTTTACTAAAAACCTCCTTTTTAGATCGTTTTGATATTGAATTAGCTAATTATGTTTGCGAAATAAAAAATGGCGCTGAGATTATTGCCGGTATTAATGAACAGCAATCCCTCATTATTTCTTTAGACAAGAAAAATACTTCTTTTCGTTACCATCATTTATTTTCAGATTTCCTACAGCAAACTTTTGTTATGCAAGTTGGTGAAGAGCAATGTAATAAACTGCGTAGTAAAGCCGCCCTTTGGTTTAATGATAAAAACCATTTAAATGAAGCCGTAAGTCAATGTGTTAGAGCAAAAAACATTACTTTAGCCACAAAAATTATTGCTGAGGCTGGTGGTTGGGAAATTGTGCTAAGAAAAGGTATCGGTTATGCAGAATCATTGCTGAGTCATTTTAGTAAAAAAGATATTACACAGTCACCAACACTAGGGTTACTTCAGTGTTATTTGCATTTAAAACTTGGCGAAGTTATTTCAGCCGAAGAGCAATATCAAGTTGCGGAACTTATCCATCAAAAACTTATCGAGTTAGACAATAATTCTGATGCAACTCACCGTGATTTCATCGTAATGAAATTCTTAGTTAAAATTTACCTAGATGATATTATTGAAACGAATGAGTTAGAAGGTATTAATAAAGCGATAAATTCTCTAGCAATAGATGATCACTTGGGCAGAGGCACCTTACTCGCCCTCAAATCTTTATTTTATAATCAATATGCTCAGTTTGAACTAGCCGAAGAAACGGCAATTAACTGCAATAGAGAAATGCAACTCGCCAATTGCTGGATTGGTGTTAATTACATTACCCTTCACCATGGTCAAAGCTTAGCTTACCGTGGACATTTAGAAAAAGCGTTAGTTGTCTTTAATAATGCCAGTCAACTTGCTGAAGAACATTTAGGTATGGATAATGGATTACAGTCAATGGCCATGTGTTTAACAGCCGATATTTACTATCAAATGGGGCATCTTGATACAGCAAAAGAGTTACTAGAACAAAGTATTACAGCATTAGAATTACGAGATTGTTGGCACGGTATTTATGCCGTTATTTTTAAACTGGCTATTAATTTAGCACTTGTGGATAATGATAAATCAGCCTGCCAAGACTACCTTTCTCGTGGCAAAATCATAGTCACTAAACGCAGGCTGTGGCGACTGGAAATGTTATTAGATGTGCTTGCACAAAAAGTAGCCTTACACTTTAATGATAAGGAGCTATTTCAATCATTAAATAATAAAATTATTAGAGAAAAGTATTGGTCTGAAGAGCTTTACCTATGGAAAGCAAAAGAAGAATATCACGCTGTTCAAGCAATATATTTTTTACAAAAAAATGCCTCAAGCAAAGCCATTTTTCATACAGAAAAATTACTAAAAATTTGTACTGATGCTCAACAAGTTATTGATATATCGAAAGCTAAAATTATTCAAGCTCTTGCATATACCTCAATAGATAATCATACAAAAGCCTTCAAACTTCTGCATGAAGTGTGTCAAAATTGCGCAGCATATAAGATAAAACAAGTTTTCTATGAAGTGCCACCAGGCATTGAATATTTACTCATGAAATTAAAAAAACATGACGAAAATTTATTTACTAAATTTGAGTTAGACTTTATCAATAATGTATTAAATGACTTTAAAAAACAGCATAAACCTAATGTAAATAAATTTGGTCTTTCACATAGAGAGCAACAGCTTATTCCCCTACTCCTGCAAGGAAAAAGTAATAAACTAATAAGTGCCAATTTGGGGATTTCTGACAATACGGTAAAATTTCATTTGAAAAATCTATTTGCAAAAATTCAAGTTCATAACAGAAATGAAGCTACTGTTTTTTTCTTAACTAACGGCTATGAACAATAATAACCCCAGATAGTAACCTCGGATAATAACTAAGCTTTATTACAGCAATTGCAAAGACGTTAAAAACTAGTCTTAACAATAGTTGTCACCTCAAGGTATGTTGTTAGGTGGTTTTACTAAAGAAACCTATATAGCAATTATTATTTTTTACGTTTTGAAGCTGCAATAGCAATTATTACAATGATAATGACAACAACTACACCACCAATTGCTGAACTAGTCATAATTACCCCCTTTAATAAAATAAATTAAAACATCTGTTACATTTACTTTTAGTGATTAAGAGCACGCTAATCACCTAACGCCGTTTAAGCTTAAAATTGCAATTGGCTAAAACAAGTAAAGCACAAAAAAAGAAATTGTAATTTGTTCTACTTGAAAACCCTTTTAAGTACGGTTATTACTTGTTTAATATTATCATTTCTTTTGCAACAAGCGCTGCCGAAGGTAAAAACATTGTTGAAACAATTCGCTGATCAATAACAACTTCGTGTTTGTCTTTTAACGTTTGTTTGTTTTGTGCAATTGCACCATTTTTATTTAACTG
>Ga0193951_1000961_pt1 | contig 12800 bp, 7 predicted proteins | sample BB_2_MG_FD_140370 | JGI IMG/M metagenome (GOLD analysis project Ga0193951, IMG submission 140370) | Microbial mat bacterial communities from the Broadkill River, Lewes, Delaware, United States - BB_2_MG | ecosystem: Environmental > Aquatic > Freshwater > River > Microbial mats | place: USA... | reverse complement strand
GCCAAGGTCTGTATACGTATCACAAGCTTCCAAGGTTACTGTAGCTGCTCCTGTAAGTGTTAGTGTCGGTGCAGTCGTATCAACAACTGTAACGGTTCGTGTGATTTCTGTCGCAGCATTACCGTTGGAATCCGTAACATTATATGTTACATAATAAGAACCAACAACCGAGGTGTCTACTGCTGAAGCATCAACAACTATATCTGCTGTAATATCTCCATCTTCAACATCATTAGCACTAGCTCCTAACTCAGTATATAATAAACATGCTTCTATTATTTGAGGGTTATCTCCAAGTAAAGTTATTACTGGAGGAGTGGTTAAACTCACTTTGGCTGTTAAATTATAGTCTGATTTATAAAATTTTGAACCAAAAAATTCACTCATCAAAATAAAATTCAAAGTTACATTAGAATTAATCTCAACACCTTTAAATATTTTATCCAAACCAAAAAGTGTATTAACAATATCCTCATTAGCATCCAACTCTTGTTCAACAGCAGGAATCAATTCAACATAATTATTAGGCACTGAAGAATTTGCATACAAAGAAGCATTTGCACCTATAAAAAGTGAAAAAAGAAATACATAAATTTTTGGGTTAAGTAATTTTTTTACCATAGCGCTACATTTTATAATTGAAAGTGGGGATTAATAATGCCTTTGGCTACTCTTAACTTAATGAACAGTATATCAACAATTCTGTTTTATAAAAATAAAATTTTGTTGTAAAAACTTAAATATAATATTCATTAATTGTCTAATTCAATAACAAATTATAAAAACCTAAATTGATTATTATAATTAATTTATTATAATTCAATTATGTCATATGCTATCAAATATAGGTAAAAAATCTTTAAAATCAATCTTATTTGCTGAAAATTAAATCTTTACAGAAATATTTAAAACCATTTTTTTGTTTTGAAAAGTTTATAATAGTAAACAATCGAAATTAAAAAAGGGAGTTTTGAAAACTCCCTTTTTTACTACTAACTAAAAAAATCAAAAACTCATCACTCAAAGAAGCTAAATAATGAGTATTATGGGTCAAAAGTAACTTGAATTTTTTAGTATAATAATGATTAATATCATATCTAAGAAAAAAAATTACTAATCTTTAAAAAAATTACTCAAATAATCGAAGGATATCTTTTTGGGTATAAAAGGCACTTACACCAAAAGTTTGAACGGTTAAATTATTTTGTTTAATCTTTAGCATTTTCTGCCCTTTTATTTCTTTAAATTCAAACTTTACAATGGTATCATTATTCGTTTGAACGATGATTTGATGATCCGAACTCTTCTCAAACCCATCCATGATAATATTATAAACCGTTTCTTTAAAATTAAATTGAAAGGCATTTTGATTTGTCGTATAAAGATCTGAATAAATTAAAGAATAAGAATCAGAGGTTTTTACCAGCTTAATTGAATGATTGTCCTTTTTTACACTTCCAATTTCCTGACTTGAAATATGAACCGAAAAAAATATAAATAAAACTGGTACAAATATTTTCATAAATATGTCTAAACCCATAAAAAAAGACCTACATTTTGTAGGTCTTTCTGTGTTGCTCCTCCTCTTGGGCTCGAACCAAGGACCCTCTGATTAACAGTCAGATGCTCTAACCAACTGAGCTAAGGAGGAATTTGTTCTCTTTTGCGAGTGCAAATATACAAGCTTTTCTTCTTTTTGCAAGAAATTTTAAAAAAATTTACACTTTTTTTTATGCTATTTTTTTACACAAATATAACTCCTTGAAAATAACTTATTTATTACGCATCACAAAGCTATTATATTTTTACAAAGTTCTCATATTAACACTTAAAAAATGCTTACTTAAAACTACTTTAACAACAACATTAGTTAAAATTTATAAATAATATAATTATAACAAAATTAACTTAATTAAAATGGTTGTTTTGGTAAAAATTGTATTTTTGTTGCATTATAATAAAACATTGACTACTAACTAACAATATGGATAAATTTTCATTTTTAAATGCTGTTCATTCAGGGCATATTGCTGATGTATACGACCAGTATTTGATTAATCCTGATTCGGTTGAACCCAGCTGGCGAAGTTTTTTTCAAGGATACGATTTTGCCAACGAAAAATATACATTAAAAGATCCTGAAAAAGAATTTGAAGTTCCTGAAAATGTATTAAAAGAATTTAAAGTAATAGACCTTATTAATGGCTATAGAACCCGAGGTCACCTATTCACCAAAACAAATCCTGTTCGTGAAAGAAGAAAATACACTCCTACACTAGCTATTGAAAACTTCGGTTTATCTGAAAAAGATTTGGATACTGTTTTTGATGCTGGAAATATTGTAGGTTCAGGCAAAAACACGCTTAAAGAAATTATTAAGCATTTAGAAACCATTTATTGTGATTCAATTGGAGTTGAATATATGTACATTCGAAATCCTGAAGAAATTAAATGGTTTCAAAAACAATTAAACCCAAATTCTAATCACCCTAATTATTCAGCAGAATCAAAAAAATACATTCTTCAGAAATTAAATCAGGCCGTTACTTTCGAAAACTTTCTACAAACTAAATATGTTGGCCAAAAACGATTTTCTTTAGAAGGTGGTGAAGCCTTAATACCTGCTATAGGAGCAATTATTAGAAATGCTGCTGAAATATACGATGTAGATGAATTTGTGCTTGGAATGGCTCATAGAGGGCGTTTAAATACTTTGACAAATATTTTCAGAAAACCTATTCGTGAATTATTTAGCGAATTTGAAGGGAAAGATTTTGAAGATGAATCTATTGATGGTGATGTAAAATACCATTTAGGATTAACCACCACTAAAACACTTAAAAATAACAAGGAACTTAAAATGAATTTAGTTCCTAACCCATCACATTTAGAAACTGTTGGCCCTTTAGTTGAAGGAATTTCTAGAGCAAAAATTGACAAAACCTACAACGGAAATAACTCCAAACTACTTCCTCTTATTGTTCATGGAGATGCCGCCATTTCAGGACAAGGATTGGTGTATGAAGTTACTCAAATGAGCCAATTAAATGGTTATACTACAGGAGGTACAATTCATATTGTTGTAAACAATCAAATTGGTTTTACCACAAATTATTTGGATGGTCGTTCAAGCACCTATTGTACAGATGTTGCAAAAGTAACACTATCACCCGTACTACATGTAAATGCTGATGATGTAGAAGCTGTTGTGCATGCTATAGAAATTGCATTAGCATTTAGAATGCAATTTAAACGTGATATTTTTATTGATTTATTAGGGTATAGAAAATATGGACATAACGAAGGTGACGAACCTCGTTTTACACAACCAAACTTATACAAAGCCATTTCTAAACATAGCAACCCTAGAGATATTTATGCCAAAAAATTAATCGCTGAAGGAGTTATAGATGCTAATTATTTAAACGAATCTATTGCCGAATTTAAAGATTTATTAGAAAAAGAATACCAACTTTCTAAAAAAGCTGAAACTTCTAAAGTACGAGAGTTTATGGAAGATACTTGGCAAGAATTTGCCAGAAAAGGTATTGAAGCCATGCTGATTTCAGAAAATACTTCGTATTCTAAAACAAAACTAAAAGAAATCGCTAAAATTGTATCTACTGTTCCAAAAGGGGTCAAGTTTTTAAGAAAAGCTGAACGAATTTTACGCGATCGTAATAAAATGGTTTTTGAAACCGATCAAATTGATTGGGGAATGGGAGAAACCTTAGCTTACGGAAGTTTATTGCAAGAAGGTTTTGATGTTCGTATTTCTGGTCAAGATGTTGAACGTGGCACCTTTAGTCATCGACATGCTATTTTAAGAGATGAAATTTCAGAAGAACGCATCAATCTCTTAAACACCATTGATGATAAACAAGGACAAATGTATATCTACAATTCATTACTTTCAGAATACGGTGTTCTTGGTTTTGATTATGGGTATGCAATGGCAAACCCAAACACCTTAACTATTTGGGAAGCTCAATTTGGAGATTTTAGTAATGGTGCTCAAATTATATTTGATCAATATTTATCTGCTGCAGAAGATAAATGGAAACTTCAAAATGGAATTGTAGTTTTACTACCTCATGGGTATGAAGGTCAAGGCTCTGAACATTCATCGGCAAGAATGGAGCGTTTTTTACAATTATGCGCCATCGATAATATGATTGTTGCAGATTGTACAACTCCAGCCAATTTTTATCATTTGCTACGCCGTCAAATGAAACGTACGTACAGAAAACCTTTAATTGTTTTTACACCCAAAAGTTTATTACGTCATCCATTAGCGGTTTCTACTTTAGATGAATTTGCTAATGGTTCATTTCAAGAAGTTATTGACGATACCATAAATCCAGAAAGCGTAACAAAGTTAGTTTTTTGTACAGGAAAATTTTATTATGATTTGTTAGCTGAAAGAACTAATTTAGATAGAAAAGATATAGCCTTGGTTAGAATTGAGCAATTATTCCCATTGCACTTAGAAAAATTACAGCAAATAATTGACCAGTACCCTAATGTTAAAAACTACGTTTGGGCTCAAGAAGAACCAGAAAATATGGGAGCTTGGAGTTATATGTTACAACGTTTTAGATTGGTTCATTTAGAAGTTGCATCACAGCCTTTTTATGCAGTACCAGCTGCAGGCTCATCAGCAAGATTTAAAAGAAGACACCAACGTATTATTGACAAAGTATTTGAAACTAACTAATAAAATAATTTAAATTCTTTTCTTTTTGAAAAGATAAAAAAATCAAAATTACAGAAAGATGATTTTAGAAATGAAAGTTCCCTCTCCAGGAGAATCTATAACAGAAGTAGAAATTGCAACTTGGCTAGTTGAAGATGGAGATTATGTTGAAAAAGACCAACCAATTGCAGAAGTAGATTCTGATAAAGCAACACTCGAATTACCAGCTGAAGAAAGTGGAGTTATTACTTTAAAAGCTGAAGAAGGCGATGCCGTTGCAGTTGGCGCCATTGTGTGTTTAATTGATATGGATGCTAAAAAACCCGAAGGTAAATCAGAAGCTACTACCGAAGCATCAACACCTAAACAAACTTCTAAAACAGAAGAAAAACCTACTGAACATCAACAAACTTATGCTAGTGGAAGCGCATCTCCTGCTGCCAAGAAAATATTGGCTGAAAAAGGGGTTTCTGCTTCTGAAATAACTGGAACTGGAAAAGATGGCAGGGTTACCAAGGATGATGCTGTAAAAGCAACTCCAAGCATGGGAACTCCAGCAGGGGGTTCACGTGGTAGTGAACGTAAAAAATTATCAATGCTTCGTAGAAAAGTTGCAGAGCGCCTAGTTTCAGTTAAAAATGAAACCGCCATGCTTACTACTTTTAATGAAGTAGACATGAAACCTATTTTTGATTTACGTAAAGAATTTAAAGATGATTTTAAAGCAAAACATGGAGTAAGTTTAGGATTTATGAGTTTCTTTACCCTTGCTGTTGTAAGAGCTTTAAAAATGTATCCTGATGTAAATTCTATGATTGATGGAGATTACAAAATAACCCATGATTTTCAAGACATTTCTATTGCCGTTTCAGGTCCTAAAGGGTTGATGGTTCCTGTGATAAGAAATGCTGAAAATTTAAGTTTTAGAGGCGTAGAAAGCGAGGTAAAACGTTTAGCTATTAGAGCTAGAGATGGACAAATTACTGTTGATGAAATGACAGGCGGAACTTTTACAATTACTAATGGTGGGGTTTTTGGTTCTATGTTATCAACCCCAATAATTAACCCTCCTCAAAGTGGTATTTTAGGAATGCACAATATTGTTGAAAGACCTGTTGCTGTTAATGGTGAAGTAGTAATAAGACCAATTATGTATGTTGCCCTTTCTTACGACCATAGAATTATTGATGGTAGAGAATCTGTAGGTTTTTTAGTTGCTGTTAAAGAAGCCCTAGAAAACCCTATTGAAATTTTAATGGAGAACAATCCTAAAAAAGCTTTAGAACTTTAAACCACGATAACAAACCTTTTTAAAGCCTGAGGAAATTTCCTTAGGCTTTTTTTATGAAGTGTGATAAAAATCATTTTTATTTAGACTTAATAAAAATAAATTTGCTTCAATTTTTAATGTCCACATAAAAATGTACAAATTTATACCAAGCTTCATTATAAGTGTTCTATTTATAAATGGTTTAATTGCTCAAACGGTAGAGCCCTCTTCTTCAGTAGCAAAAAATTTATTGCAAATTGAATTAGAATCTCTATATACCATACAAAAAGAAAAATCTATTAAATTGGAATCAATAAGTATTCCAAGTGCATTATTTAGATTTGGCATCACGCATCAATTAGAACTACAATTAAATACTCCAATTATTAAAGAAAGGTCATGGGAGAATGACCATTTAATACACTCTTTAAATAAGTTTGATGATATTCAGGTTGGTTTTTCAGTAAACTTGTGGCAAGAAAAAAAATGGATTCCCGAAGCATCTTTAATGATTAGAGCTATACTTCCTACTGATTCAAAATTTGAAATAAGTAAAATAGGCAAATTGTGCTCATTAAATTTAAGTCACACGCTAACAAACAAGTTTACCTTTTATTCAAACATTGGTTATGTTGAAGAAACCGACAACTCAAAATCAGGGTTTTATATAGCAAATTTGTGTTTTGAAGCCAATTCTAAAATACATTTTTTTATTGAAAATTTTGGAGATTTTAATCATCAAAAATTAATTTCTCATAATATAAATTTAGGAGGCGGTTATAACTTTAATCAGAATCTTATGGTTGACATATCTATAGCTAATGGAATTAACCATCATATGTTTTATGTTGGGGGAATTATTACATATGCTTTTGAACTTTAAAATTATTTTTAATACTATTTTACTAATTTTGATTTATAATTGTTACATATATGATAATTTAAATACTTTATAATACTTATTTTTTATATTATTGACAATTGTCATTCTTTTTAAAATCAGTTAAAATTAGCTTTGCCCTACAGTTATAATTACAATTTAATGAGAACATTTTCTTTTAATTTACTACTTATTACATCCTTATTTTTCCTGAAAACTAATTCGCAAACAATAATATATTCTAACATTGTTAATAAGGATATTTTTCAAGTTGAACTAGCTTCATTTCAAACAATTAAAAAAAATGAGTTAGAAAAATCAACATCTTGGTCGTTGCCTAGCGCATTGTTTAGATACGGATTTAATGAACGTATTGAATTACAAATGGTTACCCCTTTCAACAGTGAATTTTCATATTATAATAACGAATTAATTTCCTCCAATTTCCATATCAAAAAAGTTCAATTAGGGGCTGTGGTAAATATATTGGAAAGAAATAAAATTATTCCTGAAACTTCTTTCACATATAGGTTAATAGTTCCTTTTAATGAAAATGATATCATTAAAAGAACGGCTCACTTGTTTTCAATAAACATGTCTAACAAGCTTTCTAAAAAAATTATTCTAAATTATAATTTCAGGTATTTTATTGGTTCAGATAAATCTAAGTCAACTCAATATGTTTCTAACCTTGGCTATAACTTAACTAACAAATTTCAACTATTTATAGAAAATAATGGTGTGATTGCAGAGAAAGAGTTAGCTTCTAACTTAGTTGTGGGAGGGCTTAGTTATGTGTTATCAAACAACTTATTTATTAACATGCACTATGGTAAATGCCTAAAAAAAGACACACTTATGGTAGGCGGAATTCTTACTTGGAGATTTAAAACTGTTTAACTAGTATTTATAAACTAGCTTTTTTAAATATAAACTTTTTGTTTCATAATCAATTATAGCATTGCCTTTTTCTAAAATGTCGGCGCCAATTATACCATCTACGGCATCAGCATTATGTTCAGTTAAAGCGGTATTTACATGCGATAAATCAATCAACACTAAATTAAAATTATTGTAATTCCATTCTTTTAATTCAAGTTTATTTTTGGAAGATGTTTTAGTTTCCATACCTATAGCACCAGCACCAGCTGCTTTTGTTTCTGAATCTTGTAATTCCAAATGAAACTTATCAGCCAAATCTATTGAAACACATGAGTTTGAAGCACCAGTATCTAAGATAAACTTACCTTTTACTTTGTTTATTTTAGCTTTCAGTTCAAAATGATTCGTGTTAATCTTTTTAAGTTTAACTTTTGTGTACCCTTGTCTTAAAAGAAGATTCTTTAATTTCATTCATTATTTATTTGGAGTCAAATCTACTCTTTTTTAAAAGAAAATATCCAATTGCAAATATAATTCCAATCAGTATTAACCATCCTATATAAGAATTTTTCTTATCATCAATTATTGAATCTCCAAAATACACAAAACTTGCCCAATAATAAGGAGACTTTTTTAACGAAGATATTTCATCATTTTTTAAATATTCTAATTTAGCATTGTGTAAAGATTCTGATTTATTTTTTGATTTTTTATATTTTTTGTAAAAATCAGTCATTAATATTTCTGTTGCTTTATCATTCACTTTCCATAAAGAAACTATCAAACTTTTGACACCTGCATAAGAAAATGCCCGAGCCATACTCATAGCTCCTTCACCTCTTCTAAGTGTTCCTACTCCAGTTTCACAAGCACTTAAAACTAAGAGGTTTGTTTGTAAATTATATCCATAAATTTCAGGCAAATACAAGGTTTCATCATAAAATTCAATTGAAGGTGGCGAATAATTATTGCCAGCTAATGCATGAGTAGATAAATGAACTATTGGATACAAATGACTATTTTGAAGAAAATTATTTTTTGTAGCGTTAGATTTTATAAAAAAATCACCATTTATAACATTTTTAATATTACTTGCTTCTTTTAACGTAAAATCAAGCTCTGTTAACCCTCTAAAATTATTTTCAAAAATGGGAAAAAATCCGAGTATTTTATCATTTGTAAACTTATCAGCTGTCTTTAAATTTTGCAGTGCGATTTTTGCAGAATATGAATAATTTATTGTGGTTGATTTAATTAAATATGGAAGTGAACCAAAATTAGTGTGTTCACTTTGTTTGGTTAATAATGCGTCAAATGGAATAAATGAAAGTAACCCATCAGGAATTAAAATAACATTTTTATGTAGTTCTGTTCTAAAAAAATTATGAAACAATTGGTATCCCAATAATTTATAGTGCTGAATATTATTTTGAAGTTTTACACCTCTGCTATCTTCAAAAAAACTTAAAAAGTGATTGATTTCATTTATTAGTTTTTCACTTTTTGGTATCGTATGTAGTTTTATAGGTTTATTTTTTGAAATACTAAATACGTAAATATTATTTGTACCATCGAAAAACTCTATAATTAGTTCATTGTTTTTAATCAATTTTTCTTTAAGTTCTCTCAATAGTGTTTCATCATTATTTTGAGTACTTAAGTTTGGGTATTTTATACGTATTTGCTCTTTAATTAATTGTAATTCGTTAAACGCCTCATCTCTTTTTAATGTTAATCTTGAAAGTACATTGATGTTTGCATCTTCTCCTTTCAATTCCTCTAAAGCAATACTTTTATTTAATTGTGCTTTTTCAAATAAGGTGTTTTTTTCTTTAATGAATATGCTATCATTTTTTAGCAACGTTTTTTCCATAGCCAATTCTTTGGCCTCCAACAATACAGCAGACTTTGTTTTTTCAGCAAATTCAAATGCTTTTTCAAGCCATTTTACTTCATTAGTTTCAATATATAATTTATTACACAGCTCTATACACTTCTCACTTCTATCCCTATTTTCTTGTTGCTGCAATAGTTTCGAGTTTTGTGTTAAATAAGTAGCTCTAAGCTCATTTTCAATTAAAAAAGCCAATTCATAGTTTTTAATAGCACTTTGATAATCTCCAATTTCACTAAAAATAATTGATTTTCCATCAAAAGCCTCTTTTAACGTATTTTCAGGGTAAAATAAATAGGTTTTAGAATTATTAGATGAAAATTTAGGCAATAAAATATTTATAGATTTATCATACCAAAGCAGTGATTCTTCATAATTATTTTGCCTTTTATAAACCTCAGCAATTTGAAGCATTACTTTTGCCACCTCTCTATCATTTTTTCCAAAAATAGTTTTAGCATTCTTAAATCCTTTCTCAAAATGATACAAGGCTTTATCTAATTCATTTTTTTTTAAAAAGCAGCTTCCTAAAGTGGTTTCATTTTTAACTGAAATTTTTAAATCTTTTTCTACATTTAATTGGCTTGACAAACTCACATATTTTTCAGCATTATTTAAGTCATTTATAAACAAATAATTTACTGCTAAATTTGAATAAATAAAAGATTTACTTTGTTTGGAACTAGTTAGTTCTAAAGCTAAATTCAAGTAGTTATTCGCTGTGAAAATTTCACCTTTAGTTCTTAAAACAATGGATAAATTTAAATATCCAGAAACTAAGTGTTCTACATTGTTGTTTTTTTGAGCTTGTTCTATATATATTTTTAAAATGTCTTCTGCCCTATCGGCATCCCCTAATCTAGTATAATTATTTGCTAAAGGTTTTAAACAATATTCAACAATATCGTAATTTGGAATTTTATTTTTTTTATAACAGTTATAGGCCTTTTCGTAACTAACTACCGATTCATTAATAAGTCCGAACTGTTTTAAATAATACGCATAATTAACATAATAATACAATAAAGCTGTGGCTTCAATTGTAGTTTTTGGGTTTCTCCATAAACTATTTTCAACAGTTTTTAGAATGTCTAAATTTTCTGTGGTTGGTTTCTTCACAAATTCATCTAAATGCGCATAAATGTATTCGGAAAAATTATTCTGTTGTTTTAAGGAGTCTTTTAAAATCTTAAAGTAATCTGTTGAAGTTTGAGCAACCGTAAGAAATGAAATCAATATTAAGCTTAAAAACATCCATTTTTTTAACATAATTTGCGTTTATATTTTCCAAATTGCATAAAAATGAAGCTGTTTTTCAGGTTCTTGAAAGTTATAGATATAACGAAATCCTAAACTAGGTCCTATCCTAGAAGCTCCTACCGTAATATCTCCAAATATTCCGTAATTAATATTTGTAAATGAATTGTTAGTTTTATCAATTGTTGTTTTATTTAAAGCCTCAATAGGATCCCCAATTCGTTTATTATAAAAAGTATAATAATTAGACTTAGTTGTGCTTGTAACTTCGTTATTTATATCAAAAGAAATTTGTGAACCAACACCTAAACCTATTATTCCGTTTAAATTATATCTAAAAGAAATAGGTACAATATCAACGTTTAATATTGCTGTTTCAATGGCTTTTTCATCTACTCTAATTGCACTATCTATTATAGTTCCATCAGGTAAATCAACAATACCTAACTCCTGATTTGAATTAGTAGCATCAGAAAACTTCATTGAATTAACCATCAATTCGGCTTGCAAATACTTTTTATATGATTTGTAGGGTGAAATAGTAGCCCCTAAAAAATAAGATTCAGAATTGTTTAAATCTGGAAAACTATTATAACCTGCTTTGACTCCAATTGAAATTCCTGGAGAAAACCTTGAAGTAGATGCATTGGTAATAATTGGTTCATTTTTATCAAATATAATAGCCGTTCTACTTTTAGATTTTTGCTTGTGAAAATTCTTTCCAAATTTCATTGAATACTTCACAAACCCTTTTGTTGAATCTTTATCATACACTCCTTTTTGAGCTGTTCCTGGTAAATAAATGTTCTTAAATTGAAATGAAATTTTATCCTTAAAAATAATTGTATCTAAACAGCTGTATTGCACTTCCTCTTCTGGGCAAATAGGGCACTTTGGATACATATCAATAACTTTTAATGAGGATTTATCTAACATTTCAGGAACATCCACATTTAGCTTTATTAAACGAGCTGGTCCTTCTCCATCATTTTGAAAGCGGACTTTATATTTTAACCTTTTAAACCGAACCAATCTATAATTTAAACGTGTATCATAAACTGCCATTTTATTTGGATCGTGTGAAGTTACAATCTCCATTTCTTTAGTTAGTACTTTATGTGAGTCATTTCCTCTTTCAGGAATGTAGATACTTCTAATTGTAATTACAGCACTTGTATCTTTTAACATTTCAGGGGTAGTTTTAAAGGTAAAAAACATATTGCGTTCTTCGTTTGACTCTAGATTGTCAAAATCATACACTTTAAAATCTTGATAATATGCTTTTGCTTCTTCTAAAGTTAAGGGTAAATTTTGCTTTAAAGTATCTACAACCATTAATTTTTCATCAATAAATGTTGTGATTCCTGTAGTTTGGATTAGCTCTTTTTTTGAAGTATAATTTGAAGCAATATTTTCTTCAGAAACTTCTTGTTCATTATGATGCAATCTAACATCAACTAAATCAAAGTTTTTATCCTTATATTTTTTCTCATTAAAAAAAAGATAAATTTTCCCATTTGTTGGAAACGGGTTTTCATTACCATAACTAAGTATCATTTGCATTTCCTCTTCAGGAATTGGGTCTCGGTTAGTTTGCAATCTAAAACCTCCATAAGCACTTATCAAATGATGACTTTCATTTTGAATAATTTCTGAAGCAGTGTTATTAAATGTTATTTCTTTTGGACGTGTTGTTGGTGGTTTTCCATCATCATAATTATTAGTTACTGAAAGTTTTACTTTATAAGTTCCTTTCGTTTTATATGTATGATTTGGGTTTTCTTGAAAACTATAATCACCGTCCCCAAACTCCCAATAATACGTGTAAAAAGCTTTAGGTGCACCGGCTATTTGATTAAGTTCTGGTGTTTCTGGATTGAACGACACCTTATTTCCATTAACAGAATAAATAATTTCAGCT
>Ga0193951_1000959_pt1 | contig 12810 bp, 11 predicted proteins | sample BB_2_MG_FD_140370 | JGI IMG/M metagenome (GOLD analysis project Ga0193951, IMG submission 140370) | Microbial mat bacterial communities from the Broadkill River, Lewes, Delaware, United States - BB_2_MG | ecosystem: Environmental > Aquatic > Freshwater > River > Microbial mats | place: USA... | reverse complement strand
CTCTTTATAATCAGGATGAAATGCTGATATATGCCAAACGATCTCTTTGCCAAGCTCATTTGCTATAAATGAAGCTATCTGTTCTAACTCTTCTACGCTATCGTTATGTGTAGGCACTATCAAAGTTGTAATCTCGGTATGAATATTATGGCTTACATAGTATTTTAAATTTCTTAATATAACTTCTAGTTTACCACCTAAATTCTTTTTATAGTACTCACTCTCAAATGATTTAAGATCAACATTTACGGCATCTATAAGTCCAAGCATTGACTCACTTACCTCTTTTGATTCAAATCCATTTGTAACCATTATATTTTTCAATCCATTTTTATGTGCTAATTTTGCTATATCTTGAATATAAGGAAAGAATATGGTAGGTTCATTATAAGTATAAGATATTGAGTCACACTCATAGTATAAAGCTAATTTAACAATATCCTCTGGAGAGTAGTAATTTTCTTTATTGATTTGATCTGTTTGTGATAATTGCCAATTTTGACAAAAGGAACAGTGAAAGTTACAACCAACCGTTCCAAGTGAAAATGTTTTTGTCTTTGGCAAAAAATGATACAAAGGTTTTTTCTCTATTGGGTCTATGTTCATAGCATTTGGATATCCATATACTAAACATTCTATTTTATTTCCAACATTCTTATTGACCTTGCAAACTCCTACTTGCCCTACTTTGATCTTACAGTAATGACCACAAAGTAAACAAGTGGTTCTTATATCATCGATCACTTGATAAAAGCTCATATCATCTCTCTATGATCTTATCGACTTTATATGTAAAGATCTCTGGAGAAACCTCCACCTTTGCAGGATCTAATCCAGCTTTGTGAAAAAGATGTACCATAAAACTATCAAACTCAGGAAGGCTCTCCCATACTTGAGGCAAAAATGTTGCTTGATTTTGTCCTAGTCTTAATATCACTCCATCTTCTTTTGGTACTATCTTAGTTCTTAGATCTTCAAAACCATTATAAACTATATGTTTTGTTGGACCTATTATAGAAACCTCTATCTTTATTTGAGGAAACTCCTCTTTGCTAATTGGAGGAAATCTAGGATCCTCAAAAGCTGCTTTTTTTGCATTTGTGGTAAGGTCATCATAAAAACTTACGTGAGGTACTAGTGTACCGATACATCCTCTTAGTTCTCCATCTTTTGTCAAAGTGATGAAGGTTGCTCCTAATTTAGAAAGATTAGGTATCTTTTCTAAAATGCTTTCTTTATCTAAACTTTTTGTATCTTGAAGCTCATCATTGATAGTCACTCGTACAAGATCAATAAGCATTTTTCCTACAGTTTCTAACTCCACAACTTTTCCTTCTTATTTTTATCTATTATATCATTTCATCACTTTATAACATTATCTTAGATATAATCGCGACTATATAAACAAAACAATAACCTAAGGATTTTCTATTATGTCAGATTCATGTAAAAAAGTATATATCACTACTCCTATCTATTATGTAAATGATGTAGCGCACATTGGTCACGCTTATACTACTATCATTGCAGATATGTTAGCTAGATACTCAAGACTTGTGGGGTATGATACATTTTTCTTAACAGGAACCGATGAACATGGTCAAAAAATAGCAACAAGTGCAGAACAACGTGGTAAGACACCAAAAGAATATGCAGATGAAGTAAGTGGAAAGTTTAAAGCCCTGTGGGATGATTTTGATATCACTTATGATAAGTTCATAAGAACTACAGATGAAGAACATAAACTTGGTGTTCAAAAAGCGTTTGAAAAAATGTTTGAAAAAGGTGATATCTATAAAGGTAACTATGAAGGTAACTACTGTGTAAGCTGTGAAACATTCTTTACTGATGCTCAGCTTATCGATGGAGAAGGTTGTCCTGATTGTGGGAAGCCAACAACAGTAGTAAAAGAAGAAAGCTACTTTTTCAAACTCTCAAACTACCAAGATAAACTTTTAAAGTTATATGAAGAAAATCCTGAATTTATTTTACCTCGTGCAAAAGCAAAAGAGATAATTAACTTTGTAAGTGGAGGGCTCAATGATCTTTCTATTTCAAGAACTTCATTTGACTGGGGTGTAAAACTGCCAAGTTCTATGAATGATGACAAACATGTGATGTATGTTTGGCTTGATGCTCTTTTAAACTATATCACAGCTCTTGGATATGGGGGAGATGAAAAGAATATGCAATATTGGCCTGCAAAGGTTCAACTTGTAGGAAAAGATATCTTAAGATTCCATGCGATATTTTGGCCAGCATTTTTAATGTCACTGGACTTACCTCTTCCTGATCATATTGCAGCTCATGGATGGTGGACAAGAGATGGTGAGAAGATGTCAAAATCAAAAGGAAATGTAGTTGATCCAAAAGAGGTAGCAGATGCTTATGGGTTAGATGCGTTTAGATACTTTATGCTTAGAGAAGTTCCTTTTGGACAAGATGGTGACTTTTCTCAAAGAGCTTTGATCGATAGAATAAATAGTGACCTTGGAAACGACCTTGGAAATCTACTCAATCGTATAAGTGGGATGAGTGGAAAATACTTTGATTTTAAAGTCACAAGTAAAGATGTTGCAAAATACCATCAAAAAGAGCTTGATGAAGTACATACTATTTTAGAAAATGCAGAACCACTTATCTATAATATGCAGATAAATAGATACCTTGAAGAGATATGGAAGGTTCTTACTATTGCAAATAAAGCTATTGGAGATTATGAACCTTGGGCAATGATGAAAGAGGGACGTGAAGAGGAAGCGATGGCTTTAGTTGCCCTTATCACGAACATCATGGCAAAAGTTTCTTTACTGCTTGATTCTATTATGCCTGAAAAGATATCTAAAATAGCAGCTTCTTTAGGTATAGAGATCTCAACTGAAAACTATACAAGTCTTATTCAGAACAAAGAGCTTATAAAAGATGTAGTTATCACTAAAGTTGATGCACTATTTCCTAGAATAGAAGAGGAACTTATTGCTACAGCTGAGATTCAAAAGACTGAATCAGTTGTAGAAAAGCCTCGAAAAGAAGCTGAAAAACAAGCAATAAAAGAAGAAGAACCAGATAACCTTATCACAATCGATCAGTTCTTTGAAACTACTTTGAAAATTGGAACTATCGTAGAAGCAGAGGAAGTACCAAAATCTAAAAAGCTTTTAAAACTGCAAGTTGACCTTGGAGAGGCTGAAAATAGACAGATAATAGCTGGTATCAAAGAGTTCTATTCTGCTGAATCTTTAATTGGTACACAAGCTTGTGTAGTTGCAAACCTAAAACCTGCAAAACTTATGGGGATGGTAAGTCAAGGAATGCTTTTAGCAGCAAAAGATGAGAATGGACTTCATCTTTTAAGACCAGAGTCTCCTAAAGCATCTGGTACAAAAGTAAGCTAACAATACCCTATGCAGATCACTTCATTAACAGATATTGTAGAAGGAGAACTTCAAAACTCTCCTTCTATCTCATTTATAACACAGATACATACCAATGTTTCTAAAATAAATGAGGGAGATGCTTTTTTAGTCCTAGAACAAAAGGATATCCAAAAGGCGATCTCTAAAAACGCTTTTGCGATAATCTATGAAGGGGATCTCAATATCACAGACAATGAGATAGCTTGGGTAAAAGTTGATGATATAAAAAAAGCTATAACAAATGTACTTCGATATAAGCTTCTTGAGTTTAAAAATGGTTATATCCACACTAATAAAATCTTTTTCAAGCTTTTGCAACTATTCAAATCAAAAGAACTCTCTCATGTAGTTACACTAAAAGATGATATTTCATATAATTTTGAACTTCTTAACTCTACTGAAGAAAATAAGATCATCTTTTCTACTGATTCTTGGTTTTTAAATAATATCAGTGGAGATGTTGTTACATTAGAAGACAAAAGATATACTTTACAAAACCTAACAGCACACTCTTTATTTGAGACATCATTTTCATATAAAGGAAAATTTTATGACAAGATCAAACTTCCAAGGGTCTATGTCGATTATCTTTTACAACAACTTGAACTTTTTGAGCACAAGCTTGATATGAAAAAACTAGGTAGCTTTAATCTCTTTAAACCTATTTTTATTAATAAAAGTGATCAAATCGTTCCTTTTGGACAAACAAATAGATTCATCTTAGCTAATGAAGATGAAGATATAGCAAAAATAGAAATAGACTATTTAAAAGAGAACTACTCATATGCTAGTATAGAGATCATCGATACGAAAGAGCTTAGTGAAGAAGAGATTTTAAAGTCGATACAAAATAGAGATTTTAATGCGTTATATTTTATCAATACTGGTCACGATGCTATTGTCTCAATATTAAATAAGAATGATACTGAGACTAGTTTAATAGACTTCTAGTCCATCTTTCCTATAGCACAAGATACAAAGCTTTTTGCTTTGGCTTTTACATTGCCAATAGTTGAAAGTTCATCTGAGCTTAAAGGATACCCTAAACTTCTTAGTTTCAATTTTAAGTTTTCTTCTTGAGAGTCTTCTATCTCCAAAGTTATCTCTCTTGGCATCTTTTCAAGATCAACAACAACTTCTCCAAAATCCTCTTGTAATGCTTTTTTAAGTGTATTTGCACATCCACCACATTTTACATTTTCCACTTCATATGTTTTTTTCATTGAATACTCCTGTTTATTTAGATTCTTGTAAGTAATATGATCAATACTAATACATATAAACTTAAAGTGAGTTTCTTATATGATTTTATATTTACCACATTTTTTATCTTTATCCCTATATACACTCCAATAAGTGAAGCTATACCTACAATAAGCCCTTCACTATAAGGCATATGTCCAGCAAGACTCAAACTCAAGAATCCAGCGATTGAACTAAAGATAACAAAAAAGAGTCCTAAAGATGCTGCATCTTTAAGATTGTAATACATAAAACTTACAAGGATCGGTGTTAAAAGCAATGACCCACCTACTCCAATACTCATAGCAATCATACCAATAAAAAAGCCTACAACTACCAGTAAAGACTTATTATGATACTTTACCTTCTTCCCATGATCTGTAGAAGTTGAAGCGACACGATAGATAGAAAAAAGCAGTACAAGTAGAAAAAGATACTTTAAATAGATCCCATCAATATTTGGAACGATAAATCCACTCAATGCTCCACCAAAAAAGCCACCTAGACCTATCACTAATCCATCTTTAAAGATAGCTTTGTTTTTTCTTGAGTTAATAAAGCTTCCAAAGATAGAGCTAAACACCATCTGCATGATAGATACAGCAACCGCTGTTTTCATATCAAACCCATATAAGAGTAATAAAGGCACTAGGATAGTACCTCCTCCGATCCCAAAGAAACCAGAGGTTATACCTGTCATTATCCCTAAAAGTGCTAAGATCATAGATTAAGTTTCTTCGCTACGCATCGCTTCTATAAAGTTCTCATAGATCTCTTCTAGTTCTTGATCCTCTTTTGAGACATCTATACCATCATGCTCTTGCAACGCATGTTCTAATACTGCTACTCTTTTTAAAAGGTATGAGAACATCTGTTTTGATACATCTGGAAGGTTGTGATGGTCTAACAACGCACTCTCTTTTTGACAGTCTTCATCTCTTCTTCTTACGATTCTTGCAGGAACTCCAACTGCTGTTGAGCTACAAGGAACATCTTTTACAACTACAGAGTTTGCTCCTATCTTACATCTTTCACCAATAGTTATATTTCCAAGTATTTTTGCTCCACTCCCTATAACCGTATGTTTTTTGATCGTTGGGTGACGTTTCCCTTGAGATAGACTCACACCTCCTAGAGTTACACCTTGGTAGATAAGTACATCATCCTCTATTACAGATGTTTCACCTATAACCACACCAAACCCATGGTCGATAAAAACCCGTCTTCCTATTGTAGCTCCAGGGTGGATATCTGTATTTGTCAAAAACTGAGTTAGTCCACTAAATATACGAGCAAGCCTTTTAAAACCTCTTTTGTAAAGTCTATTTGATATTCTGTAATTAACGATCGCCCAAACTCCAGGATAGTTAAAAATCAGCTCTAGCTTAGAGTGAAGTGCAGGATCGTTTTTTGCAGGTACTGTAAAATCTTCTTTTATTAGGTTCCATAAAGTCATATAGCTGTATTACCCCTTTGTTGCTAATGTTTTTAGATAGCTGTTATCATTTATATTTTTTATTATATGTTCTTTTAAACGTTCATCATTTGTATTATCTAAAAGTCTTTGTAAAATATCTTTGGGATTATAGTCTAAATCTTCAAAAATATCCATTATACTTTGAGAAGCCAAGAAACTCTCAAGACTCATTTTACCCGCTTTATCAAATACAACATTTATCTCAGATGGCGAGCTAAAAAGATTGTGTTTCATTCCTAAAATATCTTGATACGCCCCTACTAGAAAAAACCCTAAGAAATAATCCTCATTTTTTAAGTTCACATCATGAAGATAGAGTGGCTTTTTAGCATTAAAAGGTATCTCTCCATCACTATCACAAGTTATATCCCAGATATTTGCACTTCTTGTTCCTTTTTTACTTAAATGGTGAAGTGGCATGATTGGAAACTCTTGATCTATTCCCCAAAAATCAGGCAGAGACTGGAACATCGAAAAATTAAGAAGATATTTTTCTTGTATCTTATCATCAAGTCTTTGAAGCTCTCTATCTTCATCATTTGACTTGAGATTTATAGCTTTTTTGATGATCAGATGAGTTAATACCTCTGCATTACTTCTATCTTTTAGATCAACATATCCTAGATCAAAAAGGGTCAAGATAGATTCTAGATGCTCTAAACTATCATGCATATACTCTTTTGCATTTTCTTTGTTGATATCATTATATAAAGAATATAGTTCCTCTATGATTGGAGGATTCTTTTCTTTTAATCGAAGATTATGTTCATTATACTCACTTGAGAACAACTCCAAAGTTGGTACCACAAGCATAGCACTTGGAGCAGAGATAAATCTTCCTGATTCAGTGAAGATATTAGGAACCTGTACATTGTTTTTTATAGCAATATCTTTTAAAGTAAACAATACATCACTTGCAAACTCTTTTAAACTATATTGAGTCATCTTCTCATACTGAGAATACTCTATAGCTAAACCTCCGCCAATATTTACAGCATCGAGTTTTGAAGCACCCATTTTGATAAGTTCAGTGTATATGTGCCCTGACTCTTTTAGAGCTTTTTTAAGAGGAGCAATCGTATCCATTGCGGAACCTATGTGAAAATGGATCATCCTTAAAGAATCGATGAGATCATGTTTTTTCAACATATCAAAAGCTTCAATTATTTCAGTTGAACTTAATCCAAACTTTGAGTTGATCCCTCCACTTTTTGCCCATGTTCCACTTCCATAACTATGAAGTCTTACTCTAAGTCCAATACTTGGGGTTGGAAGATTAAGCTCTTTATGTACTTCAATGATGGTCTCTAATTCATTTAAGCCTTCTATGGTTAAAGTAATATTATGCCCATTTTGTTTTGCAATGAATCCAAGAGTGATCATCTCTTTATCTTTAAAACCATTGACAGTTATAGGGGCATTATGATTGTTATATGCCATAGCTAGCAAAAGCTCAGCTTTACTTCCAGCTTCTAAACCATAGTTCAAGTTCTTACTTCTTTCCAACATAGGAAGAATAAAGTTTGGAAACTGGTTTACTTTCAATGGAAATACTGCATAAAAATCTGAACCATAATTGTACTCTTTTATCGTTTCATTAAAAGTACTATAGAGCTTTTCTATCTGCTTTTGTGTTATATGAGGAAAACGTAAGATCAAAGGTCCACTATTACCTTCTGCTCTGATCGAATTAACGATCTCTAACAATGAGGGTTGTGAACCATAATTCAGCTTAATTAGATCACCATCAACGACAAAGTTATCGTCACCCCAAATATCAATACCATAATTTTTCAAGAAAGCCCCTGTATAGATAGATAATAAAAGGGTATTGTAGCAAATTTTATGTTAAAAATTTGGTATAAAAAAAGCCTCATCAAAAGATGAGGCTTTTAAAGAAAAAGTAAATAATGTCAGATATTAGCTAACCATAGCTTCTAATTCTTCTTTAGTCACTTGATTAAAGTTAAGATACTTATATACTCTCTCTGTCATATCAGGAGTGATTTTTCCTGAAGCGATCTCTAAGTACTCTTCTTTTGTCGGAAGCTCACCTTTAAGTGCTACTACAGCTGCAAGCTCTGCAGACCCTAAGTATACTTGTGAACCTTTTCCTAATCTATTGTCAAAGTTTCTTGTTGACGTACTAAATACATAAGCATTTTGTGCAACTTGTGCTTGGTTACCCATACATAATGAACACCCAGGCATCTCTGTTCTAGCTCCTGCTGTTCCAAAGATCGAGTAGTAACCCTCTTCTGTAAGTTGTTTCTCATCCATTTTTGTTGGAGGACAAACCCATAGTTTAGACTTTACTTGACCTTCACCTTTTAAAATTTCACCTAAAGCTCTAAATAGACCAATGTTTGTCATACAAGACCCAACAAATACTTCATCTATTTCAGTTCTAAGACCTGCTGCTCTAACCTCTGATAATGTTTTTACATCATCTGGATCATTTGGACAAGCTAAAATTGGCTCAGTGATCTCACTCATATCGATCTCAATTACTGCTGCATACTCTGCATCAGAATCAGCTTCTAAAAGCTCTCCATTTTCTAACCAATCTTTCATCTTATCTCTTCTTCTTGCAAGAGTATTTGCATCTTCGTACCCTTGGCTTATTAACTCATCGATAAGAACGATATTAGATTTTAAATACTCTTCAACAGGAGCTCTATTTAGTTTAACAGTACAAGCTGCCGCACTTCTCTCAGCAGATGCATCAGATAGCTCAAATGCTTGCTCACATTTAAGATCTTCAAGACCTTCAATTTCTAATACACGTCCTGCAAAGATGTTTTTCTTACCTTTTTTCTCAACTGTAAGTAATCCATCTTTGATAGCTTGGTAAGGGATAGCATTAACCATATCTCTTAGAGTAATTCCTGGTTGCATCTCACCTTTAAATCTAACTAGAACTGACTCAGGCATAGTAAGTGGCATCATACCAGTAACACCTGCAAACGCTACAAGACCAGATCCAGCTGGAAATGAAATACCAATTGGGAATCTTGTATGTGAATCTCCACCAGTTCCTACTGTATCAGGAAGACAAAGTCTATTTAACCATGAGTGGATAACACCATCACCTGGTCTTAAGATAAATCCTTTTCTTGATGTCCAGAACTCTGGTAATGTGTGTTGTAAGTTTATATCTGCCGGTTTTGGATAAGCAGCTGTATGACAAAATGACTGCATAGTCATATCTGCACCAAAAGAAAGTGCTGCAAGTTCTTTGATCTCATCTCTTGTCATTGGTCCAGTTGTATCTTGAGATCCAACAGTTGTTGCGATTGGTTCACAGTAAACTCCAGGTTTAACACCCTCAACTCCACAAGCTTTTCCAACCATTTTTTGAGCTAAAGTATACCCTTTTCCATTATCTTCTGGATTATCTGGAGTTAAGAATAGATCACTAGCTCCCATACCTAAAGCTTCTCTAGCTTTTGCAGTTAAACCTTTACCGATAATTAGTGGGATTCTTCCCCCTGCTCTCATCTCATCAGTTAATGTGTTTGGTGAAAGATTAAATTCACTTACACATTCACCATTTTTCTCAATTTTACCCTCATAAGGTTTAACAGTGATCACATCACCAGTCTCTAGAGAATCAACTGGAGCTTGAATTGGTAAACATCCTGAATCCTCAGCAGTGTTGAAAAAAATTGGAGCAATGATCGACCCTATAACTACACCACCTGTTCTTTTGTTTGGAATACCTGGAATATCTCTACCCATATGCCATTGAACTGAGTTGATACCTGATTTTCTAGAACTTCCCGTTCCAACAACATCTCCAACATATGCTAAAGGATGCCCTTTTTCTTTTAATGATGCCATTGTTTCAAGTGGATTTTCCATTCTTGAACCAAGCATTGAGTTTGCGTGTAATGGAATATCAGCTCTAGTGAACGCTTCAGAAGCAGGAGATAGATCATCTGTATTAGTCTCTCCTGGAATCTTATAAACTGTTACAGTTATCTCTTCTTCAAGTGCAGGCTTATTTGTGAACCACTCACCATTTGCCCAAGACTCAATTACCTCTTTTGCTTTTGCATTTCCTTCATCCATTAAAGTTTTTACATCATTGAATGCATCATATACTAAAATAGTGTTTTTCAATTGCTCCGCTGCAACAGTTGCAACTTCTTCAATTTTAAGAGCTTCCACTAAAGGTGTTACGTTAAATCCACCAAGCATCTTTCCTAAGATCTCACATGCTTTTACTTTATCGATAGCTTCGCATGTTACATTTCCTTGAACGATATCATTTAAAAATGCTGCTTTTACATAGGCTGCATCATCAACACCTGCTGGAATTTTGTTTTCAAATAGATCCAGAACATATTCTTTTTCAACAATTGGTGAAGCTTTTAATAGCTCAACAAGTTCTGCTGTTTGTTCTGCTGTAAGTGCTAATGGTGGTACACCAAGAGTAGCTCTTTCTTCTGTATGTGCTTTATAATTTTCTACTAAACTCATAAAACTGTTCCTTTGTAATGTATTTCAAAATTAATTGTATTCAAAAAAGAATAATAAACTAGTTGAATCGTTATTAAAAAAAGTTTAAATGGTAAAAATGTTTATTTAAGTAACACTATTTTTTTGTATTTTTTCAAATAGTGTAAAATTGTAACACATTGTGCTATTTGAATTGTGACTTTAATGCTAACAGTCTACAACTATTTTCTAAAATTGCTACTTTTTTTACTAGATCATTCATATCTCTATCATATACAAACACACCTATCCCTTTCATAACTATCAAGTTATGTTTTGCTTCTTTAAGAGCTTTTGGGATCTCAGTGAAGTTTCTATCATACCAAGTACTAAAATCTCCTGGATCAAAGATAGATAATCTATCAAAAATAACTTTTCCAAAATAATCCTCGAAAATTATTTCATCATGTTCTAAAGAGTATGCGGTAGTATAAGGGGGCATACCAAAAGCAATAAACTTTGCTTCATGTATTTGAGTATATATAGAGCTATGAATTATTGAATCTATACTTGCCAGATTCCAACTATAATCGTGAAGATTCATAGAGAGTTGACATAGTGCATTTTCACCTATCTCATCAAATATTGCATCTTTCTTATTAATAATAAAATTATTATGATCAAGTTTTTTAGATATCGAACCGTGATAAATACCAAAAAAGTTTTTTCTAAAAAGAGCCAAAGAGATATCGGAGAGATGCTTTACTATATTTTTTTCTATCATCGTGTAAAAATAGCCTTTAATTAATATTTTGATATTATACAAGTAACAAAATTAAACTTAGGATAACCATTTGCAAGAGACAAAAACTCCTCATATTCCAGTACTTTTCAATGAAGTGATAGAAACATTCGAAAATATTCAAGATGGATATATAATCGATTGTACCTTAGGATATGGGGGACACTCAGAGGGTATTTTAGAGTCCAATCCAAATATAAAACTTATCTGTAATGATCAAGATGATGAAGCCTTGAACTTTTCGAAAAAAAGACTTGAGAAATATAAAGACAGGGTGATATTCAATAAAGGTAATTTCAAAGATGTAATCCATACTTTCAAAGAGAAGAACATTACAGGTATCCTAGCTGATATTGGAGTATCTTCACTGCAATTGGATAAAGCAGACCGTGGTTTCGGGTTTGATGGTGAAACTCTTGATATGCGTATGGATACAGATCAAAGCTTAAGTGCAAATGAAGTAGTTAATCAGTACTCTCAATCTGAGCTTGAAAGAATATTTAAAGACTATGGAGAAGTCAAGGAGTATAAAAAAGTAGCTTCACTTATAGTAGAGAACCGACCATTTAATTCAAGTAAGGAATTGGCTGAATTTCTTAAGAAAAAGATGTATAAAGGAAAGCTCCACCCAGCGACTCTTCCTTTTCAAGGTATAAGAATAGAGGTTAATAATGAACTTGGTGTTTTAGAAGAGCTTTTTAGAAGTATAGAAGAAGCAAACTTTCAAGATACAAAAGTAGCGATTATCTCTTTTCATTCTTTAGAGGATAGAATAGTAAAGAACTATTTTAAAAGATGGTCTCAAAAATGTATCTGTCCATCACATGTTATGAGATGTGAATGTGGAAACAATAACCAAAAAGGAAAGATCCTCACAAAAAAGCCTATCATTCCAACCAACGAAGAGATAAAACAAAACCCAAGAAGTCGAAGTTCTAAAATGAGAGTTTTTCACATAGGAAAATAGATGAGTCCCATAAAAGCACTTTTTATCGTTCTTGGTATCCTTTTTATAACCCTTGCACTTTTAATGCCAAAGATATATCTACAAAATAATATATACTACGTAAGCAAGGATATCAATCAGCTAAATGCTCAATATATCTCGCTAAAAGAAGAGAACAAATCTTTAAAACAACAACATGAAGATGCCCTTTTTAAAAATCAGATTATGGATAGTTTAATCTTGGAAAACTTCTACAATAATGATAATTAGTTTTTATTTTTTCTCTTTTGATAAAGCTTTCCTGCTAAAATAGCGATAACCACAATAACTAAAACAAACCATATCAAAGAGCTGTCTATCATGTTCATCAATGTGATAAGTTCACTTAAAAGTAATCCCCACATACTCATAGCAAGGATTGTTGCGATAAAAACAGTAAGAATTATAGTAAAGTGCCTTAGACCTATAAGGTATCCTATAATAG
>Ga0193951_1000957_pt1 | contig 12832 bp, 7 predicted proteins | sample BB_2_MG_FD_140370 | JGI IMG/M metagenome (GOLD analysis project Ga0193951, IMG submission 140370) | Microbial mat bacterial communities from the Broadkill River, Lewes, Delaware, United States - BB_2_MG | ecosystem: Environmental > Aquatic > Freshwater > River > Microbial mats | place: USA... | reverse complement strand
TGCCCGCTTAACCCTTTTTGAAGGTACACTTTACTAATTGTTTTTCCTGAATTAATTGCTTCTATAACAGCTCTAAGACCAAATATTTTTGAAACTTCGTTTTCCATTTTGCAAATGTAGCTATATTGTTTGAATAAAAAAACCACCTCGGTATGAGGTGGTTTTAAATTTTATTAAAATATGATATTTAGAAAGTTGTTACCAACCAGGATTCTGTACTAGGTTAGTATTACTTAACATATCATTAGATGGTATTGCCCAAACAAATTTATCATCACCTGCATTTTTGCTTAACGTATTATAGTTAGGACCAACGTTTATTAAATCCAAGTTCTGAGGACTTCTTCTAGTAAACCCTTCATTCCAACGTTTTAAATCATCTAGTCTAAAGCCTTCAAATGCAAGTTCTCTAAAACGTTCGTCTTTTAAATCTTGCATAGTAGGACTAGATATTGCAGATAAACCACGTGCAACTCGTAAAGTATTTAACGGAGTTGCTGCATCACCTGTTGACATAAGAGCTGACTCTGCAGAGATTAAATACATTTCTGCAATTCTAAAAACTTTTGGAGAATGCGCATAATTTGTTGATGCTCCTGTGAATAAAGAAGGGTTTCCTGGGTATTTATTAACTAATACAATATTTGAGTAATCTGTACCTTGGATAAGGACTTCTTTAGAGTCAAAAAAAGTATTTTTTCTAAAATCGGCATTATCAAATTTATCTAAAACCCATTGTGAAGGAACAAAGTCAGGTGTAAATTTACCAGTACCAGCATTGTATCCAAGATAAATACCATTAGTTGGACCAAGTTCGTTAGGTATGCTAACAAAAGACTCCATAATAACTTCTTGAGATGAATCATTAACCCACATATCATTTAATTCAGCCTGAGTTGTAGTTAAAGGATAATTTCCAGAGTTAATCAATAAATCTGCAGCAGTTTTGGCCCCACCCCAGTCTTGTTTATAGAATTTAACTCTCGCTTCTAAAGCTAAGACAACATCACTATTAAATTTAACAGCTCCTGATTGTCCACTAATAGAGCTTAATCGATTTTTTGCTTCAGTTATATCATTTAATATTTGAATGTAAACCTCTTCAACAGTACTTCTAGCTGGTCTGGCATTAACATCATAAGTTAAAACTAAAGGCACACCTAAATCAGAACTTGCAGTAGCTGGATTATAAGCTTTTGCAAAACGAAGTACTAATCTGTGATAATAATAAGCTCTTAAAAGATAAGCATTTCCAATAATTTCTTCAAGGGCTTGTTGATCTTCTGCACTTTCAGTTTCAATTTGTTGGTATCCGTCTATTGCAACATTAACATTTCTTAAAGCAAAATAATAACCTCTCCATACACTAGAAATTGTTTGGTCATCTGCTAAAAAACCTTCCCATCTATGAGGGAAACCATTTCTGTTACCATAATCTATAGTAGCGTTTAATTGGTCAGCTTGAACATCTGTAACAATTGTGTTATTTCCATAAACTTGACCTCTAAAAGTAGCAAATAAACCATTGTCCCAATTATATGCATCTTCAATGGTTTTAAATGATTGAGATTGTTCAATGCTGCTTGCAGGGAATTTATTCAAATCATCATCATTACACGATATTATTGTTATCATCAGGAATGATAGCAAAATATATTTTATTTTAATTTTTTTCATTATATTAATTTTTTAAATTATAATTTAATATCTACACCAAATGTTAGCTGTTTTGTATTTGGATTAGCTCCTAATGTTAAATTAGAATCTACTTCAGGATCTGGCCCTGAATAATCTGTAAAAGTCAATAAGTTACGCCCTGTAACATAAAGTCTTACAGATTTTAAGAAACTATTTGTTGGTAAAATACTTTCAGGAATTTGATATCCAACAGAAATGTTCTTCATTCTAATAAAAGAGGCATCTTCTATTAAACTTGAATCAAATTGAGTAAATTGGTATTTATTTATATCAGGGAACCTTGTAACATCTCCAGGTTGTTTCCAATAATCAAGTACTCTTTGCGTTTGATTAAATCCTGCAAAAACATTTGGGTTTTCATAGAAATAACTATCATTATTTATTAAATATTTTCCACTAGAGAATGAAAAGTCAATTTGTAAACTAAAGCCTTTATAGCCAGTATTTAAACCAAAACCACCATTGATAGGAGCATACCTTTCGATACCAGTATTTTGCTCTAATTCAGCAGGATTGAAATCAGAAGTTACATCATTAGGATCTTTTCTAGTTTTAGTGTTATCAGCTCCAGGCTTATACCATTCAGGAGCTCCTGTTTCTGGGTTAACTCCAGCAAATATAGGATAAAAATATGATCTTGCTTCACCTTTAACCCATGAAACACCAGTATTAGGAATAATCCAGTAGTCTTTATCTTGGAATAATTCTTTAATCTTTTCAGTATTGTGATTAAAAGTTAGGTAAGGAGAAATATAGAAGTCTTTAGTCTTAAATACATCAAAATTAAGAGTAACATCAATACCAGAATTTTGTAATTTACCAACGTTTGATTTAATTTCACTCCAACCAGTAGTATATGGCTGAGGGACATCAATTAACATACTTGAAGTATTTCTATTATAATATTCAATATTCATTGTTCCTATTTCGAACAGTCCAAAGTTAAACCCTAGAGATAACTTAGTTTGCTCTTCCCAAGTTAGTCCCGAATTCCCTGGAGAATTTAAAAACCAACCTGTGTTACCATTGTACTGTCCTGTACCAACACTTGCCAAACTTTCATAATTTCCAATGTCTGAATTTCCACTTGTACCATAACTCAATCTAATTTTTAAGTTATCTAACCACTCAACATTTTCTAAAATACTTTCTGCTTTAGCATCCCACATTAGACCTGCAGACCAAAAGTTTGCGTACCTATTATCTGAACCAAAACGTGAAGAACCATCACGTCTAAATGACACATCTCCAAAGTATTTTTTATTATAGTTATACTCTAATCTTGAAAAGTAAGAGCTGAAAACATATTCTGATTCAGCATGTCCAACATCTCTATTATTTGGACCTGCTCCTAAAAGAATTAACCTATCATCATTTTGACCTGAAGACGAAGCGTTAAAAAATTCATATTCGTTATTAATATATTCTTGACCTACAATTAAGCTTAAATCGTGCATCTCATCTAGTAAATATGAGTATTGTAGAGTATTTGTAAAAGTTAAGTTAACTTCTCTTGAGAAACTTTCTGAAGCTGTACCATCGCCTAAAGAACCTATAAAAGAAGGTAAACGGTTACTGCTAGTTCTATAGTCATAAAATTCTAAACCTCCTTGAGTTTTAAAGATTAAATTTTCAATAGGTTCAATTTGTATATAAGCTGAAGGATTTACTTGAACTTTATTACTAGGGCTAGGAAGTTTATCTGCTAAGTATTTTGGGCTATATCTACCCCAACCAGGAATAACTCCTTCAATGTCATTTCCATCGCTGTCGTATGGGCTATAAAATGGTTGTGCAAGCATTGCTAAACCTCTATTAGTACTGTTTGAACCATACTGGTTTGTTTGTCTTTCATTATAACCTAAGGATAAATTAGTACCAAATTTAGCCCAATCGTTAATTTTAGAATCTATGTTAGCTCTAAAAGTGTATCTATCAAAACCAGATCTATAGGCTAGACCTTCTTGATTAAATAACCCTGCAGAAACGTAGTAAGTTGTATTTTCTCCACCACCAGAGAATGAGATATCAGTTTGTCTAGTAGGAGCATCTCCTTTATAATAATATTCGTACCATTTAGTATCATGTCCATCAGCTAATAGTTGATCAACTTGAGCTTGTGATCTATATCCCCAATCTAACCAAAAATCAGTTAATTGTTTAGAACTCATGAAATTTTCATAAAAATCAGTATTAGCTAAATTAGTTAAACCGTATTGGGTACTAACATTAATAGTATTTCGATCTGTTTTACCTCTTTTTGTTGTAATAACAACAACACCATTTGACGCTCTTGATCCATAAATTGAGGTTGAAGAGGCATCTTTTAAAATAGTAATACTTTCAAAATCTTTTGAGTTTAATGAAACTAAAGTAGCTTCACTAATTGGCATACCATCCAATATAATTAAAGGAGTTGATCCCGCACCTAATGAACCATTTCCATGCAGTCTAAACGAAGGTGTTTCAGATGGTTCACCTGAAGAAGAGTAAATTTGAAACCCTGAAACTCTACCTTGTAATGCATCCATTACGTTTGCTACAGGTTTATCTACTAATTTATCCGAAGAAACTTGAGCAACAGACCCTACAACATTTCCTATTTCTCTTTGAGAGCCATATCCAAGGATAACAACTTCTTCTAAAAGATTAGAACCGGTCATAGTCACGTTCATTACATTTGAGGTTCCTACTGTTTTTTCTTGAGTTGTCATTCCAACATAACTAAAAACAATAAGATCACCAGCAGTTGCTCTTAGGGTGAATTTACCATCAAAATCTGTTTGGGTACCATTTGAAGTACCTTTAACAATAACATTTACTCCAGGTAATGGACCCGTTTCATCAGAAACAGTACCTGAAATTGTTTTTTCTTGTGCAAAAGTTATTTGTACAAGAAGCGCTAATAAAAGCGTTAAAATTCCATTAAACTTTGTTTTCATTGTATAATTGTTTAGATTAAATTTTAAAAGCTCAAATATAACAAAATATTTAGTTTAGCATAATATTTTGAAAATATTATATGTGCTTTCATTAGTTTAGATGCAATCTTTATAGGAAAGTTGCGTTAGAGAATAAAATAAATATATAACACGCTAGGAGTGTTAAATAGTTTTTTCTAGTTATAATTATTGGAAACTAAACTTCTTTAATATAAAAAATTAACTTAAATTTGAAATAAGTTGTTCTTTGGTGTGATTTTTGTCGTGCACATTATAAATTTAAATTATGAAATATTTTTTTAGTATTGTTTTTGTTATGTCTTTTGTATACAGTTTTTCACAAGGAAATTTAAATTACCGAGGCGAGAATATTAGTAAAGGTATTATTAAAAAAAACAATGAAATTAAGGGAGAAAACTTTATCTATGATGAGTGGAATCAAGGGATGTTAGTTTTAAACGATAGTGTTTTTTCGAACCAAGAATTTTTGAAGTATGATGCTTATAAAGATTTGGTTTTAATTAAAAAGGGTGATAAAATTATTGAAATATCTGATAAAAGTATTACTGGGTTTTCTATTTTCGAAAAAGAAAATAATTTAAAACATGATTTTGTAGGGCTTAAAGGCAATCACTTTTTAGATAAAAGTGAAAAAGGCTTTTATGAGATTGTAGATAATAGTAATGAAACAAATTATTTTATAAAAAAAAATGAAAAATTTATATTTGACCCTAATAGAAATTCTAGCACTATGGCTGTTAACAATTTCCAATTAGAATATAAAGATAAAGTTTCATACTATATTAAAAATAATGATGGATTGTATGTTAAAGTAAGGCTTAATAAGAAAGGCGTTAAGTCTGTTTTGTTGAATAATTCACCAGAAATAAATAAATATATTAAGATTCACAAAATTAGATTTAATAAAGAGGATGATGTTATGAAGTTGGTAAATTATTATTATTCTATTTAAACTACATATGAAATATTAAAGCTTTATAGATTCTTCAATTTTTTTTGAGTTAAGAAATAAGTAAGAAGCTAATCGTGGGTTTAAGTAAAATACTCTTGCTATAGTTATTATAATAATATATATTAATTTTAGGTACTAAATTTTTAATGGTCTTTTGAAAAAGAAAAACCACCAAAAGTTAACTTTTGGTGGTTTTTAATTTATAATATTTCTAAAATATAATTTGGTTTATTCTTACTTTGTTAACATAGCGTGGAAGAAACCATCCGCTTCACCATAATCTTCACCCAAATACCAACCATCTTGGATTAAAGAATATTGTATATTAAGAGTTCCAGTAGCCGTATTATATGTTCCTGTACCTTCTATATTATAGTCAGGTTGAACAGCACCATTATAAGTAGTTGTATAAAGAAATTGATTTGGAATAGTAACTACTCCACTTGCATCTACTGTATAATAAACAGTTCCTGCTTCAACAACTACTTCACCCCAAAAATCAAGCATCCATCCAGCATTTAATCCTGTTATAACCATACCGTCACAATCAACACCTGTAGTAACTTGGCTATCATATCCTGCATCTGTACCAGACCAAGTTGTTTGCTGATTTTCGAAATTATTAATGGATTGATCTTCAAAAGAATAGTTGTTTCCTGTTTTTACAATCTTAGTTAATACAAAGAAGTTGTTATCACAAATACTAGCATTGCTCATTGCAGCAGGAAAATCATAAGATTCGCCATTAATAACACCATCTTGGTTAAATTCTAAATTAAAATCTAAATCTCTAACTATATCAGAGTTAGCATCATAAAAATATGCTAATACATAGTAGTCTCCATCAGGTTCACTTCCATCTAAAACGTAAGTTTCAAAACCACTACCATCGGCTCCATCAAATTCACCTGATAAATCTGGTGTTGTTGAAATGGATAGGACCATATCTGCAAAATCAGTTGCACTAATTTCTGTTCCTGTATCATCGGTTGCAATTGACATTCCCCAACTTAAGTCTATTGCTAAATCACCACTTGTATAATTTAAAATAGTAAAATCTGTAGTAATAGGTGTTAATGACGCATTTGCAGTTGTTATACTTCCAATCTGGATTTGGAGAGTTTCTGTTTCTTCAATTAAATCATCAGATAAAATTGTAATACTCCCACTTGCAGATAAATAACCTGCAGGAATAGTAATTGAGCTAGTCATTTCGTAATCATCAGGTCCTGCGGTACCGCCAATTTGTGATACACCTAGTTTAACATCAACGATTTGAGTTTCACTTAAACTTACAGTATAGGTGTGTTTAGAGTCATTTTCTACCATTGTGGTATTAGAAAAATTCAAAGCAATAGAAACCGCCGGAGATGTAGGTACAGAAACACTGTCACCTGTTTGATCATCTTCAGTACAACTAATTATAGTAGCACTTAGGGCGAAAATCATTAAAATACTTTTTATAAAATTTATTTTCATTTTTTTCGTTTTTTAAAATTAATCAACAGGTGTATACGTTGCTGTATATTCTCTACAATCTGTTGCACATATTGTATATTCGACAGTAATAACACCTGTTTCACCGTCAACCGATCCAGAACCTAAAACAATATTAGAGTAATAATCTACTAAATTCTGTTCAGGGATTGTAATAGCTCCACAGAGGTCAGTAATTGTCATTCCAGGTGTTCCAACACCAAGACCTCCAATCCATGCTCCTACTTCAGTTGTTCTATATTCTCCAACTCCAGTTACAGTTAAAGTATCTTGGAAATTATACCATTCGTCAGTTCCAGTCGATGTACGAACATAGTGAAGAGAAACATCATACGTTTTAGCTAAATTTGAAGAACAGCTAACTGTTACGTTATATGTTCCTTCAAAAGAATATACAGATGAGCCATCGTTTCTAATTATTTTAGTTCTAAAACTAATTACATCTCCAATTCGTAAATCCCCTTCACTAACTCCTAAGCCATCAGTAAATTCTGCTGCTGTATTATAAGAAGCAGACAAAGGAAGTGAATTACCAGCAACAACTACAGATTCTGTACCACCATTTAAAGATTTCACTATTTCATAACCTTTAACATCATTACCACCAGACATTAACATTACTTCCATATCAAGTGATACTTCTGCAAAAGAAACAGTAGCTACATCAAAATCTTGAGAAGAAGGTACACCTAAGAGTTTCCCTTCGGTATTTGTATTAACAGCTAAAATAGCTCCACCTTCTGAAGCTGTACCTGTTAAATAGTCATCCGTAGGAAAGTCAGCATTATCATTACAAGAGTAGATGGATAATACTGAAATTGCTACAAACAGATTAAATATTTTTTTCATAATTATAAGTTTATATTATTAATTTTCTTAATTCATCCACCAAACTGGTGTTGTTAAATTATCTGGACCTTGAGTTGATACTGCAGCTTCATAATTTGTTTTATTAACAGAAGCCTCAGAGGTTGGATAATTATATCTAGATGGAATTACATTTAAATCTGCTTCAAAAGCAGGGCTCAATGCAGGGTATCCAGTACGTCTCCATTCATTCCAAGATTCAACACCTTGAGAAAATAAAGCAATCCAGTTTTGAGTTGCTATCTGTTCTAATGCAGTTGCTTGTGTAGTGCTTAAAGCTTTCAAGGCCATAAAGCTATTCTGTTCGCCTGAGGGTACTTCATTAAAATCTAAAGAAGCGGTTATTGCTTCAATATATAAAGCATTTGCATCACCTGAAATATAGTTTTTTGTAACAGCTTCAGCCATTAAAAATTTTAATTCAGGATTAGATATGAAGAAACCAGGTAATTCAGGGCGTAAATAAAAGTCGCCTAATGGAGATACATTTGTATAGTTGTAATCATCATTTGGTACATCTACAAATCCAGATGGTTTACCTCTATACACGTCATCTTCATTTAAACCAGCATAAACTTTAAGTCTAGGGTCATTATCGTTAGCTAGGATATCAACCATTACAGAATTAACTTTCCATTCTCCTCTTGTTCCAAAAACAATAGATTCATACAATGGGTTTGCGCTTGGATCTGCGCCTAAATAAACTAATTTAGCATCTTCAGCATTGCTTATAAATAAATTACCAGCACTTACTAATGCTTGTAATTGAGAAGCAACATCCATTTTCCCAGAAGCTCTCATTAAAGCTCTAAATTTTAAAGAACTTGCAAACTTCTTCCATAAATTAGCATTTCCACCATAAATAATATCATTGGTAGCATTAATTGTTCCGCCTGTCCCAAATAAACTTATAGCTTGATCTAACATAGCAAAAATACCAGTATAGACTGTTTCTTGGCTATCGTAAGCAGGTGCTATATTTCCTTCATCAGCAGTTATAGCTTCAGTGAAAGGGATAGCTCCATATACATCAGTTAAAAATGCATATCCATATGCTTGAAGTGTTAAAGCAACTCCCATCATATTATTATTTCCTTCTGCTTCTGCAATGTTATACATAGCATCGGCATCAGCAATTACTACAGAATAATAATCATTCCAAACCGCTGAAATTACAGATTGTCTAGGTATGTATCTTTCTTCATCATTATATTGCACTTTAGAAAATTGTTGTGACCAACAAGCTCCCATATCACCACCAGTAAAAGTACTGTATGATCTGTTTTGTGCAGCTCTAGCAATACCAGGTATTAACAAGTCCGAAGGAACTGCTAACGGATTGTTAGGGTCTTTATTTATCTCTTCAAAATCGCTATCGCAGCTAACTGTAACTAGAAAGCTAAAGAAGAGAATTGTTATTATTTTAAATCGTTTCATATTTTAATATTTTTAGAATTGTTAAGATTATAGTTTTAACAAAAGATTAAAACCAATACTTCTAGCGGATGGTAACTGTCCAAATTCTTGACCTTGATTTCCATTATCATCACTAAAAGAAGATTCAGGGTCAATATGTGGTGCGTTTTTATGTAAAATTGCTAAGTTACGGCCAACTAGTGATAAATTGATATTAGTGAACATTGTTTTATCAAGTAAGTTTTTTGGTAACTTATAAGATAACATGATCTGTCTTAATTTTACATAAGAAGCATCAAATACTGAGCTTTCAACAATACTATTTGAATAAGCTCTTTTGTTATAGTCTTCTGCAGTTCTAACAACATTGTTCGGCACATAAGCACCGTTTTCTAACATTACTCCGTCACCAACAATTCCAGTTTCTCTACCAAGTATGGTTTCTTCTAATACCCCTGCATATCTACCCCAAGAAGTAGTCATTGTATAAATATCTCCACCAATTTTAGCATCGATTAAAGTATTTAAACTAAAGTTTTTGTAACTAAAAGTAAAGCTAGCTCCTCCTGTCCAGTCTGGTGAAATATTACCTAATACTTTCGTCCCAGTAGCTATTTTTGGTAAACCGTTTTCAAAAACAATATCACCGTTATTTCTTTCAAAGTATGATCCGACAATAGAACCATATTCTTCACCTTCTCTAGCTTCTAAAGTCATAGACCATTGCCCTCCTAAAACTAATGCATCTAAACCTCCTAAAGAAACAACTTCGTTTTTATTTTTCGCAAAATTAAGGTCTAAATCAAATCTAAAATCTCCACGGTCAACAATTGTTGTTCCTAATTGTAGTTCTAAACCTTTATTGTTCATTTCTCCTACGTTTTGAACCGCATTTCTATATCCAGAAGCAGCAGTAACTTGAACAGGAACTACTAAATCTGAACTTGTTTGGTCATAGTAAGTTGCGTTAAAACGAACTTTACTATCAAATAATCTTACATCAATACCAAACTCTGTACCAGTTGTAGATTCAGATTTTATGGTTGGGTTATTTAATGTACCTGGCAAGAATGCTACAGAGTTTCCACCCCAAGTTTCAGTAGATAATGCATATGTTGGAACTAATTGATAAGGATTTAAAGCTCCAATACCACCAACTTCAGACCAACCACCTCTTACTTTTAAGAAAGATAACACATCAGATTCTATATCAATAATATCTGTAACTACAGCACTTGCGGTAACTGAAGGGTAAAAGAAGTTATTATTGTCTAATGGTAATAAACTAGACCAGTCATTTCTTGCTGAAAATTCTAAGAATAAATAGTTTTTGTATGAAAATTTACCAAACCCAAATAAACTATTAATTTTTTGTTCAGAATATGAATTAGAAACTACCCAACTACTTCCAGCAGCTAGGTTGCTCACATTGTATAAACCTGGTAATTGAAGTTGAGGAACACCTGTAAACGCTAACTCAGACTTTCTATGCATAGCATTTCCACCTGCACTTATTTCAAAAGCTAAATCATCAGTTATTTTTGTGTTATATGATACAATAACTTCAGAGTTGGTTTCTGTATATGAACGTGCAGTTTCAGAGTAGTAACCATTTGGAGCACTATTACTTCCAAAAGCTTGTCTAAAATCTTGTCTAGAATTCCAGAAGTTTGTACCTACTTTAGCGCTTACATTAAAACTTTCGTTAATTGCATAGTTTAAAGCAATATTCCCAACAATTCTATCTTTGGCATATCCTCTCGTATTAGTATCTAATACCCAGTAAGGGTTATTTTGAAATACGGTATTCCAGTTTAGAGGAGTTCCTTCAGCTGCAGTGCCTACAGGAGATAGAGGTAAATTCCTCCAATCTTTTAAGGCCGCAAAATCAACGTTTCTACCAGACCAAATCATTTGTTGTACTGGGTTTTCATTGTTATAGCCTTGTGTTACAAAGTTATCACTTTTAGATCGTGTATAATTTAAATCTATAGAAGTTGTAAATTTATCAGAGATTGTATAGGTTGATGATCCGCTAACTGAAAATCTTCTAAGGTCAGTATTTGGCACCATGCCCGTTTGATCCATTGAACCAACAGATAGTCTGTATCCTATGTCTTTTGCACCACCTGTAAAAGATATATTATTATTTAGTGTAATTCCAGTATCATAAAAATCTTTTATATTATCAGGTTGAGAAACCCAAGGTAATGGAGCTCCATTTACTGTATATGAATTCCATTGAACAAATTCTAAACCAACGTCTAATGGAGGTCCCCAACTTTCATCTACTGATCCACTTCCTGTTGATCCATCAACCCATTCAAAGAAATAAGGATTGCTTCCTTGTCCATAAGAATTTTGAAAATCAGGTAATAGTAACGGATCTTCAAAAGAAACGGTACTGTTATATGAAACACCTAAGCCTTGTCCTCTTTTTCCAGTCTTTGTTTTAATTTGAATTACACCATTTGCAGCTCTTACACCATAAAGTGCAGCGGCAGCAGGTCCTTTAAGAACTGATATAGATTCAATATCGTCTGGATTGATGTCTGATATACCATTTGGCATATCTGCACCACCACCATCATCAGAATTACCATAGTTACCACTTTCTAATGGCACACCATTTACAACATACAATGGTTGGTTATCTCCTGTTATAGAAGCCGCACCCCTAAGTACAACTCTAGAAGAGGAACCAACAGCGCCAGAACTATTTGTAATTTGTACCCCTGCAATTTTTCCTGACAATGAGTTTACAATGTTAGTTTCTCGAGCGGATGTCATTTCTTCTCCGCCTACTTGTTGAACAGCAAACGTTGCTGATCGTTTTTCTACTTTACGTCCAAAACCAGTTACTACAACTTCTTCAAGCGCTTGCGCTGATTCAGTCATTACAACATTAATTTGATTTGACGTTCCGACAATCTTCTCTGTAGTATTCATACCAATATAGCTAAATTTAAGAATGTCTCCTTCTTTAGCATTGATTGAATAGTTTCCGTCAAAATCGGTTTGTGTACCTGTACTGGTACCTTTAACTACAACTGTTACACCAGGTAAAGGTCCGCTTGCATCGGAAACATTACCCGTAACAGTTTTTTCTTGTGCAAATGAAATCTGCACCATTAACGCTAGTAATAGCGTTAATAAACCATTAAACTTTGTTTTCATTATATAATTATTTGAATTAATTACATCAAAAATCTTAATAATATGTTAATATTCCAAACTTTTCAGTGTTAAATTCTTAAAATATGTTAAAAATCATTAAAATAGTGTTAAGGAAAAGTTGTTTTTGTTGAATTAAATCAAAGTTTGTAGGTTGTGAGTTTTTATGTTTTTTTTAAATCTTAGGTAATTTATTAATTAATAAATTAAAAATAATAAGAAAGCTTTAAATGTATTTTTGCAGTAGTAATTTTAAATGGTTGGT
>Ga0193951_1000956_pt1 | contig 12840 bp, 7 predicted proteins | sample BB_2_MG_FD_140370 | JGI IMG/M metagenome (GOLD analysis project Ga0193951, IMG submission 140370) | Microbial mat bacterial communities from the Broadkill River, Lewes, Delaware, United States - BB_2_MG | ecosystem: Environmental > Aquatic > Freshwater > River > Microbial mats | place: USA... | reverse complement strand
GTCATTTCTGCATTTCTATCAGCATACTCATCTAACTCATCGGAAAGTTGAGCTCGCTCCATTTGAATTTGTTCTTCGAACAATGATTTGTAAACAATTGCAGCTGCGCCAGAACGTTCCAATTCCTGTGCACCTTCAACTGTTGCGGAAAGGGTACAAGCCCCGACTATAATGGGATTTTTTAAGCTTAATCCCATAAACTCTACGTTTAAATTTGCCATATGATTTTGGATTAAAATATTTCAGGTATTACTAAATTTAATAAATGAACTTGATATATTCAACCAAAATCACATTTTAATCATTTGTATATCAATGCAAAATAGCTACAAGTCGCTAATTAAAGGACTTTCGAGTCTTTATTTTTTTTCATATGAAAGGCAGAATAAAAAGATCCACCAACTTATTATTCTGCCTTTTCGATCCGGAGTTATTCTGATAGGATCGATTAAATTATTTAGTTTTCTATTCATCTAAGGATCTGTAAGGATAATTATATATCCCATATTAGGGTGGACTGAACATTGATAATAGAGCATATCAGGATGGTTAGAATTGGGCGTAAAACTTAAAGTCCCATTTGTAGTCATGCCACCTGTTACACCATCAGTTATTTCTCCTTCTCCTTCACCTGTATCATTGGTACTAATATAAAATGGATGGCTTGGTGTATTGATATCAAAAACATATGTTGTACCTCGCGTCAAATTAAGTGTGACACCTTCGTTTCCATTTATGGTAAAAGCTACCGAATGACCTTGATTTGCCCAAGGATGGTTAGCTGTTTTCGTTGCCGCGCGAACAGTAAAATCAGCCATTGGATCTGGCTCAGGGCTTGGTGACATACCATCATCATCTCCTCCACTACTACAAGAGTAGATGGCAAAAGAGAATAAAATCGCGAACATGTAAATTAATTTCTTCATCTTCCTAAATTCTAATACCTACCATTTCACAATAAAAGATAAAGCTTAATACACGAAATAATTGTCGCATAAATGACATTAGCGCATAAAAAAAGGGATTCCAAAATTGGAATCCCTTCGTTCTTATATAGAGAATAATGTTTATTCTTCTGAATAATCCAAGGCAGCTTGACGCTTGTATGTCTTATATCTCCATTTTGCATTCTCTTCAGCAGCAGCAAATAATTCTTTTGCTTGCTCAGGGAATGATTTTTGTAATGAAGTATAACGTACTTCACCCAATAAGAAGTCCTGGAAATTCTCCCACTTAGGCTCTTTTGAATCAAGAGTGAATGGGTTCTTTCCTTCGTTCTCTAATGCTGGGTTGTTACGATACATTTGCCAGTATCCAGCTTCAACAGCTTTCTTCTCTTCAGCTTGTGATTTACCCATAGATGCTTTCAATCCGTGAGAAATACATGGAGAATAAGCGATGATCAATGATGGTCCTGGATAAGCCTCAGCTTCTTTGATAGCTTTCATGTATTGTGCTTGGTTTGCTCCCATTGCAACTTGAGCTACATAAACATATCCGTAAGAAATAGCGATCATACCTAGATCTTTCTTTCTGATACGCTTACCTGCAGCAGCAAATTTAGCAACAGCACCAACTGGAGTAGCTTTAGAAGCCTGTCCACCAGTGTTAGAGTAAATCTCAGTATCCATTACCAAAACATTTACATCTTCACCAGAAGCCAATACGTGATCTAATCCACCGAATCCGATATCATAAGCCCAGCCGTCACCACCGAAGATCCACTGCGACTTCTTGATCAAGTAATTCTTAAGACTAAGAATTTCTTTAGCAACAGCATGAGTTTCGTTAACCAATGCAGCTTCAACTTTAGCAGATGCTTCTACAGAAGCCTCACCGTTATCTTTATTTTCTAACCACTCAGTAAATGCAGCTTTAGATTCAGCATTCACATCGTCCATAGCACCTTCCATACGAAGAGCAATACGGTCACGCATCTTGCGAACACCTTCATTCATACCGAATCCAAACTCAGCGTTGTCTTCGAATAATGAGTTAGCCCAAGCTGGACCTTTACCACTCTTATCGTTCTTACAGTATGGAGTTGCAGGAGCAGATCCACCGTAGATAGAAGAACAACCTGTTGCATTAGCAACCATCATTCTTTCACCAAACAATTGAGTGATTAATTTGATATATGGAGTCTCACCACAACCAGCACAAGCTCCAGAGAACTCGAATAATGGCTGAGCAAATTGTGAGTTCTTCACATTGTTCTTAGGCATTAATTCCTTGTAACCAACTGTTTGGTCCATATAGTGCCATCTTTCTTTCTCAGCAGTTTGAGTTTCCAAATGTTCCATAACCAAAGCTTTCTCCTTAGGAGCAGGACAAATATCAGCACAGTTACCACAACCAGTACAGTCTTCAACAGCAACCTGAATACGGAAATGTAATCCTTTAAGATCTTTTCCTGTTGCAGGCTTAACAGCAGTTCCTGCAGGAGCTGAAGCTAATTCCTCATCAGTTAATAAGAAAGGACGGATAGCAGCATGAGGACAAACGTAAGCACACTGGTTACACTGAATACAAGTTTCTTCTTTCCACTCAGGAACGTTAACAGCAATACCACGCTTCTCGAACTTTGTTGTTCCAGCAGGGAAAGTACCATCTTCACGACCTGTGAATGTAGAAACTGCAAGATCATCACCTTTTTGAGCGTTCATTGGATCAACAACCTTAGTGATAAACTCAGGACGATCGTTAGCAGCATCAGCAGCAACCTCATCTTTTAAGTTTTTCCAGTCAGCAGAAACAGCCACTTCAACAACATTTTCTCCACCTGCATCAACAGCCGCGAAGTTCATGTTAACAACTTTTTCTCCTTTGATACCATAAGACTTAACAATCGCTTTCTTCATCTCTTCAGCAGCTTGCTCGAAAGGAATCACGTTAGTGATTTTAAAGAAAGCAGCCTGCATAATAGTATTCGTACGATTACCAAGACCAAGCTCTTCACCCAATTTAGTACCGTTGATAATGTAGAATTTAATCTCATTTTCAGCCAAGTACTTTTTCATGCCATTAGGAAGATGCTTAATCGTCTCTTCAGCATCATAAATAGAGTTCAATAAGAAAGAACCACCTTTTTTCAATCCTTTTAATACATCGTAAAGATATACGTAAGCAGGAACATGACATGCAACGAAGTCAGGAGTAGTTACTAAATATGTTGAACGGATAGGCTCATCACCAAAACGAAGGTGAGAAGCTGTAAATCCACCTGATTTTTTTGAATCGTAAGCGAAATAAGCTTGACAATACTTATCAGTTGATCCACCAATAATTTTGATTGAGTTTTTGTTAGCTCCAACAGTACCATCAGAACCTAGACCATAAAATTTAGCTTCGTAAAGAGACTCTGAGTTCATCTTAACCTCTGGCAATAATGGAAGAGATTTGAATGTAACATCATCAACAATACCTAAAGTAAATTGATTCTTAGGCTCGTTCATTCCTAAGTTCTTGTATACAGCAACAATCTGAGATGGAGTTACTTCTTTAGAACCTAAACCATAACGACCACCAATTACCATTGGAGCATTCTCTGTTCCATAGAAAATTTCTCTTACATCAAGATACATAGGATCACCGTTAGCACCTGGCTCTTTAGTACGATCAAGTACACAAATACGTTTTACTGATTTAGGTACAACGCTTAAGAAATGCTTAGCTGAGAAAGGACGATATAGGTGTACACATACTAAACCTACTTTTTCACCTTTTGCGATTTTGAAATCAACAGCCTCTTTAATAGTTTCATTTACAGATCCCATTGCGATGATGATGTTCTCAGCATCTTCAGCACCATAGTAAACGAAAGGCTTGTACTCACGACCAGTAAGTTTTGTAATTTCTTTCATGTAGTCAGCTACGATATCTGGAACCGCATCGTAAAATGGGTTAGCAGCTTCACGAGCCTGGAAGTATACATCAGGATTCTGAGCAGTACCTCTTGTTACAGGAGTTTCTGGGTTCAATGCACGATCACGGAAAGCCTGAAGAGCCTCTTGGTCTACAAGTTCTTTCATATCTTCCATATCGATAGCTTCGATTTTCTGAATTTCGTGAGAAGTACGGAATCCATCGAAGAAATTCATGAAAGGAACACGTGATTTGATAGCTGTTAAGTGAGATACAGCAGAAAGATCCATTACTTCCTGAACTGAACCTGAAGCCAACATTGCGAAACCAGTCTGACGTGCAGAATATACATCAGAGTGATCACCGAAAATACTTAATGCCTGTGCAGCAAGGGCACGAGCACTTACATGAAATACACATGGTAATAACTCACCAGCGATTTTATACATGTTAGGAATCATCAACAATAATCCCTGAGATGCAGTATAAGTTGTAGTTAATGCACCAGCTTGTAATGCACCGTGAACAGCACCAGCTGCACCAGCTTCTGATTGCATTTCTACCAACTGTACTGTTTCACCAAAAATATTCTTACGACCTTGCGCAGCCCATTCATCAACATTTTCAGCCATAGGCGAAGATGGTGTGATTGGGTAAATACAAGATACCTCACTAAACATATATGCTACGTGAGCTGCAGCAGCATTACCGTCACAGGTAATGAATTTTTTTTCTCTTGCCATTTTACTCCTCCAATTAATTTTAATTAATGGTAGTTTAATTTATTTCTGTTATTTATTTCTCTAATACAAAAAACCGAACAACCACAAAGGAATTTTGTTTCCTTCACCGCGTTCGATCATATCGGCTGCCTCAAAATAATCTTCTGTTCTTAATTTTGATTCAGTAGGATTCGAATTGCCAGTAATGTTAAAATTATATTTATCATTTACCATGAAATGTCCCATATCGGTACTCGTAATCATTCTGCCCGGTCCAACCTGATTGTAAAAAAAGGTTTCACGTAAATTAGCTTCATCCATATTATCAGGAGAAATTGCATATAGAAGATTAGTATTGTGTAAATATACCTTATTAGGTTTCTTCGATGAATCTTTCTGACTCTCTTTAGAATTTAACAATCGAATTAATCTGGCATTCTTTAAATAGCGCAAATAATTCATGATTGTAGCTCGTGATGTTTCAACTTCATTTGCCAATTTACTAACATTAGGTTGAAATGGCACATTACTGGATATTATATATAGTAATTTCTTAAGTTTTGGCAGATATTTCAATTCAATTTGATTCAAGTAGGTAATATCAAACTCCAACATCAAATTGACGATTTTCAACAAGTTATCAATAAAGCTCTTTTCTTCCTGATAACAAGGATAATACCCATATTGCAAATAATCATTAAAATAAGCCAATGGACGTACTTTTTTTAATACATCCTCAACTATTTCTTCATGATTCTCAAGAATCTCCTCTAAAGTGTAACTCGTAAATCTATTTCCAGTTTCATAATTCAAAAACTCTCTAAACGATAAACCATTCAAATAATAAACCTTTACGAAATTTTTTAAAATTTCGTTGGTTTTTACTCTTAGAATTGAGGATCCTGTAAAAATAATCTTAAGATCTTCATATTGCTCATAGCAAATTTTCAAATCCTCTGCCCATTCCGGATATTTATGAATTTGATCAAGTAGCAATAACTTACCACCCTTTTTATAAAACTCATCAACAAATGAAACCAAACCTCTTTCAGTAAAAAAGAGATTGTTCATATTTATATACAAACAAGTTTTATCGTTAGCACAGTGTTCACGAATATAATCCAGCAGGAATGTAGTTTTACCTACACCTCTGGCACCTTTAATAGCAATCAAACGTTGGGACCAATCAATTTGATCAGCCAACTCTCGTCTAATGTTACTCTTTTTATTTTTCAACAAACTGTTGTGAGTCTGTAGTAAGGTGTTCATATTTTATCGAATTTACTTCGCAAATGTATAGAATTATAGCTTACTTTTGCTATCTAGAGATTACAAAACGATTCAGTTTTTGCAATTTATACTTATTTAAAATAAGATACAAAAAAACATTAACAAGCTATTGATGAGTACGTTTTCAGATTGCTAAAATAATATTTAATATATTTTAATTTGTTCAATTCTGACTCCTCCTTAATATCCAACAACACCATTATACAGGGTAAACTGACAAAAAAAAGGCAGTAGGTTTAAAACCTACTGCCTTTATATTTCTATGGAAATATCTTTCCTACTTATCGTTCATCGAAATTAAGAACTCTTCATTTGAACGGGTTTTACGCATTCTATCGCTAATAAACTGCATAGCTTCTACCGAATTCATATCCGTTAAGAAGTTTCGAAGAACCCAAATACGGTTCAACTGTGCTTCATCCAATAAAAGATCTTCACGACGAGTACTTGAGGCTGTAATATCAACAGCTGGGTAAATACGTTTGTTAGACAACTTACGGTCAAGCTGAAGTTCCATATTACCTGTTCCCTTAAATTCTTCGAAGATTACCTCATCCATCTTAGAACCAGTTTCGGTTAAAGCAGTAGCTAAAATTGTTAGCGAACCTCCGTGCTCAATATTACGAGCAGCTCCAAAGAAACGCTTAGGCTTGTGCAATGCATTGGCATCAACACCACCCGACAATACTTTCCCTGATGCTGGAGAAACAGTATTGTAAGCACGTGCTAAACGAGTAATTGAATCCAAAAGAATAACAACATCGTGACCACACTCTACCATACGTTTTGCTTTTTCCAAAACAATATTTGCTACTCGTACGTGACGTTCTGCAGGCTCATCAAATGTTGAAGAAATAACTTCAGCATTTACACTTCGAGCCATATCGGTAACCTCTTCAGGACGCTCATCAATTAAAAGGATAATCATATAAGCTTCTGGATTATTGGCAGCAATTGCATTTGCAACTTCTTTCAATAATACTGTTTTACCAGTTTTTGGCTGTGCAACAATTAAACCTCTTTGCCCTTTACCAATTGGTGCAAACATATCAACAACTCTGGTCGACAATGAACTTCTTCCTTTTCCTGTTAATTCAAATTTCTCATCAGGAAATAAAGGAGTCAAATGATCAAAAGGAACTCTATCGCGAATTACCTCTGGCAAACGACCATTAATTTTAGCAACCTTTATTAATGGAAAATATTTTTCACCTTCCTTAGGAGGACGGATTGTTCCATTAACTGTATCACCAGTTTTCAATCCAAACAATTTAATTTGCGATTGAGAAACGTAAATATCATCTGGAGAATTCAAATAGTTGTAATCCGACGAACGAAGAAAACCATATCCATCAGGCATGATCTCCAAAACTCCAGAACTGTTTATGATTCCATCAAATTCGAAAAGCTTTTCCTTTTCTCTTTTATCGAATCTTTTTCTGTTCTGATTGGATTTATCTTGTCTATCTCCTCTTTCTGGTCTTTCTGGTCTTTCCTGACGATCTTGTCTCTCTGGACGCTCTTGTTTTTCTTGTCTTTCCTGACGTTCAACTTTTTCCTGAACAGGCTTTTCTTCCTGCTTTGCCACAGGTACTTCTTTTTTAACAGGTGCCTCTTTTTTAACAGGAGCTTGTTCCTTTTCAGAATTTTGTTTCGCTTCAACAGGTTTCTGTTCTCTTCTGTTTTCCTTAACAGGAGATTCAACCTTTTCCACTTTTTCAATTTGCGCAGCAGCTTCCTTCACAACCTCTTTAACAGGTTGCTCAGTTTTTCTTCTTCTACGTAATTTCAATTTTGGTTGATCTTCCTCAACCTTTGTCTCTCCTTCTGCCTTCTTAACTCGTTTACGAGTAGGTTTTTTCTCAGAAGTTTTCATTTCAGAAGCTACAATTGCCTGTTGGTCAAGGATCTTATAAATTAAATCTTGCTTTTTGAACGACTCAATTTTTTTAATTTTGAGTTCTTTAGCGATTTCTCGCAATTCAGGCACAAGCTTCTTGTTTAATTCAAGAATATCGTACATAAAAAATTTATTAATATTTTTTGGGTAATGTTTTAGATAGAATTGTATTAGAATAATACAGAACCTGATCTTTCGACCTCTAAATGAGAAGAATCAATCGGAATTCAAATGCAATATTACACATTTACTTATAATTAGCAAAAAATAATCGCAGTTTTATCACTGTATTGATTTTAATCACATTTATATAACTGAATTTTAACAAATGACATCTCCAAGCAATTTCATTTTTTAAATCATTTTGCTATATTTAAATATTAATGAACAAGCTAGGCTTGAACATTTAATACCATTTAATCCCACTATGAGACAATTAAAAATTACAAAACAAGTAACAAACAGAGAGACTCCGTCGCTTGACAAGTATCTGCATGAAATTGGAAAAGTCGATCTAATTTCAGCGGAAGAGGAGGTAAAACTTGCCAGGTTGATAAAAAAAGGAGACAAAAAAGCTCTGGATCGACTGATTAAATGTAATCTACGTTTTGTTGTATCCGTTTCTAAGCAATACCAAAATCAAGGGCTTAGTTTACCGGATTTAATTAATGAAGGAAATTTAGGATTAATTAAAGCAGCCCAACGATTTGATGAAACTCGTGGTTTCAAGTTCATCTCGTATGCTGTTTGGTGGATTCGCCAATCTATTTTGCAGGCATTAGCCGAACAGGCAAGAATTGTTCGTTTGCCTTTAAATAAAATTGGATCCATAAATAAAATTAACAAAACATTCTCTCAATTAGAGCAAGAATATCAGCGTGAACCTTCAGCTGAAGAAATTGCCAATATTTTAGAAATGAGCCCTAAAGACGTAAAAGAAGCACTTAAAGCTTCCGGAAGACACGTTTCTATGGATGCTCCAATCAATCCGGACGAAGAAAATACTTTGTACGACATCTTATTAAGTAACGATGAGATAAGTCCGGATAAAGCTTTAATTAGGGACTCCTTAAGAAAAGAAATTGAAAGATCACTTTCTACCTTATCAAAAAGAGAAGCTTCCATTATCCGCTTGTACTTTGGATTAAACAGCAAACCTCCTTACTCACTGGAAGAAATTGGAAAAGAATTTGGGCTTACCAGAGAAAGAGTACGCCAAATAAAAGAAAAGGCGATTAAAAGAATGAAAACAACCTTTAGAAGTAAAATTCTAAAAACCTATTTAGGAGAATAAATCACACAACTACTAAGGATATTAAAAGGATAAGAGTTTTGAAATGTTAATTTTCATCTCTTGTCCTTTTTTAATTATATCTTTGCGCCAAATATAAAATTAATACTAAACAATCGATGCAAACAATTATTTCACCATCCCTTTTGGCAGCTGATTTTACAAATCTAAAAGCTGACATCGAGATGGTTAACAATAGTCAAGCAGACTGGTTTCACCTTGACATTATGGATGGAGTTTTTGTTCCAAACATTTCTTACGGTTTACCAGTTGTGCAACAGATAAACAAGATTGCTACCAAGCCTCTTGATATTCATTTAATGATCGTAGATCCAGACAGATATGTAGAAGCATTTCAAAAAGCTGGAGCGGATTACCTTACTGTTCATTACGAAGCTTGTACTCATCTTCACAGAACTATTCAGAATATTAAACAACATGGAATGAAAGCTGGTGTTTCATTAAATCCACATACACCTGTTTCTGTTCTTGAAGATATTATTGCTGATCTTGATTTAGTTCTGCTTATGAGTGTAAATCCAGGATTTGGTGGACAGAGTTTTATTGAGAACACTTATAAAAAAGTTGGACAGCTCAAAACTATGATTGCCGAACAAAACGCTAATACGATTATCGAAATTGATGGAGGCGTAAATACTGAAACCGGTAAAAAGTTAGTTGAGGCTGGCGCTGATGCTCTAGTTGCCGGAAGTTTTGTTTTTGGAGCAAATAATCCAAGCGAAACCATATCCGATTTGAAAAAACTATAAGACAAACAGAAAGACCAAATGAATTCATTTGGTCTTTTTATCTATACTGTTACTGCATCTTTTCCTTCCAAATAACTTTGCAGATAAGAAAACTTCGACGTCAACTTTCCTGCTTTGGTAATTGTTGCTCTTTCCAGAATTCCTTCCGAATCCTCATCGAACAACGCCTTATACACATTCCCATAAAGCCCTTCTCCAAAATCTATTGAAGAATCACGAGGCAATTCACCAGGCAAATTATCTACTGCCATAACTGTAACATTTCTCTTATCAACAAAAGGAATGGTTTCTTCTTCGTTAAAACGATCGTATCCGTAAAACGAGGAGGCAATTGTCGATGGTCTTAGAGTGGAAGGAATGGGTCCATTGATATCACAACTCACATCTGCAATTACTGATATGTTAAAATCATCCTCTTTATAATCATCAGGAGTTATAAATTTTGGTGATTTTGGATCCCAATAATGACAAGCAATGAATAAATCGGTAACTCTGGTAAATTTTTTAAAAGTGGATCGATACATACCAGGATTCTGGTAAAAATGATTCATATCAAATTCACTACCATCAATTCTTTCTACGTACTGATCCGGATCAATTCGACAAACCACAGGTTCAGCATAATCATTATTTAAAAACTCTACCGCACTTACCTCTCTCAAATTTAAAGTACGAATAGTTTGCATGGCACCATTAGCCACCCGACCGCCACCAGTCACCAAAATTTTAATCGGTTTTAGTGTAATATTTTTCAAATGCTCATACATTTCGTACATATCTTTGCACGATCGAGCAGGTGGCAAATCAAAAAAATCTGTTCTCATCCCTCTTGCACGCAAAGCCTTATATGCTCCAACTACTCCAGCCCAATGACCAAAAGCTACCAATCGTTTATTGCTCTTATCAGTTAGATATTCATAATCGATTAGTGTAATATTTCTCTTGATTGCTTGCCGTAATAATTCTCTATTATGAGGCTGTTCCTTTGCTGTATGAGAAAAAAACAAATAGGTTTTATTAGGAATTAAAGTGGGAATATTAACTTCTTTTACACCAATTAGAATATCACATTCTCGTAAATCCTCAGTTAAAAAGTATCCTTGTTCTCTATACTCAGCATCGGTATAACATCTAATATCACTTGGCTGAATAAAAATGCTAACATTTGGATATTTATCTAATACTTTCAATCCCGTTTGTGGCGGTATTGCCACTCTTCTATCTGGTGGATTCTTTGTTTCACGAAGTACGCCTACTCTAATTCTATTTTTCATTAAACTCGTTTTTAGGTGTGAGTAATAAAGCTTAAATGAAAGTTTTAATACTCTTCATTTTCTATAGTTTCGGGCTTGTACTTCTAATTTAATAAATTCTTAACGGATTTAAGGATTTTATTTAAAATTTTAACAATTTTCTACTTACTGATAGTAAAGAATGTAGCAGCTGGATGATAAATAAAAAGTGAATTCCTAGCCAAAAGCTTACGCAATGAATAGTTTTTTACTAATTTTGCATGAATTCTAGGGGCTGACGTGGTTTTGACAGCATGTAGAATTGATATGTAAGCATGTCGAGCGTTGTGATTCCAGCTCGTAAATATCGGATCTCACACTTTTTAATTGGCGAAAATAACTACGCTCTTGCTGCTTAATCGAATCATAGTAGATTAAAGCTTCATCATCACTCTAGGAGTGGAGACGAGACATCCAGCTTATGGTTCCACCTTGTTCCGGTAAGTAATTGGATGCTATCAATTCGAGGTTAGTTGATAATTTACTTCGGGTTATCGGCGAAATTTAGAAGATAAGCTAAGACTTCGGGTGTGATTTCCCTAACCTTGGTCGAAAATTAATAAATCACTAAGCGTGTAGAAAGCCTATTGGTCGCATGTTTGGACCAGGGTTCGATTCCCTGCAGCTCCACATAACATAAAAGCCCTTAAGTTGTTAACTTAAGGGCTTTTGTAATGTTATTTCAAATTCCTATTACTTATTGTTCAGAATATTTCAAACCTTCAAAATCTTTATAATATTTTTGAATCTCAATTAATCTCTTTTTCATGTTTTTAACAACATCTTCATAAGCAGGATCACCAAATACATTATGAATTTCATTAGGATCTTTTTCCCTGTCATATAGCTCCCATTCATCAACATCATTATAGAAATGTATTAATTTATATTCCTCAGTAACAATAGCATAATGACGTTTCACCATATGAATTGATGGATATTCATAGTAATGATAATAAACTGCATCTCTAAATCCTTCTGATTGACCTTTAAATAATGGCAACAAACTTTCTCCTTGCATATCTTCTGGAGGTGTAATTCCTGCAGCCTCAAGAAAAGTTTGTGCAAAGTCTAAATTCTGCACCATTTGAGTATTTGTGATTCCAGATTTTATCACATTTGGCCATTTTATTAGCAATGGTGTTTTAAAGGATTCATTATAAGCAAAACGCTTATCAAACCATCCGTGTTCTCCCAAGTAAAATCCTTGATCGGATGTGTAAACAACAATTGTATTTTCATCCAATTTATTCTCCTCTAGATAATCCAATACACGTCCCACTCCTTCATCAACAGCAGCAATACATCCGAGGTAATCTTGCATATATCGCTGGTATCTCCAATGCATTAAGGAAGTTTCATCCATATTCGGATACTCTTTCTTAAATCTCTCATTAATTGGACCATAATGTTTATCCCATGATTCTCTCTCCTCATCAGTCATTCGATTGTACTCTTTTAGGAAGGCAGATTTATCCCATTTCATGTATTCAGGAATACCCAATTCATCCATAACTTCCGGATATATCTTAGAGTCTCCAGCATAATTCATATGCTTTACTAGATTCATCTCTGCAGTTCGAGCGGCAGTTCCGCGATTATCAAACTGATCAAATAAAGTCTCAGGTTCCTTAAATGTCTTTGATGTATACTCAGCCTGGTGTCTTGGAGCTGGAAACCATTCCCTATGGGGTGCTTTATGCAAATACAT
>Ga0193951_1000954_pt1 | contig 12842 bp, 8 predicted proteins | sample BB_2_MG_FD_140370 | JGI IMG/M metagenome (GOLD analysis project Ga0193951, IMG submission 140370) | Microbial mat bacterial communities from the Broadkill River, Lewes, Delaware, United States - BB_2_MG | ecosystem: Environmental > Aquatic > Freshwater > River > Microbial mats | place: USA... | reverse complement strand
GCCGAAAGGAGTTGTTGGTCCAGTCCTTCCGGCAAATAATTCATAACAAATTAACGCTAATGAATCACTTCAAATTTATGAAAAAATCTAACAATTCTAGAGCTACCATATCCTATTCGGATAATGGGAAGCAAACGAGTGGGAATTGGTTGATGAAACCAGCTCTCTTTCTACTAGCTGTTTTAATGAGTACGGCTATGGTTTTTGCTCAAAATTCGGATAAAACAATTTCCGGTAAAGTAACCGATTCATCTGGTCTTGGTCTACCAGGTGTTAACATCTCTATTAAGGGAACAACCATTGGTACAGTTTCTAATATCGATGGAGAATATAATATTAACGCAAATCCCGAAAACCTTATCGTATTTAGTTTTATTGGTCACACTACACAAGAAATTTTTGTTGGCGATAAAAACACAATCAATGTAGTAATGATGGAAGATGCACTAAGTGTAGACGAAGTTGTTGTTATTGGTTATGGTGTTAAAAAGAAGAGTTTGGTTACCGGATCCATCTCCAGTGTAAAATCTGAAGACATTCAAAATGTTCCTGTTTCAAGAGCCGATCAAGCCATTCAAGGTAAAACTGCTGGTGTTTCTATCCTATCTACTTCAGGTTCTCCTGGAGCAGGTGCTAAAATTAGAATTCGCGGTGTCAACTCAAACGGAAATTCCAATCCATTGTTTATTGTTGATGGAATGAAAACTGGTGATATCAATAATATTGATCCGGGTGATATTGAATCTATGGAAGTACTTAAAGATGCAGCTTCAGCAGCAATTTATGGTACCGAAGGTGCAAATGGTGTAATCATGATTACAACCAAGAGCGGTAAACCTGGAGCTTCTAAAATTTCTTATGATTTTCAATACGGATTCCAATCCTCACGAAGTGATTTGGATTTGATGAATGCTGAAGAATATAAAAATTGGATGGAAGAATCTGGCGCAGGAACTGTTACTTTAAATGGAAACGATACCGATTGGTTAGACGAACTTTTTGAAGTTGCACCAATGCAAAAGCATCACTTAAGCTTCTCTGGTGGTAGCGAAAAAACAACCTATCTAATTTCTGGTTCATACTATTCTCAAAATGGTATTGTTGGCGATGATAAAGCAAAATATGAACGTTTTACTGCTCGCGCGAATGTAAAAAGTCAACTTAAGGAATGGTTAGAGGTTGGAAATAGCTTTAGTTTCTCACACTCAAAACAAAAATACATTGGTGAAGATGATGAGTACAGAAGTCCTGTAAATTCATCTCTTTTACTTGATCCTTTAACTCCTGTAACATATGAAGATACTCCTGCTAGAGTACAAGATCTTCTTGATAAAGGAAACACAATTCTAAAAAACAAAAGTGGCAAATACTACGGTTTACCTGAGTATGCAACAGGTGAAATTTCTAACCCTCTTGCATTATTGGACACCTATAGAAATAACATTATTCAGGACAAAATTCTTGGAAATGTTTATGCAACCATTAAACCTATCAAAGGACTTTCTTTTACTTCCAGAATTGGTTTGGATTTAACTTATCAAACCGATCACAACTGGGCTCCTGAATATTACTTCTCAGATGAAAGTAAAAATCCTGAAACCTATGTAAATGATGACATCAACAAATGGTACACCTGGTTATGGGAGAACTTTGCTTCTTACAACAAAGCATTTGGCGATCATGACTTCACAATTTTAGCTGGTTATTCTGCTGAAGAATCAAAAAGTCCAGAATACAACATGCACTCTGGTCCTTTAGCTAAGGAAGGTAGTCAATATGCTCATCAGGGATATGCTACAGGAAATGATGCTGACAAAATAGACGGTAGCTATGAAGAACATGCGATGACTTCATTCTTTGGACGTTTATCATACAACTACCTAAACAGATACATGTTGGAATTTTCGATAAGACGTGATGCTGCGGACGTATTTCCGAAGGATAACCAATCGGCAGTTTTCTCGGCATTTTCTGCAGGTTGGACTATTTCTGAAGAAGATTTCTTCGATATCAAAGGAATCGATTTCCTAAAACTACGTGCCAGTTGGGGTGAAAATGGTAGTAGATCTAACATACCAGGAAATGAAGATCAGATGTTCTATACCTTTGGACACAAATATCCGGGAAGTGATGAATACGATAATTATCAGTCAGGTGCTGCTATTGAAAAACATCCAAATCCTGATTTAAAATGGGAGACTACTGAACAGCTTGACCTTGGTTTTGATTTAAGAGCATTGAATGGAAAGATCTCCTTTTCTGCCGATTATTACCATAAAAAAACAAAGGACTTATTAGCAGAAGGTAGTGGTCCATTATCAACGGGTAGGGATTTTCCTATTCAGAATGTAGGAGATGTTACAAACAAAGGATTTGACTTTGAATTGGGTTACACCAATAGAGATCATGAATTCAAATACAGTGTCAACTTTAATTTATCTACTCTTGATAATGAGGTTACCAGATTGGATGTAGACTCTCCTGTTGAAGGGGATAATTTAAGAGGATACAACTTAACTTGGTTTGAAGAAGGACTCCCAATTTGGTACTTTAAAGGCTTTAAAACTGATGGTGTAAACTCTACAAACGGAGAGGTCAATGTAGTGGATGTGAATGGAGATGGAGAAATCACAGATGCTGACCAAACCTATATTGGAGATCCTCATGCAGATATTTTGTATGGTGCTACCTTCAATGCTCAATACAAAGGATTCGATTTGAATCTTTTTATTCAAGGTTCGAAAGGAAACGATGTATTTATGGGCTGGTTCCGTTCTGACAGACAATTCTCTAACAAGCCAAAATTCATGTATGATGATCGTTGGACACCAAACAACACAAACGCGAGTCGTCCAGCTGCAAATAACGACGACAATCATATTTACCGAAGTGATTTAATGGTTTCTGATGGTTCTTACATGAGAATCAAACAAATCCAATTGGGTTATACTTTACCACAATCAATACTAGAAAAAGCAGGTATCGATCGTGCAAGAGTATTTGTCTCTCTTGATGACTTTTTCACCTTTACTGATTACGAAGGTTTAGATCCTGAAGCAGGAAGTTCTGACAATACACGACAAGGTGTTGATAGAGGATTATATCCAATTGCAGGAAAAGTAATTTTTGGTGTATCTGTAAACTTCTAATATTAAAAACGGAACAAATCAAACGTTTTTTATTCAATAATTAATAACTCATACAAGAAAATTATTGTTGAATAATGACAAGTTCCATCTGATCATAACATGAAAAATATAAACAGATGAAATATTCAAAGTACTATAAATACATAATAGGATTAGCTCTGACTTTTTCTATTGCTTCGTGTAACGAAGATGACTTTCTGGATAAGGAACCAATAGGTAAACTGTCGACTGAAACCTACATGGAAACAGATGATGAAGTAAAAACAGTAATTGTTGGTATTTACAACTCTATGCAAAATAACTTTTCCAGTGGTGCTTGGGCAAGTGTTTATTTTATTAAAAACTTACCAGCTGATGATTGTTTGGCTGGTTCATCGCCTGGTGATCAAACCGGATATCAAAACATTGATGATTTTGCAATTCAAACCACTAACGCGAAGATTGAAGGCATTTGGACTAACTTTTACAAAGCAATTAGTTCCGCCAATACCATTATCAATTTAGTTAAGCCGGAAACTGATGCAAAAAAAGAAATGATTGCTGAAGCCAAAGCTCTTCGAGCATATCAATATTTCGAATTGGTTACACTGTTTGGTGGAGTACCTCTTATGACTACGAACCCTGTTAGTTCTGAGGATTATCATTTACCAAGATCATCAGCTGAAGAAGTTTATACTCAAATTGAAAAGGATTTTTCTGAAGCTATTGTTGATCTCCCATTAAAGAGTGAGTACAGTGCTCCTGATCAATATCGTTTTTCAAAAGGAACTGCTCAGGCATATTATGGAAAAGCATTGTTATACCAGAAAAAATATGCAGAAGCGGCAACACAATTAGCTGCCGTTATTAGTAGTAGTGAATACGATTTAGAACCTAATTTTGCCGATGTTTGGACAAAAGAAACTGAATTTGGACAAGAATCATTATTCGAAATTTCATACACAGCTCAGGAAGGATACGACTGGGGTAATTTCCCTTGGGGCGGCGGCAACGAAAACAATATCGAAATTCAATTGCAAGGTCCTCGAAGCAACCTATTCAACATTTCAGGATCAAGCTTAGATATTGCTAACGGATGGGGTTTTAACATGCCTTCTGCAAAAATTGGTCAGGCTTTTATTGATGCTGGTGATACTGAGCGTGGTAATGCAACGGTTATGTCAGCTGCAGATTTTGAAGCAACTGGTGGAGTTATTGAAGATCCGAATGCTCATGATTACGAAGGATTCATGCGTTTAAAATATGTAACCAAACCATCTGAAACAAGTGAAAGTGGTGTGCCAGATTTGAATTATACCGTAAACTGGCGATTGATGCGCTATGCTGATGTTTTACTAATGGCAGCCGAAGCTTATCACTTTTCAAGTAGTCCGGGACAAGCATTAATTGAGATCAATAAAGTAAGATCTCGTGCAGGTTTATCAGATATTACAGGATCAGATGATATGTTCCAGGCTATTGTTACAGAACGACAACTAGAACTTGCTTTTGAAGGTAGTAGATATTGGGATTTAGTTCGTTGGAACCTTGCAGTTCAGGAACTTGGAAATTTAGGATACACAGCAAACAAACATGAGCTGTTTCCTATTCCTCAAAATGAAATTATTGCCAATAACGCAATGAGTGAAACAGATCAAAACCCTGGATATTAAAACCAACTACATACAATTATAAAAAGACTGCCTCCAAGCGAGGTAGTCTTTCCCTATTTTTCCAGATTAAGAATCATTTACCATGACAAAATACATTACAGTTTTAGCCATTTTACTATCTGCCTGTTCTCAACCATCCACTAAAATTCACAAGCAATCTGTTCTTCCGGTTACTACAGAAGGCAAAACAGCAAGAGTAATTACCACTGCAAAAGATACAGACTTGAGATTGAGTAATACCGGTGAAGTTTTATTTTCGAAATCAGAACAAGCCAAGGAAACCGAGAACTCAATTTTTGTGAATCCTAACAATACTTTTCAAAGCTTTATTGGAATTGGAGGAGCTATAACGGATGCCTCCGCAGAAGTTTTTGCTAAACTTTCAAAAGAAAAACAGGAAGAATTGTTAAGTGCATACTATGGTAAAAATGGTATCGATTACACCTTAATGCGTACTTCCATTCATTCGTGTGATTTTAGCAAAGGGAACTTTACTTATATAGATGAAGGAGATAAAGAATTAAAAACATTTTCCATTGATATTGATAAAGAGTATCGCCTGCCAATAATTAAAAGAGCCATTGAAAAAGCCGGTGGGTCTATGCTATTTTACGCCAGTCCGTGGAGTCCTCCCGCATTTATGAAGGACAATAGAAACATGCTGCATGGAGGAAAATTACTACCTGAATACTATGATTCATGGGCTAGATACTACGCAAAATTCATAAAGGCGTACGAGAAAGAAGGAATTCCAGTATGGGGAATAACGATTCAGAATGAACCGATGGCAGTTCAGCGTTGGGAATCGTGTATTTATACTGCTGAAGAAGAACGCGACTTTCTTAAAAATCACCTTGGTCCTGTATTGGAAAAAGAAGGATTGGGAGATAAAAATATTGTTGTTTGGGATCACAATCGTGATTTAATAACACACAGAGCAAATACAATTTTCGATGATCCTGAAGCTTCCAAATATGCTTGGGGAACTGGATTCCACTGGTACGAAACCTGGAGAAAAGGTGAACCAATGTTCGAAAACCTTCAAAAAATTCAGGAAGCCTATCCTGATAAAAAATTATTATTTACAGAAGGATGTAACGAAAGCTTCGATCCTGAAAAATATCAACATTGGCCTAATGCCGAAAGATATGGTCACTCTATCATTAATGATTTTAACAGAGGAACTGTTGGTTGGACCGATTGGAATATACTTTTAGATGAAACCGGTGGACCAAATCATGTAAATAATTTGTGTTTCGCCCCTATTCATGCTGATACCAGAACTGATAGTCTGATCTATACACCATCTTATTACTATTTAGGTCATTTTTCAAAATACATTCGCCCGGGAGCTAAAAGAGTAAGCACAGTTTCGAGCATTAGCTTTTTAGAAAGTACTTCGTTTATTAACGAAGATGGAAAAATAATTACTGTTGTAATGAATGGTTCCGATGAAAAAATGAATTATAAGCTTTATGTTGGAGCTAATATTGCTGCGCAAATTGAAATACCTGCAAGAGCAATACAAACCATTATTTATTAAATCAACTTTACAGGCTGCAATTTTAATATATCGATTAACCAAAACTCAACCGACATGAAAAAAATATTCTTCACCGCACTTCTTTCGACTCTGATTATTACAATTCCATTATTTGCACAAAAAAGTTCTGACGCAATGGATACAAAAATAGAAGAGATAGTAAAGCAGCTTACCCTAAAGGAAAAACTTGACATGTGCCACGCTCAGTCTAAGTTTAGTTCCAAGGGTGTACCAAGGCTGGGGATTCCCGAAATATGGATGTCGGATGGTCCGCATGGTGTTCGTGCTGAAATTGCCTGGGATGATTGGAGTCATGCCAATTGGACGAACGACTCTTGCACCGCTTTCCCTGCACTTACGTGTTTGGCTGCTACATTTAATCCAGAACTAGCTTATAAGTATGGAAAAGCCATAGGAGAAGAAGCAAGGTATCGCAAGAAAGACATTCTTCTCGGACCAGGCGTTAACATTTATCGAACACCTCTAAATGGAAGAAATTTTGAATACATGGGAGAAGATCCATACTTGGCTTCCAAGATGGTAGTTCCTTACATTCATGGGGTGCAAGAAAATGGTGTTGCTGCTTGTGTAAAGCATTACGTACTCAACAATCAGGAGCATTGGAGAGATCATATCAATGTGGAATTAAGTGACAGAGCTTTGTATGAAATCTATTTACCTGCTTTTAAAGCAGCGGTGCAAGAAGGAAATGTATGGTCTATTATGGGAGCATACAATCAATACAGAGGTCAATATTGTTGTCACAACGAATTATTAGTAAATAAAATTCTGAAGAGAGACTGGGAATTTGATGGTGTTTTGGTTACCGATTGGGGAGCAACTCACGACACCAAACAAGCTGCACTTTATGGTTTAGATATTGAAATGGGAACCGGAACTGATGGACTTACAAGCTCTTCTAAAAATGCCTACGATAACTATTATCTGGCAAATCCTTTAAGAAAAATGATTGAAAATGGAGAGATTGATGAAAGTGTAGTTGACGAAAAAGTTAGACGCATTCTTCGATTGATGTTCAGAACCAATATGGACAATTCCAGACCTTTTGGAAGTATGAATAGTCAGGAACATTTTGATGTTGCTCGTGAAATTGCACAAGAAGGTATTGTATTATTGAAAAACGAGAACAACTTCTTTCCTATCGATCCTGAAACAACAAAAACAATTGCGGTAATAGGCGAGAATGCTACTCGCATGATGACCATTGGTGGTGGATCATCGGAATTGAAAACCATTCATGAAATATCTCCTTTGGAAGGAATACAGAAACGATTTGCAAATGCAAAAATATTGCATGCAATGGGATATTCGTCAGGTCCTTCGGCATACGGAAGAGTAATTCCTTCTAAACTAAATGCAGATTCTCTTCAATCAGAAGCCATTAAAATTGCCAAACAAGCCGATATGGTTCTGTTTGTAGGAGGATTAAACAAAAATCATCATCAGGATTGTGAAGGTGATGATCGTTTACAATTTTCTCTTCCTTTTGGACAGGATGAACTGCTTTCTGAAATATTAAAAGTAAATCAAAATACAGCAATTGTTCTTGTTAGCGGGAATGCTGTTAAAATGCCTTGGATCTCAAAAGTAAAAGCAATTGCTCAGGTTTGGTATTTAGGAAGTGAAGCCGGAAATGCCATTGCTGATATTCTATCAGGAGATGTAAATCCATCGGGTAAATTACCTTTCACTTTCCCAGTAAAACTGGAAGATAATGCAGCCCATTCATTTGGAGAAATATCCTATCCGGGTGATGGTGTAAACCAGGAATACAAAGAAGATATATTAGTAGGTTATCGTTGGCACGATACAAAAAACATTAAACCTTTATTCGCATTTGGCTATGGGCTTTCATATACTGATTTTGAAATCACCAATGTAAAAACAGACAAAAAGATATACCAAGAAGAGGATGTTATTTCTATTACTTGTGAAATAAAAAATACTGGAAACTTGAGCGGAAAGGAACTTATTCAAGTATATGTAAACGATGTAAAATCCTCGGTTTTAAGACCGCTAAAAGAATTGAAAGGTTTCAAAAAAGTATCTTTAAATTCAGGTGAAAGTAAATCCATTCAAATTGATATTCCAGTAAAAGACTTAGCCTTCTTTGATGATAAAAAAATGAATTGGAAGTTAGAAACCGGACAATTTAAACTAATGATTGGTACATCTTCCAAGAATATCATTAACACAACTAAAATTGATGTAGAATAGATGAGAAAATATTTAATTTTTGGGATAATTTACTTCTTGCTACTTTCGGCTTGTTCCAAACAAGACACAACTGCAAGTAAAGCTGATAAGTTTGTAAATGACTTGATGTCTAAAATGAATTTACAAGAAAAGATTGGTCAATTGAACCAATGTACGAGTAGATGGGAAATGACTGGTCCGGCTCCCAAAAATGATAATATTCAGAATCAACTTGATAATATTAAAAATGGAAAAGTAGGCTCTATGCTTAATGTAAATGGAGCCTCTGAAACTTATGAAGCACAAAAACTGGCTGTAGAAAACAGCCGACTGGGAATTCCAATGATGTTTGCTTACGATGTAATTCATGGTTACAAAACCATGTTTCCTATCCCACTGGCAGAAGCATCATCCTGGGAACCCGAAATGGCAAAACTTTCAGCAGAGGTAGCGGCAAAAGAAGCTTCGGCAGCAGGTCTGCACTGGACATTCGCACCTATGATGGATGTTGGCAGAGATGCTCGCTGGGGACGCGTAATGGAAGGCTGTGGAGAAGATCCTTATTTGGCTAGCATCTTTTCCCTTGCCCGCGTCCAAGGTTTTCAAGGCGATGATCTTTCCGATGATTATACAATTGCTGCTTGTGCCAAGCATTTCGCAGCTTATGGATTTTCAGAATCAGGTAGAGATTACAATACAGTTGACATTGGAAGCTATACACTACACAATATTGTTCTTCCTCCGTTTAAAGCAGTTGCCAATTCGGGAGTTGCCACATTTATGAACTCCTTTAATATTATTAATGGTACACCGGCAACAGCAAATAAATATCTGCAACGAGATTTACTGAAAGGCGAATGGAAATATGAAGGATTTGTGGTATCCGATTGGGGAAGCATTGAGGAAGTAGCTTATCATGGTGCAGCAAAAGATTTAAAAAAAGCTGCAGAAAGGTGTCTTAATGCAGGTTCGGATATGGATATGGAATCGGATGCTTATCTGCCCTATTTAAAAGAATTGGTAGCAGAAGGAAAAGTTGATGAAAACTTAATTGATGATGCAGTCCGCCGTATTTTAAAAATTAAATACAAGCTAGGATTGTTTGATGATCCATACAAATATTCAAATCCAGAGAGAGAAAAAGAACGGATTTACAATGAAGAAAATAGATCTGCTGCAAGAAAAGTTGCCAAACGATCGATGGTCTTGCTAAAAAATAACAGACAAATCCTTCCTCTTTCAAAAGAGATCAAATCATTAGCCATAATTGGTCCATTAGCCAATGATAAAGATGTTCCATTAGGAAGTTGGCGAGCAAAAGCAATTACCAACTCTGCTGTATCATTACTTGAAGGTGTTAAGGCAGCAGTATCGCCCAATACAAAAATTAATTACGCTAAAGGTTGTGACCTAACTGTTGGGGAAAGAAGTTTCTTACAAGAACTCACCTACAACAATAATGACAGATCTGAATTTTCAGAAGCCATTAAAGCTGCAAAACAATCTGAGGTTGTATTGCTAACAATTGGAGAGGATTGCTGGCAGACAGGAGAAGCAAGAAGTCAAACTGATATACAGTTAAAAGGCTTGCAAATGGAACTGTTCCATGCAATACGTAAAGTAAATAAAAACGTGGTTGTAGTGTTAATGAATGGTCGCCCAATAGCCATTCCCGAACTTGCTGAAAAAGCTGATGCCATTTTAGAAACCTGATTTGCAGGTAGCGAATCTGGCAATGCAATTGCTGATGTTCTTTTTGGTGATTACAATCCAGCTGGGAAATTGACCATGTCTTTTCCTCGCAATGTTGGACAATGTCCAATTTATTACAATCATATGAAAACTGGTCGTCTTACTCCATCGGGGAATGTATTTTGGTCACACTATACCGATGCTCCAAATACTCCTTTATTTCCTTTCGGATATGGTTTGAGCTACACAAATTTCACCTATTCTCAGGTTAAAATCGATAAAGAATCTTATCAGTTAAACGAATCAATAAAACTTAGTCTTCTATTATCAAATACAGGAAAATATGAAGGTGAAGAAGTAGTACAAGTCTACATTCAGGCTCCTTCAGCATCTTTTGCCAGACCTGTTAAAGAATTAAAAGCTTTCAAGAAAATTAAGCTGGCAGTTAATGAAGAACGAAAAATTATATTCGAATTGAACCAAAAAGATTTAGGATACTATTCTCCTGAAGGTGAGTTTTTATTTGAGAGTGGAGATTATAACATTTACGTTGGAACAAATTCTCAAGAAGTTCAGAAAATAGTAGTTAGTTTTATACAATAATTTAGTTAGTATTATGTGATTTTTTGTACCAATAGGTTGTCATTCGTGACGACCTATTTTTTTTACTAAATCATTGCAATTAAGAAAGGGGAAAAATCCCATTAACCACAATGCACCTTTCCCCTATACTCACCAAATGTTTTTTATTTGACAGTATAAAGTAACACAGAATTAAATTCGAAACATTTAGCAATATCAACATAAAATTGTGCTAAAACAACATACTGTTAACTGTAAAAACAAAAAAAGTCACCAAAAGGTGACTTCACAATTCTGATCCCCTAAGATCATTAAATATACTAGTAGGTTAATACTCAAGTTTATTATTTTTCCGATACCAATAGCAATCCTGCCAAGACAGATAAGACTCCAAACTTACTCCACCGGGTAATCTTCCAAAACTTCGGACTGTCCAAATACTGATTCAATCGACCTGAAAGAATCGCAATCAAACTAAATACTACTAATGATTGAATCATAAAAATAAATCCCAATACAATCATTTGTATGCTAATATTGATACCTAAATTACTAACAAATTGTGGTAGGAAGGCTATAAAAAATAGTGATACTTTAGGATTTAGAACATTCATTAGGAATCCCTTACGAATCAATTGCATCCAACTCATTGTCTCATTTTCCTGAATCTGCTCATCCTTGTTACTCTTCGATTTATCTCTTAAGGCGGTAATTGCCAAATAAAGTAAGTAGGCAGCACCTAAATACTTAATTACGGAAAAGACTAATACCGATTGTTGAATAATTAAGGACAAACCTAAAGCTGCTGCCAATGTATGAATCATTACGCCAAGCGATAAACCCATCGAAATAGCAATACCATTTTGGTGCCCTTTCGTAACACTTTCTGTTAATACAAAAATATTATCAGGACCAGGCATAATTGATAAAATCAAGGATGCACTTAAAAAAGACAATACCAATTCTATTTCCATTTCTTACAACTCCCTTATTTAGAAATTCAAAGAAAGCGGGAAATGGATCAGGTGACATTAGCAAAATTCACTTAAAATTGTGCTATTTATAGTTCTCTTGATTTATTGTAGAATATTCTGAAGTTGTTCTTTTAGTTCTGACGGTTTACAACCGAGATTTTTCAAGACAAATCGGCTATAAGAACTCTGACTATCAAAATTGAGTCGATAACTGATTTCCTTGTGTGTTAATTGTTCGATCATAAGCAATCTCTTAATTTCAAGGATTAATAAGCCGTGAATGACCTGCAAAGGTGTTTTTCCAACTTTTTCTTTTAATTCGGTATTCAGCTTACTAAGCGATACATTTAGTTTATTTGCATAAAAAGCCACCGTCCTATTTACCTTAAAATTACATTCAACTAAATCGATAAATTGATTTATCAAATTATCACGAACCATAGCTTCTGATTTTTTAGGTAAAACATCAAGCACCTGATAAAAAACATAGGCAAACAAATGTCGCAACTGCTGAGTTTTAAATTTTTTATCAGAATTGTACAACCTCTTTAATTTTTTAAAACTATCAAATAGGGTATCGAAATTTTCAGAAGTCAATTTCGTATGTGGATTCATCCGTAAAGATGAGGTAAAATCGATATGAGATAGTAAAAGACTGGAGTGTAAAAACTCTTTTGTAAACTGAAGAATGATACCATTTTCCTCGTTAAGACGATTTAACAAATGAACTTGATTAGGCATCACAATATCCAATGTTTTTTCACTTATTGGATATTCGACAAAATCGATCAATTGTGAACCTTCTCCCCCTTTCTCAAACAAAATAAATTCAAAGTAGTCATGCCTGTGTTTATTCTTATGATCATACATAGGATTATGCTTGACTTCTACAATTTGAAAGGACAAATGATCGTGATTCGCATTTTGTAATTCAAGAGTTTTCATGGCAGTCATTCTCTTTTAAAAAGATTGTGTAATCATAATCAGGGGACTGCAAGCTAACTTTTTTTAGGGAATAAACAATAAATCATTC
>Ga0193951_1000953_pt1 | contig 12854 bp, 17 predicted proteins | sample BB_2_MG_FD_140370 | JGI IMG/M metagenome (GOLD analysis project Ga0193951, IMG submission 140370) | Microbial mat bacterial communities from the Broadkill River, Lewes, Delaware, United States - BB_2_MG | ecosystem: Environmental > Aquatic > Freshwater > River > Microbial mats | place: USA... | reverse complement strand
AGTAACATATACTATTAATATGTTTGTCAAAGAGAAATAAAAAAGGGCACTAGCCCTTTTTTACTAGAAAGCTTCTACAATAGAACCTTTATATTTTGTAACAATAAACTCTTTTACTTCTTTAGAGTTTAATACTTCATTTAAAGCTTTAATATAATCTTTATTCTCATTACCTTCTTTAACTACTAAAATATTAGCATAAGGAGAATCTTTTGGTTCAATAACTAAAGCATCTTTAGTAGGGTTTAAATTAGCTGCTAATGCATAGTTTGTATTAATAATTGCACCATCTACTTCATCAAGTACTCTTGGTAATTGAGGAGCATCTAACTCTTTGATTTTTAAGTTTTTTGGATTTTCAATAATATCAATTGCTGTTTTAAATTGAACGTCTTTAAACTTTAATAAACCTTGTTTTACAAGAATATCTAATGCTCTACTTCCGTTTGTTGGGTCATTTGGAACTGCAATTGTTGCACCATCTTTTAATTCATCAAGTGATTTAATTTTATTTGAATATAATCCCATTGGCTCTAAGTGTACATTCACAGTTTTTACTAATTTTGTATTTTTAGTTTTGTTAAACTCATTTAAGTATGGTACATGTTGAAAGAAGTTAGCATCAAGTTCACCTTCGTCAACTGCAATATTTGGAGTAACATAATCTGTAAACTCAACAATTTCTAACTCATAACCTTTAGCTTCTAAAAGTGGTTTAACAACTTCTAAAATCTCAACATGAGGAACTGGAGTAGCTCCAACTTTAATAACTTTTTTTGCTTCAACTTTTTCTTCATTTGAATCAGTACAAGCAGTAATTCCTAGTGCAACAGCACCAACTAATACAAATTTTAAAATATTTTTAAACATTAACGTCCTTTTTTTTTGATTTATTTTTTTGATATTTTATATAAATAATCGCCAGTACTTTGTACAACCTGTACAAGGGCAATTAATATAACAACTGTGTATAACATAGTATCAGTTTGAAATCTATAGTATCCATACTTAATAGCTACATCTCCTAAACCTCCACCACCAACAGCACCTGCCATAGCAGAAAAGCCAATTACTGTAATTAAAGTTAAAGTAATAGCTGAAATAATACTTGGCATTGCTTCAACTAACATCACTTTAAAAATAATTTGCCAATCACTTGCTCCAAATGATTTAGCAGCTTCAACTACTCCATTATCAACTTCTTTAAAAGCACTCTCAATTAATCTTGCAATAAAAGGTGCTGCTCCAATTGTAAGTGGAATAATAGCTGCTGTTGTACCAATACTTTTTCCAATTAAAAACTTTGTAAGAGGAAACAGCACAATCATTAAAATAATAAATGGAAATGATCTTAAAGTATTAATAACTACATCTAAAAAAGTATAAACTTTAAGGTTTTCTCTTAATCCATCTTTTGATGTTAAGATTAATACAATCGCTAAAAAAAATCCAATAACAACTGCAAAAAAAGTTGCTACAAATGACATATATACTGTTTCACCAAGTGCTGGTAATAAAATATCAACCATTATAATATCTCCCATACAATATCATGTTCTTTTATGTAATTTGTAACTATTTGTTTATCTTCTTTTTTTATATTAATAACCATATTTCCTACAATATGACTATTAATCTCTTCAAGTTTTCCCCATACAATATTGAAATCCATATTTAACTCTCTTGCCATTTTTGTAATAAATGACTGAAAAGCATTATCTTTTGGAAAATATATTTTTATATTAACTCCATTTTCAGGTACTACTTCTGTTTCACCCAAAAACTCTTTCATTTTTTCATCAGGTTTTAAAAACAATTCTTCTGTGTCATCAAAACCTATAATATTTCCATGCTCTAACAACAATGCTTTTTGAGCTATTTGTTTTACAACTTCCATTTCGTGAGTTACCAAAACTATAGTAATATTTAGTTTTTCATTAATCTCTTTTAAAAGATTTAAAATAGAAGTAGTAGTATTAGGATCAAGTGCTGATGTTGCTTCATCTGACAATAAAATGTCTGGGTCTAAAGTCAAAGCTCTTGCAATAGCTACTCTTTGTTTTTGTCCACCACTTAACTGATTTGGATAAGAATCTATTTTTTCGTCTAATCCAACTAAAGATAATAAATCTTTTACCTTTTTAGAGATTTCATCATTTGAATATCCCCAAAGTTGCATTGGTAATGCAACATTTTCAAATACTGTTTTTCTTTGTATTAATGAAAAATGTTGAAATATCATTCCAATATTTTTTCTAAACTCTCTTAAGTTCTCTTTTTCTAATGCTTTTATCTCTTTTTCATTAACTACTAATGAACCATCTTTATAGTTTTCAAGTCCATTAATACATCTTAATAAAGTCGACTTCCCTGCTCCACTATGTCCAACAATAGCGAAGATTTCACCTTTCTTTATTTCTATTGATATATCATTTAAAACTTTTGTACTACCATAATATTTATTTAGATTTTTAATAGTTATCATTATTAGTCCTTATTAATGGGCGAATATTATACAAAAAAGAATAAAACAAGTATTAAAGGAGTAATTTATTCATTATTTTGATTTTATTTTAAGAAAACTAAGTATTTTAATCTTGATTATATTACTTAGGTTAATATGCAAAAAAAAGTAGCCCTTTTGGACTACAATTTTTTATTCATTCATTCCAGCAAAGAACTCTTCATTGTTTTTTGTTTTTTGCATTTTCGAATATAAGAATTTAAGTGCTTCTACTTCATCCATTGAAGCAATTGCATTTCTTAGTATCCAAGTTTTTTGTAAAATTTCAGGAGTTAAAAGTAATTCTTCTTTTCTAGTTCCTGATTTAATAATATCAAGTGCAGGATAAACTCTTCTATTTGCTGCATTTCTAGATAATACAACTTCTGAGTTACCAGTTCCTTTGAATTCTTCAAAAATAACTTCATCCATTTTTGAACCAGTTTCAATAAGTGCTGTTGAGATAATAGTTAAAGAACCACCCTCTTCTATATTTCTAGCTGCACCAAAGAATCTTTTTGGTTTGTGTAGTGCATTTGCATCAACTCCACCTGAAAGTACTTTTCCAGAACTTGGTGTTACTGTATTGTATGCACGTGCAAGTCTTGTAATAGAATCAAGTAAAATTACAACATCTTTTTTCATTTCAACAAGTCTTTTTGCTTTTTCAATAACAATCTCTGCTACTCTTACATGATTATGAGCAGGTAAGTCAAAAGTAGAAGAATAAACTTCTCCTTTAACACTTCTTTGCATATCTGTAACTTCTTCAGGTCTTTCATCAATTAATAAAACCATTAGATGAGTTTCAGGATGATTTCTTGTTATACCATGAGCTAATTCTTTTAAAAGTTCTGTTTTACCAGTTTTCGGTGGTGCAACGATAAGACCTCTTTGTCCTTTACCCATTGGAGCAAAAAGATCTAACATTCGTCCTGTCATTCTTGTTTGATCATATTCAAATTTAAATCTATCAGTTGAGTATAAAGGAGTTAAGTTGTCAAATAGAGGTCTGTTTTTTGATTCGTTTATTGGTAGGTAGTTTATTGCTTCAATTTTTAGTAAAGCGTTATATTTTTCACTATCTTTGTTAGGAGGTCTTACTTGACCAGTAACAATATCTCCTGTTCTTAACGCAAATTTTCTAATTTGTGTTGCTGATACATAAGAATCATTAGAAGTATCAGAGAAGTTACCATCCATTGCTCTTAAGAAACCAAAACCACCATCTTTAATTTCAAGGATTCCTGTAAATAAAATAAACCCACCTTGGTCTATTTGTGATTTAAGGATGTTAAACATTAGGTCTTGTCTTTTAAGTTCTTGAGGGTTTTCAACGTCTAAGGTTTTTGCTATTTTTAGAAGTTCTTCTAGGGGTAGCTCCCTAAGCTGCTCAATTTTGAAACCTTCTACAGGTACATGAGTTCTTGCTTTTCTACTATTATTAGTAGATTTTGCTTTAGTATGAGTTTTCGACTCTTCCATGAGTATATTTTGCCTTTTTAAGAATTACATATAATATAATGTAGTTATGTAGTGTTTTTAAGAATTTATGTTGTAATTTTAGTGTTTATTTAAAAAAAAGTCAAGAAAATGATAAGTAGAGGAAGTAAAGATGCCCTAAATAGGCATCTTTGCTTTAATTATTATAAATCACCTTCGTGTTTACCTAAGTACTCTGCTACACCTTCAGTGTTAGGCTTCATACCTTCGTCACCTTTTGCCCAACCTGCAGGACAAACTTCACCATGCTCGTTAGTAAATAACATTGTATCTACCATTCTAATCATTTCATCAATGTTTCTTCCTAATGGTAAGTCATTGATTACTGCATGTCTAACAGTTCCATCTTTATCAATTAAGAAAGAACCTCTTAATGCAACAGATTCACCAAATAATACATCATAATCTCTAGAAATTTGTTTACTTAAATCAGCAACTAATGGATATTTAATTCTTCCAATACCACCATTATTTACATCAGTTTCTCTCCAAGCAAAGTGTGAGAATTGAGAATCAACAGAAACACCAATTACATTAACACCTCTTGAAGTAAACTCTTCAATTCTTTTAGAGAATGCAATAATTTCTGAAGGACAAACGAATGTAAAATCTAATGGATAGAAGAATAATACTGCACCTTTTTCACCAATATTGTCATATAAATTGAAGTCCTCAACAATTTGACCATCAGCAAGTACTGCTGTAGCTGTAAAATCTGGAGCTTTTTTTGTTACTAACATTTAATTTCCTTTTATATTTTTAATTTTTTGATTCGAAAGTATAGTACAATATTTTTAAAAATTATAATAATTTATATACAAGCTTAAAAATTTAAGATAAATTTTACTTTAGGAAAAATTTTATCCTTTAATATTTACATAAGTTTATTGATAATTAGAATCAAATAAAAGTCCATGCTGTGGCTATCCTATGGGCATATTAATAATATAAACATTTAAAGATAAATTTATTATTAGTGTGCTAAAGTTTCTAAAATTTAATTAGGAGTTATATAATGTCAGTTAAAATTACAGATATTTGTATCAATTGCGACGCATGTTTAGATGAATGTCCTACAGAATCAATTGTTGATAATGATGAAAATCCAACAGGAGAAGATATTTATTACGTAAACCCTCAAACATGTACAGAATGTATTGGTGATAATGATGAACCTGCATGTGCTGAAGCATGTCCAACAGAAGGTTGTATAGTGTGGGATGATAGAGAAGATGCTGCTCATCCAGTTAGAGATGGAATGACTGCTGGTGAACCTTGCGTTGAAGATTAATAAATAATATTTTATTTATAAAAAGGTGAGTGGTTTTTAAACTGCTTGCCTTTTTTTTATTTTTTAGGTATAATCCGCGACTTAAAAATAAAAAGAGGAAAATACCTATGGAACAAACGTTATCAATCATTAAACCTGATGCAGTAGCTAAAAACGTTGTTGGTAAAATCTTAGATAGATTTGAATCAAACGGACTTAGAATTGCAGCAACAAAAAAATTACAATTAAGTCAAGCAGATGCTGAAGCATTTTATGCAGTTCACGCTGAAAGACCATTTTTTGGTGAATTAGTATCTTTCATGATTTCTGGACCTGTTGTAGTAACAGTTTTAGAAGGTGAAGATGCAATGGCAAAAAATAGAGATTTAATGGGTGCAACTAACCCTAAAGAAGCAGCAGCTGGAACAATTAGAGCTGATTTTGCTGAATCTATTGATGCAAATGCAGTACATGGTTCTGATTCATTAGAAAATGCAGCTAACGAAATTAAATTTTTCTTCTCTGATAGAGAAATTTGCTAATTTAGTTAATTTTTTCAATGAAAATTGAATTTAAAAAAGTTCCGCAAAGCCCTAAAAACTTTAGTGCTGATTGCAATTCAGTTAAAATTGAAGGTACTTTTTGTAAAATATCGCCATCTTTAGTCAAAATAGACAGCACACTAAAAGGTAAAACTTCAGTTCAGTGTTCAAGATGTGGTGAAGATGATACTATTACTTTAGAGGAAGAGTTCAATTTCTTAATAAGTGATGGTATTTTCAAGAATGATTCCTCTGAGTCAGAAGACTTAGTAATCGAAATAGAAGATAGCGTTATTGACTTTGATGAAATTATTCAAAGTGAAGTATCATCTATATACAGTGACTATCACATTTGCGCTAATTGTGTAAATAGTGAATTAGTTGATAAAGAATATTAAATAAGGAGAATATAATGGCAGTACCTAAGAGACGAGTATCTCATTCTAGAGCAGCTAAAAGAAGAACTCACTATAAAATTACGTTAAAAAGACCAGTAAAAGATAGTGATGGAACTTGGAAGATGCCTCATACGGTTAATCCAAATACTGGTGAATACAAAAGCTAATGCTTAAAATTGCAATAGATGCTATGGGAGGGGATTTCGGTCCCGAACCCATAATGGACGGCTTACTTGCCGCTCTTAAACAAAACAATACATTTACTGCTATAGCAGTGGGTGATAAAAATCAACTTGAAAACCTAATCCCTTCACACTTCAAACACAGAATAGAAATTTTACATACAGAAGATGTTATTAGTATGACTGACTCTGCAACTGATGCACTTAAAAGAAAAGAATCTACAATTTATAAGGCTATTGAACTAGTTAAATCAGGAGAAGCTGATGCTATTGTATCTGCTGGACACTCTGGAGCTTCTATGTCTTTAGCAACACTTAGAATTGGTAGAATTAAGGGTGTAACTAGACCTGCAATTGCAACACTTATGCCAACTAGCGAAAATCAAAATACTTTGGTTTTAGATGTTGGGGCAAATGTTGACTGTGATGCTAAAAATCTATTTGAATTTGCCGTAATGGGTCAAGTTTATGCAAAAGATGTGCTTCAAATTGATGAACCATTAATTGGATTACTAAGTAATGGTGAAGAAGAGAGCAAGGGTAACGAAGTTACAAAAGAAGCCTTTAAACTGATTTCAAAAGTTCCTAATTTTGCTGGAAATGTTGAAGGAAGTGATATATTTAAAGGTTCAGTTGATGTTGTTGTTTGCGATGGATTTATTGGAAATATTTTACTTAAAACTGCTGAAGGTGTAGCAGATACAATAGGTCAAATAATAAAGAAAAATCTTAAGCGATCACTTATCTCAATTGCTGGTGCAGTATTAATGAGAAAAGTGTTTAAAAACTTAAAAGTTAGAGTAGACTATGCTGAATATGGTGGTGCTCCACTACTAGGTGTAAAAGCTCCTGTAATAATTGCCCATGGGAAATCAAACCCAAAAGCTATACAAAATGCTATTTTTCAAGCAATAAATAGTGCAAGTTCTAACTTAAACAATGATATTGAAGAGAAATTAAAGCAATTTAGCTTTTAATTCTCTTTTTTATTTAAGGAATTTTTTTATGGCATATGCAGCGTTTAGATCAATTGGAGCTTACATACCTCCTAAAGTTATGACTAATTTTGATTTTGAAAAAATCATTGATACTACAGATGAATGGATTACTAAAAGAACTGGTATTAAAGAAAGAAGAATTGCTGAAGAAAATGAAGCTTCTTCAGATTTAGGTGCAAGAGCAGCGCAAGTTGCTATTGACAGAGCAAAATTTGCAAAAGAAGATATTGATTTAGTTGTCTGTGCGACAGTTACACCTGATTATCTTTGTATGCCTTCTACTGCTTGTTTAATTGCATCGAAACTTGATTTACCACCAGTTCAAGCTATGGATATTAGTGCGGCATGTACAGGTTTTGTATATGCAGTGTCAATTGCTAAGGCTTACATTGAATCTGGTATGAAAAAGAATGTACTTATTATTGGTGCAGAAAAATATACTTCAATTTTAGATTATACAGACAGAGGTACATGTTTCATCTTTGGTGATGGAGCTGGAGCAGCTATTATTAGTGCAACAGACAAAAAAGAAGAAGCTATAGTTGATGTAAACTGCTCAAGTGATGGAAACTATGATGATCTTATTAAAACAGCAGGAGGAGGAAGTAAACATCCTTGTTCTCAAGAAGTTTTAGATAATAAAATGGCTTGTATTAGAATGAAAGGAAATGAAACTTTCAAACTTGCTGTTAAGACATTAACTTCTGATGTAAAAGTTATGATGGAAAAACATAACTTATCAAATGAAGATATAAATCACTTTATTCCACATCAAGCAAACTACAGAATTATTAAAGCTGTAGGAGATGCATTAGAACTAAAAGAAGAACAAACAGTTGTTACGGTAGATAAATATGGTAATACTTCTGCTGCTTCAATTCCTATGGCAATGAACTATGCCTATGAGCAAGGGAAAATAAAAGCAGGAGATAATATTCTATTTGATGCATTTGGTGCAGGACTTACTTGGGGAAGTGCATTCTTCCCATTTTCACCAAAAAATTAAAACTTACAGAAACTCCTATGGAGTTTCATAAGTTTTCTTATCTTCATACATTCTTTTATCCGCAATTTTTACCATATCATTTATATCTACAATTGATTCGTTATACTCACTTATCCCAAAAGATGCAGAGAGTTCTATTTTTAAATCTGAGAATTCAAATATTTCATTTTTAAATTCATTTTTTATTTTTTGAATAAGTTTAATACTTTCATTATAGTTTGTACTAGGAAGAATTAATATAAACTCATCTCCACCCGTCCTAAAAAAATAATCACTATCACGAATTAGTTTAGAGATTGTTTTGGAAAAGAAAACCAAGACTTTGTCTCCCACGTCATGTCCATAGGTGTCATTTATTGGTTTAAACTTATTAATATCAATTAAAACTAAAGTAAACACATGCTTAAACCTTTTAGCATCGTTAAAAAATACTAATGAATATTCATCAAATTTTTTTCTGTTAAATGTTTTAGTAAGTGAATCTGTATTACTTTGCTCTACTATTTTTTGATAAGATTCTTTTAACTCTTTGTTTTGATTATTAAATGAACGTTCTAAATGCTTTATTTCTCTTATTTTTGTATTAATTTTTATATTTGTATCAAGGTCATGGTGACTTGTACTTTTATCAATTTGAGTAGCTAAGTTTGTTATTGGTTTTACAAAATATTTATTTAAGACATAGTACCAAGTTGAAAAGAATACTATTAAAATTATAAAGATAAAAATACTTGTCATAACAAGTATCTCTTTTAGTGGGATTTTCAACTCTAAAATTGGATGTTCGATTTGAACTACTCCAGCAACATCATCTATTTTCCCTCCTGAATGACAAGATAGACACTCTTTCTTATATAAAATAGGTGATGCAAAATTAATGTCATTATTATTTCTTGCAATTGCAAACTTTTTTGTTTCAAAAACATTATTTACGATATCTTTATTTGTTTCGTTTTTATCTCTTATTATTTGAATATTTATATGTGGTACACTATTTTCAAGGTGATTAATCGTATCATTAATATCTTTTAAATTTCCACCATGCTTCATCACAGTATATAAATTTTGGAAGACTAAATCAGCCATTACTTGAGTATCATTTTTAATACTTTTTTCAATGTTATTAGATTTAAAATAAAATCCATAAATAGAAAAAATAGAAATTACAGCAATAATTGAAAATAGAATTGTATTATGAACAAAACGGTTATAACTAATATTTTTAGCCAATTGTACTCCTAATGTAATAACTAATTATAACAAGTATATGATTAGACTTATTATAAAAACTGAACCATAAACATATAGAATATAGTACCTAAGAAGATTGAAACTAAATAATTCTTTAAAGTAAGATGTAAAGTAGCTGTAAAGATAATCCCAAGTATTTCTTTTGCTCCATAAGGATAAAGTGAAAAGTCAATATCTTTTAGAGTATAAAAGACCAATATTGTCATAATAGTCGCAGGGAAAAACTTCTCTATAAACTCCATTGATTTTGGTAAATCTTTTTTTGCAAAAAAAACAAATGGAAATACCCTAGTTAGAAGATTAATACCTGCCATTATTGCAATAGCTATATAAATTTCTAGATTAGTCATTAGTAAGCTTCTTTCTAAAAAAGAAAAGCATAAACAGTGCTAAGGCAATAGTTACTATTAGCATTTTATCACTTGAAATAAAACATAAAGCAATAACTGATGAACTAGCTCCAATCAAAAAAGGTATTGGATTTTTAAGATTTTTATACTGTTCAATACAAAGTACTACAAAAAGTGCAGTTAATGAAAACTCTAAACCAGCTGTATTAAACTCTATATTTGAACCAATAATTGCACCAAGTGTAGAGCCTAAGAACCAATAAGATTGATTAAAAGCTGTTAGAAAAAAGTAGTACCACTTCTTTTTTAACTGTTCATCATCTTTAATTGTTGTTAATAAAGCATAGGTTTCATCTGTAAGACCAAAAATCAAATATGCTTTTAATTTTCCTGTATTTTTAAATCTTTTAAGTAAAGATAAGCCATAAAAAGATTGCCGTAAGTTTACAAACCAAGAGGCAATTGCAATATCAATAAACCCTGCTTTTGCATTAAAAAAGTTTATAGCAACAAATTGTAAAGCTCCTGCATAAATAAAAAGAGACATTAAAGGGGCTAAATACCAAGGGTAATCAAAAGATACAAGTAAAAGTCCAAAGGCAAAGCCTAAAACAGAGTACCCCATCATAACAGGCACTGAAATTCTAAAGGCTGCTTTTATTTCACGTTCATATTTCAAGTTATTTAAATCTTTTGTTATTTGGATTATTTTTGAAAACATTCATTGATTTTTCTTTTGTTACTACTTCATTAAACTTATCTATTGTTGCAACAGAGTTTACAAAAAGTATTGATTCGTCAACTACTATTTGAAAAATTGCATGAAATGGTATTTTTACTGTTGAGCCAAAATTTTCACTTCCAAATCCTGCTTCAAAACTAATATGTGTTTCATCAATTTTAATTGTGCTGTATGTATAATTTTTTAAAATAAATAGTGAAAATTTTGCTAATTGATCTTTCGTTGCACTTGGTAATTCAGGAGTAAAAGTAACCGCTCCAATATTTGCAGTTATTGCAAATTCTTCATTTTCTTGTACTAAATAACTCATTGTATCTTTAATTTGAGAAGCTACAAGCTCTTTGTAGTTTACGTCTTCTAATATATTATTAATCATTTTTAATCCTGCATTTTAAGTTAGTTTGATATTATAACTTATGAAACAATTAATTCTACTTATTTTTATATCTATAATTACTTTACAAGCTAAAAGTATAGTTTTAAACGAAAATGATAAAGAAAAAATAGGTAAACATCCATATAAAGATGCTGTTTATTTACGACTTATAAAATACCTGAAACTCAAAGAAAAAATCAAAGACTTCTCTGTTGAAAAAAAACTAAACTATGTAAATAGTTTTTACAATAAAATCTTACCAGTAAATGACTCTTTAAAATACAACTCAGATGACTATTGGGCTACACCAAAAGAGTTTATTATTGAGGGGAAAGGAGACTGTGAAGATTATGCCATTTCAAAATATTTTACTCTTCTTGAATCGGGTATTCCAAAAGATAAGCTATTTCTTGCAGTTGTTAAAGTAAAAGGAAAAACAACTTATCACATGGTTTTATCATATTTAAAAAATAAAAATGCCATGCCTTTAATCTTAGATAATCTAAGTTTTAGAGTCTTACCTTTTGATAAAAGAGAAGATTTAATTCCAAAATTTATTTTTAATGAAAAAGAAGCTTTTTTACTGAAAAATAAGAAAATTCATAAAAAAGTTAATATAAACTGGGGAAAAGTAGACAAATGGGAAAATCTTCTAAAAAGAGTTTATGAAAAAAATGAATAGTCTTCTAAAATATCAAAATCAATCATTGCATTCATAAGAGCCATTTTCTTACAAGACTTTAACATATTGATATCAATATCTTTTTCTATTAATTTTTGATTTATAAGATACCTTTGTCTTGTTGTTCCATTTAATAATGGCTTTTTAGGTGTAAACCAATTATCTCCATCATAAATAGCAATATTTGCAATTGAAGTATCTGTAACTAAACCATTTTTAATAATAATGACCTCATCACAGTTCTCTTTTTTCTCATAAAGTTTATCAAGATTAGTTCTATCTAAGTATTTTTTTGAATAATCAATCTCATCATCAAAAACTATTTTAAAACTTTTTATATCTCTTTTCTTATATGGAAAATAATTAACTTCTAGTACTCCACTCTCATCATAAACTAGTTTACACCTTAAAGTATCGTTTGTTAAAGGATATACATACTCTTGTAAATTTAAATTCATTGAGATTGCTTTTGCAACTCTTTTTTCATGATACTCTAAATTAAAGACTTCATTATCTTCACACTTTATTGTTTCAAAAAATATATTATTATTCAAATCAACTCTTTATAGTTTTTTAAAATTATAAAGAGTTTTATCTTAATTAAACTATTTTTTCTTATCTTTCTTTTTAGTTTCAAAAACTTTTGCAACTTCCTTTGCATATTGAAGTTCTGTTGTAATTCCTACACAAGAGCAGTTGATTTCAGATAAAACATAGATATCATTTCCATCTTTATCATAGTCTAAAATATAATCCATAGTCCAAAGAAGTGGATAGTTTTGACCTTTTAAAAATGGTTTTAAATCCTTTAAACCTTTTGTTGTAAGTTTAACTACATCTTTCCATTTTGGTTCATCTGGTGATTCATATTTGTATTTTGCACCTGAAAATAATGTTGCAGAAAACTCACCCTCTTGAGGTTTTTTATGAACAACTGAAATTGGTTTGTCATTTACAAGTAAAACTCTTACTTCACCTTCTGCAATTCTTTCTAAATATCTACACCCTACAAAACCATTTTTACCTTTGAAGTATGCAGCATATTCTGATT
>Ga0193951_1000952_pt1 | contig 12854 bp, 8 predicted proteins | sample BB_2_MG_FD_140370 | JGI IMG/M metagenome (GOLD analysis project Ga0193951, IMG submission 140370) | Microbial mat bacterial communities from the Broadkill River, Lewes, Delaware, United States - BB_2_MG | ecosystem: Environmental > Aquatic > Freshwater > River > Microbial mats | place: USA... | reverse complement strand
TTTTACGTGTAGTTAAGCCGATTGCAGCGGCTAAAAATAGTAGTAAACTGGTAGGCTCAGGTACAGCGGTAAGTCTCGCTTCACCAAAAGCTAAATCACCAAAGTCGTACAAGGCACCAGTTGGATCGAAAATATCAAGAAAGCCAGTAGGTACAAATGTATCAATGAAACCATTGAAAGCAATTTGATTAATTGCATTTTCAGTAACATCAAATTGTAATAATTCAATACCTGCTGCTAAATTATTTACATCAAATACGGCTTCAAAGAAACCAAACATTGGAAAAGCACCAGGGGCGGCTATGGCCTCTGCTTCAGTCCAAAAATTAAAACCAAATAATTCAAAATCAACCCAAGCGCTAACAGTGCCTAATATCAGTGAGCCATCATTGAAAACATCATCAACAATTGCTATTTCAGTATCTATAGTAATAAAGCCAATATATTGATAATCAATTTCAGTAGTAATGCCTGAATCAAGCCAAATATCTTGGGTGATTAACGTCGCATTGGCTGTGTTACTTACGGCGAATACTAATGATAATGTGAATAATGTTTTTAAAAAAAGTTTATTTAACATGTTACTTCCTAATTTATTTTATTTTTATTAATTTATATGTTGAATATCACCTTTTACATTAGTAACACCAACAATTTACATATTAATGCAACTTTTACGCCTAGTTAACAATTAAGTTATTAGTTATTAAATATCAGTAATTTACTTTTGTTTTGGATGTTTTTATTAACAAGAGCATAAAGCGCTTTATATAGTGTAAAATTTTCTGACACTTGATGTATTTACGCATATAAAACTATAGCTAGCAGTAACATATATAGTTAAAAATTAGCAAATGTAAGCTTAGCAATAGTTTTTGATGTGCTTTGTGTTGTACTATCACGCCCATCATGTGCAATGTGTTCTGTTATACAATTCACATTTTTAAAATAAATAATCATTCGCTCTATGGAAAAGTATAAACTATGCGTGTAGCCGTTACTCAGTTTGCCACCACTTCAAGCACACAAGAAAATTTAGCAACTTGTATCCGTATAATAAATGACGCTGCGGTGTGTAAACCCATGCTAATTGTTCTTCCTGAATATAGTAATACGTTGAGTGAGTGTAGTGATCATAATCAAGCATGGAATGCAGCGCTAGAAATCAATGGTAGTTTCTTACAATGTATTGCTGATCAAGCAATAAAACATCATTGTTATATTGTTATTAATGTTACTTTACGAAGATACCCTTCACGTGATCATCAAGATGGCGCTATTAAATCAAATATTACGGTAACGTCTTGTTTATTTTCACCATTAGGAGAGCTTATTCAACAAAAAGATAAACACTCGTTGATAGGGCATGAGCATGACTTTTATATTTGTACAAGCGAAACTGCAGATGTAGCCACAACGCCATATGGAAAATTAGGCCTATTAAATGGTAACGATGGTATCACTTTTGAAAAATCGAGAAAATTAGCGTTAGGTGGCGCGCAGTTATTGTGTAATTCTGTTAACACCTTTGCGCTTGATCAAAGTTGTTTATATGATCCTGCTCGTGCTTATGAAAATAACGTGTTTATCGCGACAGCTAATAAAATCGGTGCATTAATTTATCCGGTACGTCACCAAGTAAGTCATCAAGAATCATCACAAGATTTTATTGCTCAAAGCAAAGCTAATGATTTTACAACGCAAACGGCTCAGTCGAGTAATTCCGGAGTAGGGAATAGCCAAATCATTTGTCCTAGTGGTTCAGTACTAGCACAAATAAAGCATAATAAAGAGGGCTATATTTTTGCTGATATCGATTTAATAGGTACAGGTAAAAAAGTTGGACTGCATAATAAAGTTCGTCCTGATGGCTCTAAAGTGCTTAAACAATTACGGCCTGAGTTATATCAGGCATTAAGAGAAAATATTAATCAATCGCCATTACATAAGCATGCTTTAGTTGATGAAAGTATTGCAAAAACAGCTAATGTTGCTATATATGCAACCTATAAATCTAATGAAGAAGCAATCGAAGATGTTTGCCATTATATTGAAAATAACCTTAGCGATATTATCCAATTACCAGAGTTGTTTTTTATCGCTGATAAAGCAATAACGAATGATGTTGAAAAACGTAAAAAAATTGCGAGTTTGAGCCTACAACTAATAACTCAAATTAGTGCAGTGCTGAGACCTTTTCAGTATGTGTGTACCAGTTTAGTTATTGAAGGAATACATCAGGCGGTTCTAATAAATCAACAAGGTTTATTGGCAACACAACAGCAATTACACTTTTGTAATAGGTATCAGTGGACATCATTAGGCGATAAATTAACTATAATAGCGTTGCCACTAGAGCAAGGTAATATTACTGTTGCAATGTTAACAGCCGATGATGCTAACCTACCTGAAATAGTAAAAGTTGCCGCGTTGAGTGGCATTCATTTATTGTTGCTACCCTTTGATATTCAAGAGCCCAGCGAGGTCGAGTATAATATTTTGTCTCTAGCTGCTGAGAATAGGATTTGTGTTGTCGCAGGGAGTCGTGAGAAAAACTTCTCTAATGATCTTTTAGCTAATGAAGCGTCAAGAACCCCGAGTAACATTAAGAACCAGAACAAAATAAAATGTCAAAAATCGACAGGGTTAATTGTTAATTTAACAACAGACTATGCTTTTTTACCTCAATGGAAGCCAAGAAAATTTACTGGTTATATAAACCAGCCTATTGTTAAATACCAATATGGTAAAATTACCAAAGCAGTTGTTCACCCTGTAGCGGCTTGTAATAAATAAGAAAATAAGTTAACACACAGGAGAATAGCTTTGTTCGAAATTTAGTAGTAACAAAGCTAAAATTTAAGATAGTTCATTAATTTGAATAACTTCTATTGTCTCTACATTTAGCATCCGCCATTGAATATTTAGGTTATATAAATGCATGCCATAAACCTTTTCATCAAGCTTATTTTGTTTGTATGCCGGGCGAGGATCCTGCGCTAATACTTGTTCGATAAGTAAGGATAACTCAGGTAATCGCTGTGTTAATCTGGTTAAAATTTGCCGTGAATTTTCTGAAAAGGTAATGTTTAGCTTACTATTAGGTTGATGTTGAGCAAAGCCAGCACATGCATTGGGTAAGGCGTCTGAATAGGTAATATAAGGCTTTATGTCTACAATAGGTGTTTGATCTAATAAATCCATCCCTGAGATATGCAAAATAATATTTTGTTCTACGGTTTCAATGCTATCGAGTTTAACCACGGACATCCCAATAGGGTTGGGTCTAAAGGTTGAACGTGTTGCAAGTACTCCTAGCTTTTTATTACCACCAAGGCGAGGTGGTTTCACCAATGGCTTCCAGCCTTGCGCTTGTGTGCCATGAAAGACAAATAATAGCCAAATATGGCTAAACTGCTCTAGTCCTCTAACACTATCAAGTGTATTGACATCATTAAGTAATGCGATAGTGCCTTTAGCCGCATCCACTAACCCAGGTTGACGAGGTATCGCAAACTTCTCTTTATAAGGAGAATTAACAATACCAATGGGCTTTATGTTAATGCTAGGAGCACTCGTTAAGTTTGCTTCAATCATGTCACTTGGTTACTTCAATGGCATAAGCTTTTGCATAACAGATAACAATGGCATGGCATTGTTGCGCATCAGCACTGTCATTTAGTTGGGCTAACCGTTCGTGGGGTAATAAGGCACATTGTGAAAAAACGATACCATTAGCTCCTTGATCAAATGCCAACCTTCTTGCTTCAGTTCGTGCATTAATCTCATCAGGCTCTGCGTGATGAGGCTTAATTTGGCAATCTTGACCCTCAACAATCCCCACTAATTGATAACGAGCGTTAATGTCTTTTTCGCTTTGATAAATTTTAACGTGACTGGCAGAGAAATAATCACTAAAGTTATCTTTATCGAGATTGGTTGAGACAAAGCTACTACTACAACTGGCTAATAAAAGCAGTAAAGGGCTAACACATAGCTTTAATGTTCTGTTCATATTTAATTTTGTGTTCAATTTCATCTTGGTTAGGCTCTATTGTTATGTACTATTTAAATTCTTCTTTTCCGGCAATCCAATATTGAAATAATTGATCAATATTGTTGTTTTGCTTTTTCATGTGTATCCAGTTACGCATAAATAATTCAAAAGCGGTATCTTTGTTATTAATAGCAAAAGCCATTGATAAGGGAGCTTGCGCTGGTTTTGGCGTTACTACTGTATATTCTGGGTGTAATAAAGTCCAAGCTGAAGCCGTTGGAGCCCCAATAAGCATGGCGTCAATATGTTCGTATTCTTTTTTAAAATATAACCTTGGTGTAGATATTTCCCAAATTGTGCCGTGTTCAAAATGACGATTCACTAAGTTTTCGCTGTAGTATAATTCAGGGATACCAATAATTAGTTGTTCATTACTAATTATTTTTTCCCAAGTAGTAAATTCACTCCGCCTGCCATCGTGAACGATAAAAGCAAGAGATTGAGTACTATATGGCACAGTTAATGTGAATTTCTTCATATTGTTAGGAATTAAAGGAATGCCGGTTGTTATATCTAAATAACCAGAAGAGAGTAGTTTTTGTGCTTCATTATGGAAAATTCGCACAAATTCAATATCTACCTCTAAATCATCTGCGAGTAGGTTAAGCACTTCAATGTCAAAACCGACAAGTTTTCCCTCATTATTATGAAAAGCATAAGGTAAGTCATCTCTAAAATAACCAACACGGATAAAGCCTCGCTTACTTATACGTGTTAACACATCAACATTGGGTTGAGAGTTAGCCTTGATATTAGTTGGTGCCTCTAACACCTTACTTTGGGAGTTATACATAATAAAGTCACGTTCAATAAACTTTGTATACCCTTGGTATTGATAACTAATGCTGTCAAAAGTAAACCTTAATGCGATAAAGGCAATAACAGATAATACCGGAAGAAGGATTAAGTATTTGTTAAACTTAGACCATTTAAATGTAAGTTGTTTTAACATACTTGTCGCAATTAATATTGCTAAGCTTGACGAGAATACCACAGAAAGCAAAGCGCTAAGGCGACCGACAATTAAGTTTTCAGCGACTAAAAATAATTCATACATTGAGCTAGGTACATTGAATATTTCTAATAAATTTGGCATAGCCACTGAGCTTGAACTAAATAATTGGGGTAAACCAGCAGTAAGTAAATAAAGATAATGGCTTGCACTGACTTCTGAGCCAGAAAACCAGGCAGCGAATAAAACGAATAATAAAGCTAAAAGTTTACCGCCTATTGGTAAGCTAAAGCCAATAGGCACAATGATGCTAGGCGCAATAATAGCATCAGTGCGTAAATGGGCATTATCTACCGGCATTTTTTCAATTAACTGTTTTGTTTTTTCGACAATTAATGGAATAACAATAAAAAAGCTTCCGGTTGCAAAGGCAGTGATCATTGCTTCACGTGAGGCCTTTAGTATTTCCCTATAACCCAAAGGTGTAATAGTGGCAATAATTGCAGGTATTATCAAAAAGGCTAAAAGCAGCACTAAAACACTGGCGGAAACTATATAAACAAGTAACCCATCTATTTGTGAACTATCAATTGTTGCTGCAGCACGTAATGCAATACAAAAAATGGCTAATGGCGCTAATTTAATCACCATAGAGCTAACATTAATAATGGCTTTGTTTAAACCTATTAAAGCTAATAAGGTTTGCTTTTTAGCTTTTACCTTCATTAAGCCGATGCCAACCAGAATACTAAACATAACAACGCTTGGAATTAAACCGTTAGCAAAAGAATAAAAAGGATTAGTGGGAATAAAGAGCTTAATAATATCGAGATCTTGTACTGTTTTTATTGTACTTAAGCTATAAAAATCAGCACTTTCCCAGTCTGGAAAGGCAATGGGCGTAATTAAAATAAAAAGCAATACGGTTGCGGTTAATGAGATAAGAATAACTAAACTTTTTTTAATCGTACCGCTTATTCTATGCTCTGAGAGGCTACCTATACCAATAATTAATGATAACGCAATATAAGGAAGCGCTGTCATTTGTAATAGCATAACAAAGGCGTCTGCTATTTCATTTACCCCCGAATAAACGGTTGATGTGGTTGCACCAACAACTAAACCGATAAACATAGCGATTAAAATTAGCAAGGAAGCCGGTGTGTTGCTTAGCAAACTTGTTAGTATTTTTACCATAATAATACTCATGTTTTTATAGGTTTAATTAGTTTAGCTTGACAAAAAAAAAGGTATCGCGTTATGCCATACCTTTTTTACGAGCGCTTCATATAAAATGAAGTTGGTAGTGATAACAGTAAGTTATTTTATTTAACTCGCATACCTGGTTGTGCGCCATCATCAGGGTTTAATATCCACAAGTCTTCGCCGCCTGGGCCTGCAGCTAACACCATACCTTCAGACATGCCAAAGCGCATCTTGCGAGGCGCTAAATTGGCTACCATAACCGTCTGCTTGCCAATTAAATCTTCAGGTTGATAAGCCGATTTTATACCAGCGAATACTTGACGAGTTTCTGTGCCATCATTATCAAGTGCTAATGTTAATTTAAGTAGTTTATTGGCTTTTTCAACATGCTCAGCATTAATTATTTTAACAATTCTTAAATCAATTTTAGCAAAATCATCGAACTGAATCTCTTCACTAATAGGATCTGCAGCTAATGGATTAGCAAGTGCAGCAGAATTATCGACAATTTTTTCTTGTTTCTTTTTCTTATTATTTGTTTTTTCTTTTTTAGCGTCCGTGCTTATAGCCGTTAAATTTTCTTTCGAAGCTTCTGTGACTGCATTCACTTTATCCATATCTACACGTTGTAACAGTGCTTTAAACTTATTGATTTTATGATCAGTTAATAGTTTTTTATGACCATCCCAAATTAATTCATCATTTAAAAATGCAGCAGTGCTATCGGCAAGTACTGGTAAGACAGGTTTTAAATAAATCATTAAGGTACGGAACATGTTGATACCTAAAGAGCAAATATCTTGTACTTCTTGCTGTTTAGTTTCGTCTTTCACAAGCTGCCAAGGTTCTTTTACCGCAATGTACTCATTAACTTTATCAGCAAGTGCCATAATTTCACGCATACCACGACCAAAATCACGGCTTTCATAATGTGCGGCAATGCTATCACCAGCATTCATAACTTCGTCAGCAAGTGCTTGGTTATCAATATTTGTTGATAACATCCCATCAAAACGTTTGGTAATAAAACTAGCACAACGTGAAGCGATATTAACGACTTTACCCACTAAATCAGAATTAACACGTTGAGCAAAGTCTTCTAGATTTAAATCTAAATCATCGATGCGATTCGTTAATTTCGCTGCGTAGTAGTAACGTAAATATTCAGGATTTAAATGATCTAAATAAGTACGACCTTTAATAAAGGTGCCTTTAGATTTAGACATTTTCTCGCCATTTACTGTCACAAAACCATGGGCGAATACGCTTGTTGGCTTACGATAGCCAGCACCTTCGAGTACTGATGGCCAAAATAAACTGTGGAAATAGATTATATCTTTACCAATAAAGTGGTATAGCTCAGCGTCAGAATTTTCGGCCCAAAAACTGTCGAAATCAATGTTTGAATTCTTATTACATAGATTTTTAAAACTTCCCATGTAGCCGATTGGTGCATCTAACCAAACATAGAAAAACTTACCAGGAGCATTTGGAATTTCAAAACCAAAGTAAGGAGCATCACGGCTAATATCCCATTGCTTTAAACCTTGCTCAAACCATTCTGAAAGCTTGTTAGCCATCTCTTCTTGTAATGCGCCACTGTGAATCCATTCTTTTAACATACCTTCAAAGGCTGGTAAGTCGAAGAAGTAGTGCTCCGAATCTTTTAGTACCGGTGTGGCACCAGAAACAACTGAGCGCGGGTTAATGACTTCAGTTGGTGAATAAGTTGCGCCACATTTGTCACAGCTGTCGCCATTTTCATCTTCTGATTTACACTTAGGGCAGGTGCCTTTTACAAAACGATCAGGTAAAAACATACCCTTTTCAGGATCATAAAGCTGCGAAATAGTACGTGTCTTAATATGACCTTTATCATGTAATTTATTATAAATATCACTCGATAAAGCTTGGTTTTCTTCACAATGCGTTGTGTGATAATTATCAAAACTAATGTGGAAATCAGCAAAATCAGCCATATGTTCATCACGAACTGCATTAATCATTTCTTCAGGTGTTATGCCTAATTCTTGTGCTTTAAGCATAATTGGTGTGCCGTGAGCATCATCAGCACAAACAAAATAAGTTTCATGTCCGCGCATTCGTTGGAATCGTACCCAAATATCTGTTTGAATATGCTCAAGTAAATGTCCCAAATGAATTGATCCATTGGCGTAAGGTAATGCGCAAGTAACTAATATTTTGCGTTTTTTTGGTAATGTTTGCGAAGAAGTAGCTATAGACATGAATAAATAGTGTTTTTTGATGGTAATAATGGCTGCAATAGTACAGAATTTAACGTTTATACTCAAATAATTAATGTGACAATATGTTCGGTAAATTCTTCAATAATAAAAGTGAAAATAAAAAATCATCCACTAGACCGCGACTTCCAAACGATTCTAAAAGTGCTTTACCTACCATTGATTTAACAACGGCAGAAAAAATTCAAGTGATAGAAGAAGCATTAACAAGCTATCAATCACTAAACTTTCCTCAAGGTGTGCTTGCTGTTTGTCGTGATTTTAAAATACATACAGAAAAATCGAACAGAATACTGGTTGAGTTAACCCTGCCTTTTCCTTGCCAAGGAGAATTAGATACACTTGCCACTACCTTATCAACTTCTTTTGCTCAGCAAGTTGATTTTGAAATAACACTTAATGTCAATACGGTACGTTCTTCTGCTCTTAATGGCGGTAAGATTAAAAACATTATTGCTATTGCTTCAGGTAAAGGTGGGGTAGGTAAGTCAACTACCGCAGTAAATCTTGCTTACGCACTAATTGCTGAAGGGGCTAAGGTTGGCATTTTAGATGCAGATATCTATGGTCCCTCTATTCCAACATTATTAGGGCTGAAAAATGCTAAACCTGGATCTAAAGATGGCAAATTTATGATTCCGTTAGAGGCTCATGGTTTACATGCTATGTCGATAGGATTTCTTGTTGATGAAGGAGATGCTACGGTTTGGCGAGGTCCAATGGCGAGTGGTGCGTTTAATCAATTACTAAATGAAACGGCGTGGCCTGAATTAGATTACTTACTCATTGATATGCCACCGGGGACAGGGGATATTCAATTAACTTTGGCGCAAAAAGTACCCGTAGCCGCTGCCGTTATTGTTACAACGCCACAAGACATTGCCTTGATTGATGCTAAAAAAGGAATTGCTATGTTTGATAAGGTGCAAGTGCCTGTTTTAGGTATCATTGAAAATATGAGTTATCACTTATGTGAAAACTGTGGGCATAAAAGCCATGTTTTTGGAGAAGCTGGGGGCGAGAAAATGGCAAAATCAAAACAAACACAATTACTTGGTCAATTACCGCTTGATATTAATATTCGCCAAGATGCTGATTTTGGTGAATCAGACATCATCGAAAATAGCACTGGTGATATAGCATCTTTGTACCGTAGAATAGCACGTAATATTACGGGGCAACTTTTTCTACAATTTGATAATGCTAGCCCACTAACGACAACTGTTATATATACAGACTAATCGAACGTTAATATACATAACGTAATGCACATCAATAATATAAATTAATAATACAAGAACAATCATTATGAGATTAAGCGATAAAGATATAGAACAATACTTAGCAGATGAAGAAATAATTATTTTACCAAAGCCCGATAGTTCAATGATTTCAGGGGTAAGTGTTGATATTCGCTTAGGTAATGAATTTCGTGTTTTTCAAGCCCATGCAGCACCGTATATTGATTTAAGTGGTCCAAAGGTTGAAATGCAAGCCGCCATGAACTCAGTGATGAGTGAGGAAATTAATATTGCCGATGGTGATGCTTTTTTTCTACACCCAGGAGAGCTGGCATTAGCCGTTACTTATGAGTCGGTTACTTTACCTGATAATATAGTGGGTTGGTTAGATGGACGCTCTTCACTGGCTAGACTTGGTTTAATGGTGCACGTTACCGCCCATAGAATTGATCCTGGTTGGTCAGGACAAATTGTTTTAGAATTTTACAATTCAGGAAAGCTACCATTGGCGCTTCGCCCAAAAATGAAAATAGCTGCACTTAACTTTGAAACTATGTCATCAAGTGCATTGCGCCCATACAATAAAAGAACTGATGCGAAGTACAGAGATCAAAAGGGAGCGGTTGCAAGTAGAATTAGTGAAGACAAACAATCTAGCAACAAAGAAGAATAGGGTGGAGGTCTCAACCGACTCTTTTTTTGTAATCAACACTCGCTAAACAATCTTCCAGTGCGCTAATGAGTTTCTTTTTATCATGATGATGAGGAACTTTATTATGCGCTAAATCACGACAAATAATATTCACTTTTTCTGACGTAACTTGTGGGTCTTGGCAAATAACACTGTCTATAGGTAAACAGCCAATATTATCTTGGATCCAAGTTAAGCGCTCATCTATCGTTAACTTAGCTGCGGGGCTATTTTCTAGTACTACGTTATCAATAAATACACAGTGACCTTTCCTATTATTGATAGCGTTACTTATATCCCTTATTAATAATGGCGGTACGATACTTGTTAAAAAACTACCTGGGCCTAAAATAATAAGATCAGCATTGTTGATAGCATCAATACAAGGCTTTATAGACTTCACTAAAGGCGCTAGCATTAAGTTTTTGGGCATAATCGGCATTTCATCAACAGAAAGCTCTCCAACGCGGCAACGTCCTTCTGGATAAAACGCCATTAAGTCGGTTGGTGTCTCAGACATAGGTAATACTTGTGTACGTACTCTTAACATTCGTCTAACGAGTTTAATTGAATCTAAAGGTCGAGATTGTACTTGTCCCAAACCATATAAAATAAGATTACCTAAATTATGACCACCCAACTCATCAGCACCATCAAAACGAAAATTAAAAAGTTGACTACCGATAGAATCATTATCAACCAGTTCAGTTAAACAATTTCTTAAGTCACCCCAAGCAATAGAACTACTGCGTTTTCTTAATTTACCTGTTGAACCGCCATTATCGGTTGTTGTTACTATACCTGTTAGTTTATCGCCCATAAATGAAAGTGTAGATAAAACTCTACCTAAACCATGGCCACCACCAATAGCAACAATATTTAATTGATTTAACTGCATTCTATAATTTAAAACTCTATTGGGGGATTAATTGATATGTTTTGTGTGTGAACAATACCTGTAATCGCTAAAAAAAGAAAGTAGAAGGATATGTTGATAATATTTAGTTAATAAATGAGTCATCAAGTTTAACAACTTCTTTGAACGCAAATTACACAGTCAAACAACTAGTTAGGCAAAAAACAATCAACTTGTTCTTTATCTAGTCACTCAAACACTATTTTGCAATATTTTCGATGTTTTTTAAAAAAAAGTGTTGACACTTTCGAGGTCGCTGCTTAGAATGCGCCTCGTTTTCAGGAAGACTTCAATTAACGAAATTGATGGCGAAAGAGAATGTACTTTCTTAGTATTTATAGTGAGGAAGTAAATGCACTTAATAGCTATTAGGCCAGGTATTAAATGTAACTGTTTGAATTATTTCTTTTATTAGAATTGTTTAAGCAAGCGGGGCTATAGCTCAGCTGGGAGAGCGCTTCGCTGGCAGCGAAGAGGTCTGCGGTTCGATCCCGCATAGCTCCACCAATATTTAGGTTTTTTGTTGATGTTTTATATTCAACAAAAAATAGATAGTTTTAACTTGTTTTCAAGTTTTAGTGTCCCTATCGTCTAGAGGCCTAGGACACCGCCCTTTCACGGCGGTAACAGGGGTTCGAATCCCCTTAGGGATGCCACTATTCTTTAATAGTCTATTTATATAAATAGAGTGTTAGAATATTAAGTTTGCTTATACTTATAAAATAATAAGCACTGTTCAGAATTGGTGATTTACCAGTTTTAGTGTCCCTATCGTCTAGAGGCCTAGGACACCGCCCTTTCACGGCGGTAACAGGGGTTCGAATCCCCTTAGGGATGCCACTTTCTCTTTTAATAAGGAAGTGCATATAAAAAGTGAATCAGTTTTCTTATACTGAATTTTTCGAAAAGAGCAATCTTTAAAGGAAAAATAAATAAGAGTTTAGAGTTTTAATTTTTACATCATTTGATGGTGTTGAAAATTAAATCACCAGAGTGATCTGGTAGATAGTTTTATTAATAATTAAATATAATTGTTAATTCAGTGTCCCTATCGTCTAGAGGCCTAGGACACCGCCCTTTCACGGCGGTAACAGGGGTTCGAATCCCCTTAGGGATGCCACTTTATTTACTTTTAAATAAAGTGTACAAAAAGTGAAGAAAGTATAGAAAGCCCACGCAATAGTTAAGTATTGCGTGGGCTTTTTTGCGTTTAAAAATTTTAAACAAAACAAAATTGTCGACAATTATTGATTTGTTTACTTGTAATTTATTCCTAATCAGCTATTATGCTTATCCAACCTTCAATTTGTCGACAATCTTAAAATATAACTAAGACTTAATTTATATGCATTTAATAAACCCTACAAAGACTACCGCAGTAACAACAGCAGATAAAGTATTTGAACAGATGCAATACGCTATTGTTGAAGGTGAGATTCCAGCTGGTAGTAAAATAAGTGAACCTGAATTAGCCAAACGATACCAAATAAGCCGTTCGACCTTACGTGAAGCGTTAAATCGTTTAGA
>Ga0193951_1000951_pt1 | contig 12856 bp, 12 predicted proteins | sample BB_2_MG_FD_140370 | JGI IMG/M metagenome (GOLD analysis project Ga0193951, IMG submission 140370) | Microbial mat bacterial communities from the Broadkill River, Lewes, Delaware, United States - BB_2_MG | ecosystem: Environmental > Aquatic > Freshwater > River > Microbial mats | place: USA... | reverse complement strand
GGTGGTTTTATTTTAAACATTAAGTTTGTAGAAACTAAGCACTGCGTCATACTCAGCTATTTTGTGCTGAGTATGACGCAGTGCTTAAAAAATTAAATACTAAAAATCAATAAATTAAAATTTTACCTATGTAGAAAGTGAGCATATTAATGCTCACTTTCTACATAAAAAATTGCGTTTTTAGGGAAAACACATTGTAACTGTATATATACAGCTTAGTGAGGTGTTTTTTTATGATCATAAAATCTCCTTTTTTACAGTCTCTTCGAGATGTAATTCGAGCTAAACGCTATAGCTTACAAACAGAAAAAAGTTATTTATATTGGGTTAAATTTTTCCTTATGTTTAATGACAAACGTCACCCCAAAGAGTTGGGTGCAGCAGAAATAAACCACTTTTTAACTCATTTAGCGGTCAATCGCCGTGTTAGTGCAGCTACACAAAATCAAGCTTTATGCGCGTTAGTTTTCATGTATAAGCACATGTTAGATCAACAATTTGATGGTTTAATTTTTTCATACGCTAAGCGACCTAAAAATATTCCAACGGTGCTTTCTGCAAATGAAGTAGCGGCTATTATTGCTAACTTAAAAATGCCCTATCAATTAATCATTTCTATTTTGTATGGTTCGGGTTTACGGTTGAATGAAGTATTGAGGTTACGAATAAAAGATATCGATTTTTCAAATCAAACTATATTTATTTTTAGAGGAAAAGGCCAAAAAGATAGATTAACAATATTACCTAAAGCGCTTAATGAAATAATTACAGATCAAATAAATCATGTTGAAGTTATACACAAACAAGATTTGCTTGATGGATTTGGTTTAACATCAGTACCAGCTTCACTACATAGAAAATATAAAACAGCAATGAAAAATTTTGCATGGCAATATATTTTCCCTTCCTCCACTCGTTGTGAACATCCTATCGATGGATATATTTGTCGCCACCATCTTCATCCATCAACGCTAACTCGACATTTACGACAAGCTGTTATAAAAGCAAAGATTCCTAAGAAAGTATCAGCACACACATTTCGTCATAGCTTTGCAACGGCTTTATTACTTAATGGAACGGACATAAGAACAGTGCAAACACTACTTGGGCATTCTGACTTAAGAACAACTGAGATCTACACGCACGTCATTGGTGAAAGGCATGCTGGAACGATTAGTCCATTTGACAACATTCATCATAAATTTTAACTGTAAGTAATCACAACTAAATCAACGAGGTCAGTGACATGGATTTTAAAAAAATTACAAAGGACAGCCACTCAAATTTGAACAACACTGACATTTCAATTAATACTTTATAAGCATTTGATAGTAATGGAAATGACATAACAATTAAAAGTGATGATTTTCTAGCGATTTTATGCAACATGAAATAAACCTCTTGAAAGGCAAACTATTTATTGACTACCTTTCCCCTATTAAAAAGAAGTTGTATTTAAAAAAGTAAAGAAATTCATCAGTTAACCAAATTAAACATCAAAACTGAACTGCTTAAAAAACAAAAAAGACCAGAAGCAAAAGCTACTGGCCTTTGATTAAAACCGTCAACCTATTTCAGGACGAAACCCCTTCACTGTCTTTATAGCTGACAATCAATATATTAGTAACAAAATTAATCGGTGATTAATGGGGCAAACCCTTTTACTAAATCGTCAATCGCTTTCATTTGCGCTAAGTAAGGTTCAAGTTTATCAAGTGGTAATGCACAAGGGCCATCACATTTAGCAGCTGATGGATCTGGATGCGCTTCTATAAACAAACCTGCAATACCAATTGCCATACCGCTACGTGTTAATTGAGCCGCTTGTGCACGACGTCCGTCAGCACTATCACTTCTACCACCTGGTTTTTGTAATGAATGCGTTGCATCAAAAATAACAGGGGCATAGCTTCGCATTTCATCCATTGCTAACATATCAACAACAAGGTTGTTATAGCCGTAACAACTACCGCGCTCGCAAAGTAAAATATTTTCGTTACCAGCTTCGCCAAACTTAGTAATAATATGCTTCATTTCATGAGCAGCTAGAAATTGTGGTTTCTTCACATTAATTACAGCACCCGTTTTAGCCATAGCAACAACCAAATCTGTTTGTCGGGCAAGAAAAGCTGGTAGTTGAATAACATCAACAACTTCACTTACCGGTTGTGCTTGGTAAGGCTCATGAACATCAGTGATGATCGGCACATTAAACGTTGATTTGATTTCTTCAAATATCTTCAAACCTTCATCTAAGCCTGGTCCTCTATATGAGTTAACCGAAGAACGATTAGCTTTGTCAAAAGATGCTTTAAATACATATGGAATATTTAATTTCTGCGTTACTTCAACATAATGCTCCGCAATTTTCATGGCTAAGTCACGAGATTCAAGTACGTTCATACCACCAAATAGTACAAATGGTTTATCATTGGCTACATCAATACCACTTACTTTAACTGACTTTATTGTCATTATACTTCCTAATAAAGAATCTAATAAAAAATCGATTTAAAAATGTTATCTATAAAATAAAAATACAAAATAAAATTTTACACGTTAACTGCCAATAATACGTAGCAATTGTCCACACATCCACGCCATATAGGTACCTAAAACATAACCTAATACCGCTAATAACACCCCAACAGGTGCTAATGAAGGATGAAATGCCGAAGCAATAACAGGAGCAGAAGCAGCTCCACCAACATTCGCTTGGCTACCTACGGCTAAATAGAATATAGGCGCTTTGATCATTCGACCAACAATTAACAATAAAATGACATGTATTGCCATCCAGATTAGGCCGATAACAACATATTTTGGTGCTTCAACCACTTGTGTAACATCCATATGTAAACCAATAGTCGCAACTAGTATATAAAGAAAGCTACTACCTATTTTTGACGCGCCAGCCGCTTCAAGTTGTCTGGCTTTAGTAAAAGATAATGTTAAGCCAATGGCCGTTACTAAAACAATAACCCAGAACAATTTACTGTGTAAGCTGAATTTTTCTAATTCCGGGTAATTCGTTGTGAAAAAAGGTACTAATATGTCTGCAGCAAAATGAGCGACACCGGTAGCACCAAAGCCAATAGCAATAATAAGCATCAGATCTTTTAACTCAAATCGTCTGGCATTATTGCGTTCAAAATGTTCAACTTTATCAATGAGTCTATCAATGCCCGAGGTATCAGCACCACTTTTCGCATCAATACGCTTATGGTTAGCAGCAAAATAAAGCAAACAAGCCGTCCATAGATTAGCAACAACAATATCAACGGTTACCATGATGGTAAATATTTTACCGTCAGCACCATAAATTTCTTTCATAGCAAGCATATTTGCACCGCCACCAATCCAACTACCAGCTAATGAAGCCATACCACGCCATACTGCATCAGGGCCAGTTACACCTATTAATTCAGGCCAAACGGCAGACACTGCTAATAAGGCTATCGGTCCACCAATAACAATACCAACAGTACCTGTAAGAAACATAATAATTGCTTTATTACCGAGCGCTGCAATCGCTTTAATATCAATACTTAGTGTTAATAAAACTAAGCAAGCAGGTAATAAATAATATTTTGCAATATCATCAACGCTACTGACTTGGGCGCTAACAATACCAAAAGTATTCAATAATGAAGGAAGTAAATAACAAAGCAATAATGCGGGTACATATTGATAAAACTTCTTCCAAACAGGATGTTGACTATTGGAAGTATAAAAAATAAAACCTAAAATCAGCGAAAGTAAACCTAATACAACGGCATCATTTGTTATTAGTGGCATAGCCAAAGAGGTAGACATTTATTTTCCTATTTTTTTAACTGTATAAATAGCTATTTATAAATAAAAGGGATTAATGAAAAGTAGTTTCACTTAATGTAATGTTATCAAGTTGCGCTTTTAATAATTGTGCCGCGGGATCTTTTGGACACTTCTCAACAAAATAACGATAATCATCAACCGCTACTTTAAAGCAATCTAACTGGTGAAGCAAAAAGCCACGATCACGGCGTTGAAGTGGATCGTCAGGATTTAATGACAGTAATAAATCAACACATGATAATGCTTGTTCAAAAGCCTTATCGCGAATTAAAGCATTCTTTAATGCACTTAAATGCTCTGCCAAAATGGCTTCTCTATTCATGCTAGAAAATTCATGTTGACTAGGGTCCCCCTCAAGCTCTTCAAGACGTAAATCAAGTTCGTGCCAATCTAAAGATTCTCCTGTAACAGGATCAAAAATAATAGCATATTGCTCATCACAACAAAGACGAACCATAACTTTATTTGGTACAAAAACTATATCAGCACTAAAATCGCAAGCATTGATAATTTCGCAAAGAAGAACTGCTTTAACAATAGGCGACATTGAACGTTGATTTAAACTAGCTGCCACTTTAAAAGCGCTTATCGGCCAATGTTTTTTATGATTATCAATAAATAGGTGTTGATAGAAAAGTTCATTCATTAACACTTCACTTTTATCTAAAGGCGATACAATTTCGGCAATAACAGCTTGGCATTGTTCAATAATAGTTTCTAAAGTATCAAGTGACGGATCAAAACTACTTATAAACTGTTCAGCTGAGTTAACCTTAAAAATATAATCTTCAAGTAACACCAGTGTTTCTAATAAATCTTTTTCTTGAGATTGAATTTCGGAAAGCAACAATGTATTCATAATGTTTAATTAGTAGTGTTATTAGTATTATTATAAGAAAAAAATTGCTTCGCGTGTCATGGCTAGTTTCATTATTAACATAAACCATCCAACAGCACCAAAGTAACCTAAAATTCGCATAAATTTATTTCTAGCAAGCTTCAGCGCATAATAACCCGTGAATATATAGGCAACTATTGCTAATAATTTTTCTCCTAACCATAACTGCTCAAACGGGTTAATTGAATATTGAACAGCCATAATTACGCCAAGCGTTAGCAATAATGTATCAATAATATGGGGGGTGATTTTTACCCACTTAGCTTGCAATTTAGGTGAATTAGCTAGTAACCATATAAAGCGTAAAGTTAAAAAACTTATACTCACTACTGCTAAGGTCATATGTATATGTTTAAACATAATTAACTCCTGTTATTATTTTATTTATTTAAAAAAGTAGCCCATGTAATACGATCATGGCCATTTAAATCCTGTTCTGTTTTCGGATTATCAAAGCCTAATCCAGTTAATATATTTCTAACGTCCTCTCCTTGAGCAAAACCATGTTCAAAAAATAATTGTCCTTTCACCGTTAAAAAGCTACGTGCTAGTGTCGCAATATGCTTTATATCAGCCAAACCATTCTCCTTAGCAATAAGTGCAGAGTCCGGTTCAAAGCGAACATCACCTTGTGTTAAATTATGATCATCGCCATCAATATAAGGTGGATTTGAAACAATTAAATCAAATTTTTTATTTGCCTCTACATTAGAGAACCAATCACTTTGAAAGAAAGTGACCTGTGGTAATTGACAGTTCTTTGCATTAAGTTGTGCTAGCGTTACCGCTTCCATATTAAAATCAAGGCCACTGACATTCCATGTTGGGTTTTCACTTGCTAAAGCTAATGCAATAGCCCCAGTGCCTGTACCTAGATCAAGGCAACGAATGTTTTCTTTATTCTGAAATTGCTCAAGCACTGATTCAACCAAGGTTTCAGTATCGGGTCGAGGAATAAGTGTTGCTTTAGATACAGATAAAGGTAATGACCAAAACTCTTTCATACCTGTAATGTACGCTATTGGCTCGCCTTGAATACGACGAACGAGTATCTGTAGAAATGAATGTAATTGCTCATCACTTAGTAATTTATCAGGCCAAGTAAGTAAATAACTACGGTCTTTATTAAGGACAAAAGATAATAAAATTTCGACATCAAGCTTGGCACTATCAGAAGTTTCTTCTAACAGTGCATAGCCTTGCTTAATTAAATTAGCAATCGTGTTATCACCAATTAATCGTACTTGGTAGGACGCCGATGATAATAAATTAGCCACAGATTAATGTTGCTCAGCAAGCTCAGCCAATAAATCAGCTTGATTTTCTTGCATAATAGGCTCCATAATCAACTGTAGACTACCTTCCATAATTTCATTTAAACGGTATAGAGTTAAATTAATACGGTGATCACTCATGCGGCCTTGAGGAAAGTTATACGTTCTAATACGCTCAGAACGGTCACCACTTGCTACTAAGTTACGACGAGAAGACTCTTCTTCACTACGACGCTTCTCATCTTCAGCTTGTTGTAACCTTGCTTGTAATACAGACATAGCTTGAGCACGGTTTTTATGTTGCGAGCGCTGATCTTGACATTCAACCACAACACCAGAAGGAATATGCGTAATACGAATTGCTGAATCAGTTTTGTTAACATGCTGACCACCCGCTCCTGACGCTCTAAAAGTATCAACTTTTAAATCAGCTTTATTAATTTCAATGGCTTGCGACTCAGGAATTTCCGGCATAACAACTACGGTACATGCTGACGTGTGGACTCGACCTTGAGATTCAGTTTCAGGAACACGTTGAACACGGTGACCACCGGATTCAAATTTCATGTGTCCATAAACACCTTCACCATTAATTTTCATAATTAATTCTTTATAACCGCCCTGCTCACTTTCGTTGGTATTCATTACTTCAATTTTCCAACCTTGCTTTTCAGCATAACGACTGTACATACGAAATAAATCACCCGCAAAAATAGCCGCTTCATCACCACCGGCACCAGCGCGAATCTCAACAAAACAGTTATTATCATCATTAGGATCACGTGGTAGTAAGAGAATTTGTAATTCTTCAGCTAGATCGGTAACAGCCTTTTTAGCTTCTTTAAATTCTTCTTGCGCCATTTCACGCATATCAGGATCATCATCTTTAAGCATTAATTCTGCAGTGGCAAAATCATCTTCTGCAGTTTGGTATTGATGAAATACGGAGGTTACTTCATCCAAACGTTTGAATTCTTGTGATAAAGCACGAAATTTTTCTTGATCACTAATAGTTTCAGGATCGGATAATAAGGCTTGAACTTCTTCAAAGCGCTCAGCTAAAGCTTCAAGTTTTTGATAAACGGACGATTTCATTAAAATAATCTTTCTTATAAAAGGGGGTTTACACTAGGTTTTAAACTAAGGAAAACTAAACTGAGGTTATTCTAGCACAGACATTATTTTTCTACAGCAGCTAGTTTATTGTCAGAGAGGATTAGTTTTACTATCAGATGTACCTTACAACTTATGACGTTGAAACCTACTCTGAATTGTCGATATTAAATATGTCGCGAAGATAAATTAACTTATCTAATTCACCGCCTTGTGCAGCCGATTGTAGGGCACTCGTCGGCGCATGCATAAATTTATTCGTTAATTTAGTCGCTAATTCACCGATAACGGCTTCTGAATTTTTACCACTTTTTAATTGTATCAATGCTTTTTCAAGTAGTTGATCACGCTCACGTAAACACTGTTGTCTAAAATTAATCACGGTATCTTGAGTATTTAACCCTCGAAGCCACGACATAAAGACATCAGATTGATTATCAACAATACTTTCTGCTTCCACGGCAGCTTTACGACGATTCTCTAAATTTTGCGCAATAATGCTTTGCAAGTCATCAACGGTATATAAAAACACATCATCTAAATCACCTACTTGCTCTTCTATGTCTCGAGGTACAGCTAAATCAACCATAAAAATAGGTTGATGACGCCTTTTCGCAATGGCTTGTTCAACCATACCTTTACCAATAATTGGCAAAGTAGAGCCTGTTGAGCTAATAACAATATCTGCTCGACACATGTGTTCAGGAATTTGTGCTAGCGTAATAACTTCAGCACCAATTTTCTTCGCCATTACTTCAGCGCGTTCAATAGTACGATTAGCAACCGTAATTTTTCCTACGTTATTTTCATATAAATGTTTAGCAACTAACTCTATTGTTTCACCTGCACCAACAAGTAAAACTTTGGTTTTACTTAAGCTGGCAAAAATATGTTTAGCTAAATTAACACTGGCAAAGGCAACAGAAACAGCACTTGCACCAATCTCTGTATCTGTACGGACTTGTTTCGCCACACCAAAAGTACGTTGAAATAGTCTGTCCATTACTAAGGCCATAGAGCCGGCAGCCTTAGCTTGGCTATAGGCTTGTTTCATTTGCCCTAGAATTTGAGGCTCACCTAATACTAAAGAATCTAAGCCACATGCGACTCGCATCATATGATTAACAGCATGTTTATCCTGATGCCAATAGAGACTAGGTAAAATAATAGAAGCAGGAACATTGTGATAACTTTCTAGCCATTCAACTAAGCGTGCTTGAGTTACTTTAAAATCTCCCTCTTGCACAATATATAGCTCAGTTCGATTGCAAGTCGATAAAATAGCGACTTCACGGCACCCTACTGCTGATAACATTTCTTGTAAGGCAGCAGAAAGCCTATCTGGGTTGAAAGATATTTTCTCTCTTACCGCAACAGGGGCAGTTTTGTGATTAATTCCAACAGCAACTATGGACAATGTAATAAACCTATTGATATTTTACTTAGTAACGACGTAAGTATAATGCAAACGTCACTTTTAAAATATGATCTGTGATAAATATCACAATAATAATGAATATTTTACAAAATAACCGCGCTAATTAAAAGGAATTGCACAGAGTAAAAAAAGTTATCTTGTTGAATTGCATAAATTGCTGTGTTCAAATACTTATCTATTTTTAGTGGCGCTATAAAAAATGTTAAGATTATCTCCTTCATTATTCAGAATACTATTGCTTATCAGTTTCCTCGTCTCCGGCTGTGCCACTAAGCCTATTACACCATCACAAAGTCACCATGAAATAATGACAGAACAGCAAAGAACAGCCCAACTATTGAGCAAAAGTGCATGGCAATTAAACGGGAAAATAGCCTTTATTCAACAGCTACAAAACAAAAGTAAACGTGAAAGCGCCTCATTAATTTGGCAAGTAAATGAAAAGCAACACACACAAGAATTGAATTTAACGAGTTACTTAGGCATTAATGTTCTTCATCTAAAATCTAATAAAAATCAACATTTAATTAAAGTCGACGGTAAAGAGTATCGAGGTACAAATTTATCAAACTTAATATATTCTCTAACCGGCCTAACTTTACCGACACAAGCATTAAACTTTTGGTTAAAAGGCTTACCATATCAAGCAGATGACAAGCTTCAAATTAATGAAATTACACGTTTACCTGTAAGTATATCAAGTTATTACAATAACGAATTATGGCAAATAACATACGCTAACTATGAATATTTTAATAACATAAACATGGCCACTCAATTTACGATAGAAAAAGATAACTTATTAATAAAAATAGCCGTTAAAAACTGGCGTTTTATTGATTAATTATCCTATTTAACTTCCTTTAGCTTCTAAATCTAAGTCAATATCAATGAACAATAGTATTAATAAATGCTCAAATAAATTCTTGGCCTTTCCATCACCTGCAAAACTTAACTTATTTTTACATGTCGTAGGGCAACGTAGCGATGGTTATCATGAACTAGAAACATTATTTCAATTTCTGGATTATAGCGACACAATAGAAATATCAGTTACTGATGACGCAACGATTGATCTATTAACACCTATTGATGGTGTGAAAAATGAAGATAATTTAATTGTAAAAGCAGCATTGTTACTTAAAAAAGAAGTAATTAATCAAGCTGAGTCCGAACAACAGGCCATTATATTAAAGTCGTTGGGTGCAAAAATACGTATTGATAAAAAACTACCTATGGGTGGTGGTTTAGGCGGCGGCTCATCAAATGCTGCAACTATTTTAGTGGCATTAAATGACCTTTGGAATTGTAATTTATCAACCGATAAATTGGCAAAATTAGGTGTTACTTTAGGTGCTGATGTACCAATTTTTATACACGGATTTTCTGCCTTCGCTCAAGGGATTGGGGAAAAGCTAACCCCTGTAGCACCTGAAGAATGTTGGTATTTAGTCAGCAAACCCAACATCAGTATTTCAACTGTCAGTGTTTTTAGCTCACCCGACTTACCAAGAAAAACAACTAAATTAACAGCTAACAATTTTGACTCAATCTATTGTGATAAAGATTTATTTAACGATGATAAGTATCATAACGATTGTCAAATTATGGTAATTAAACATTACGATGAGGTTGCCAAGCTACTAGCTTGGTTGATAGAATACGCACCGTCTAGAATGACAGGAACAGGTGCTTGTGTTTTCTCACGTTTTTCTAGTGAGAAAGAAGCCATTGAATTACAAAAAAAACTTCCTTTAGGGATAGAATCTTTTGTTGCCCAAGGCCTTAATAAATCACCCTTTACTTCTGTTTTCGAGAGTTTAGAAAAATAACGAATCAAATAATTTGTTAGAATGAACGCTCTCAATACGCGTGAATTTTAGCTACTACGATTAATGTCAAAAGTTTCTGAGGAACTGACTGTGCCTGACATGAAGATTTTTGCGGGTAATGCCACCCCTGAACTGGCCAAGCAAATAGCAAATCGCTTATATATTACTTTAGGCGACGCCAAAATTGGTAGTTTTAGCGATGGTGAAATAAGTTTTGAAATAAATGAAAATGTTCGCGGTAGCGATGTTTTTATCATTCAATCTACCTGTGCACCTACTAATAATAACCTAATGGAATTAATTGTGATGATCGATGCATTTCGTCGTGCATCAGCTGGCAGAATTACTGCCGTTATTCCTTATTTTGGTTATGCTCGCCAAGACAGACGTGTACGTAGTGCTCGTGTGCCAATTACAGCAAAAGTAGTTGCTGATTTCTTATCAAGCGTTGGTGTTGACCGTGTATTAACGGTTGATTTACACGCAGAACAAATTCAAGGCTTCTTCGACGTACCTGTTGATAATGCTTTTGGTACCCCTATTTTATTAGAAGATATGAAAAACCGTGAGTTAGATAACCCGGTTGTTGTTTCTCCTGATATTGGTGGTGTTGTTCGTGCTCGTGCTGTTGCCAAATTACTTGATGATGCTGACCTAGCGATTATCGATAAACGTCGTCCGAAAGCTAACGTTGCACAAGTAATGCATATTATTGGTGATGTAGAAGGCCGTGATTGTATTATTGTTGATGATATGATTGATACCGGCGGTACATTAGCTAAAGCAGCAGAAGCATTAAAAGAACATGGCGCAAAACGTGTTATTGCTTATGCTACTCATCCTGTTTTATCAGGAAATGCTGCTGAAAATCTTAGAAATTCTGTTATTGATGAAGTTGTTGTAACTGATTCAATTCCATTATCAGAAGAGATTAAAAAGCTTAAAATGGTTCGTCAATTAACATTAAGCGGTATGTTAAGTGAAGCCATTCGTCGTGTATGTAACGAAGAATCGATTTCAGCGATGTTTGATCACTAAAAGTTAGTGCTCCATTGAATATAAAAAGCAGATATTATTTTTTTAATATCTGCTTTTTTATTATCAATTAACAACAGAGTTAATAATTGATAGCTTTACACTAAGGCTAGTGTTATCATGCCGCGCCTTTTTATCTAGATAATCGTCTTTATTAACGATTAAACGAGTTAAAAAGCAAACATCCTTGTTTTTGGTCGCAAAAAACAAGATTAAATTTTTTATACAATATAAGAGTATATATCATGACTGATTTATTTACTTTGGATGCAGAAGTACGTACAGACTTAGGGAAAGGTGCGAGCCGCCGCCTACGTCACGCGAATAAAGTTCCTGCTATCCTTTACGGTGAAGGCAAAGAATCTATTTCTTTGACTTTAGAACACAAAAATGTTTTACGTGCTCAATTAGAAGAAGCTTTCTATTCTCACGTATTAACATTAAATGTTGACGGCAAGCCTGTTGAATGTCTAATTAAAGATATGCAACGTCACCCGTACAAAAACATTATTATGCATTTAGATTTTATTCGTATTGATGCAAAACATGCTATCCATACGAACGCTCCGATTCACTTCCTTAATGAAGAGAACGTTGTTAAGCTTGGTGCAACTGTAGCTCATCATGTTACAGAAATTGCTATTTCTTGTTTACCAAAAGATTTACCTGAGTTTGTTGAAGTTGACCTAGCTGATTTAGAAGTTGGTCAAACACTACATTTATCTGACATTAAATTACCTAAAGGTGTAACATCAGATGAATTAGCAAAAGGCGAAGCTCACGATCAAGCTGTTGTTACTGCTAACGCTGCTAAAGCGCAAAGTAGTGATGACGAAGATGAAGCCGCTTCTGAAGATGCAGCTACTGAATAATCAATATTTATTCAGTTAGCTATTTAACATAAAGATGAATAGTTAATATGACTATTAAGTTGATTGCGGGGCTAGGTAATCCTGGCCCCGAATATACAAAAACACGTCACAATGCCGGTGTTTGGTTTGTAGAAGAACTAGCACAGCGCAACAATATTACCCTCCGCCCTGAAAAAAAATACTCCGGCATTTATGGTAAAGGATTAATTGGTGGTGAACTAGTTCACTTAATCATTCCAACTACCTTTATGAACCGAAGTGGCCAATCTGTTGCTCCTTTAGCAAATTTTTTTCGTATCCCTGTAGATAATATGCTTATTGCACATGATGAATTAGATATGTCTCCTGGTTGTATTAAAATAAAGCAAGGTGGTAGTCATGGTGGTCATAATGGCTTAAAAGATATTATTGCGCGTATGGCAAATAATAAAGATTTCTATCGTTTACGTATTGGTATCGGTCACCCTGGTCATCGAGATAAAGTTACCGGTCATGTACTCGGTAAAGCACCAAGTAGCGAGCAAATCCTTATTGATAATGCTATTGATGAAGCAAGT
>Ga0193951_1000950_pt1 | contig 12861 bp, 19 predicted proteins | sample BB_2_MG_FD_140370 | JGI IMG/M metagenome (GOLD analysis project Ga0193951, IMG submission 140370) | Microbial mat bacterial communities from the Broadkill River, Lewes, Delaware, United States - BB_2_MG | ecosystem: Environmental > Aquatic > Freshwater > River > Microbial mats | place: USA... | reverse complement strand
ATAAACTCAATACGCCCTTAGCTAATATAGCCATGGTTGGTGATAATTTTGAAAAAGATATTAAACCTGCAATAAACGCAGGAATTAAGCCTATTTGGTTTACACAAAAAAATATAGAAAATTCCCACGATAATGTTAAAGTAATTAGTAAGTTAAGTGCTTTATACAAGTAAGTATTTACAAGTAAACAACCACTAGGAGGATAAGTGAACTTAAATCAAGTTACATTACCTGTTAACGATATGGAAGTATCGACAAAATTTTATCGAACTTTAGGTTTTACACAAATTGTTGATACGCCACATTATGCACGTTTTGAGTGTCCCGAAGGTGGTGCAAGTTTTTCACTATTATTAGAAAAAGCTAAAATTACCAACAGTGCCGTCATTTATTTTGAACATGAAGCGCTGGATAACTGGGTTAATGATTTAAAGGTGCGGGGTATTAATTTTGACCAAGAGCCTACAGATCAAAGCTATTTATGGCGAGAAGCGATATTACACGATCCTTCAGGTAATAAAATAAAGCTATACTGGGCTGGAGAAAATCGCCTCAATCCACCTTGGCGTGTAGAAAAATGTAATTAACCATATAAGTAGATAAATGAAAATTAAAATTGATAACCTTGAAAGCCTCGAGGTTAAAACGTTATTACAAGAACATCACGAAGATATGTTGCAGCATTCTCCGCCGGAAAGTGTTCATGCATTGGATTTATCTTCATTAAAGGCTCCGGAGGTTACTTTTTTTACTGCTTGGATTAACGATCAATTAGCTGGGTGTGGCGCGTTAAAAAAGCTTGATAATAAGCATGTTGAACTTAAATCAATGCGAACATCACAGCATTTTTTGAGAAGGGGCGTTGCCGCTAAGTTATTAACGCACATGTTAGCGATAGCGAAAAAGGAATCGTTTACTAAAATTAGCTTAGAAACAGGGACTCAAACAGCATTTCTTCCGGCTCAACAACTATATAAAAATTTTGCCTTTGAAGAATGTAAGCCTTTTGCAGATTATCAAGAAGATCCTTACAGCATGTTTTTAACAAAAGATCTGGCATCAGTTGTTAGTAAGTAGAGATCTCACGATATAAATAATTCACTAAGTATTAGGTACTCAATAGTTTATCTAGTCAATATTCATGTCTATTTAAGGTTATATACTAATAAGGGAAGCGCTCATGTTTCAAAATATTGCGATTTATTCAGGCTTAATTGCAAGTGTTTGGATTATCATTGGGGTTTATGTCGCAAGTTGTTTTTATACTGGTTACAGCCATTCTAAACAATTTTGTAGTGAACTTGGTGCAACGGGTAGTCCAACTGAAAAATTATCACCATTAATTAATAATTACCCTTTAGGCGTTTTATTTTGCTTGTTTGGCTGGTATCTAGTGAGTATTCCAAACGTCTCAATATTAATAAACATGACAGGTTGGCTTGTTATTGCTCATGGTATTGGTACTTGGATTGCAGGATACTTCCCAATGGATGCCGATCCTTTTACTAAAACCCCAACTTTTCATTGCAAAATACATTCTTGGGCGGGTTTTATTATGCTACTTTCATTAGTTATCGCGCCCATATTAGTTGCTGTTAGTCCAACCACAGCGCTTATCCCTTTGCATTTTAAAATTTTTTCAATTGTTTCTGTAGTCGCTGCTGTGTATTATTTATTTGCGATGGCTAGGGTCGTTCGTACTCAAACTAATCCAGGTATTTATCAGCGTATTTCTTATGGTTTCCAGTTGCTTTGGTTAAGTGTATTTTCCTTAGTTTTAGCATAAATTTAAATTACAGTGATTTCTTTCACTAACAGGTATATTAACTTACGTTGATTATTATATTTTAATTGGAGAGGATCGAAATGCATAATAAACGTCATGGCCTATCAATAGGTATGGAAAGAGCCGAAAATGATTTTTTTCTTTTTATAAAGGCTCAAGGCAAACTAACCCATCAAGATTATGAAATAATTACACCCTTTATTGAATCTATGTTAACTCAAGTGAGAACTCCCACCGTTAATGTTTTATTTGATGGAACGGAATTAGACGGTTGGGAGCTTAGAGCTGCTTGGGATGATCTAAAACTTGGTTTAAAACACGGTACTAGTTTTAATAAGGTCGCGCTTTATGGTAATAAAAAATGGCAAGCATTCTCAGTAAAAGTCGCTGACTGGTTTATGTCAGGTGAAATTAAGTACTTTGAAAAAGAAAACGACGCCATTGCTTGGCTTAATCAATAATATAAAGATCACTTCAGTAAGTTGGAATGCATGTGTTTAAAAACAATCAGAATACAATAGCCTTTAATCCTAAACATAAAACACACGGAGAATCACTATTAAAATTTCTAGCCTTGATATCCATCATTATTGCCTACTTTTTGTATATGAGTTGGAAATATGATGCTTCTACTGGTTTAGGTGTTTCTATTTTAACCTGGAGCTTCTTTGTGTTATGTACGCCAGTTGCAGATGGAGGCTTTATTCTTGCTTTTCCTATTAGATTACTTTTTAAAATTAAAATGGCATATACGCAAATAGTACTCTGGTTTGTGGCTATTGCTATTAATGTTTTTTATATCGCATCTAGCTCAGACACTTATGATTTAACGTTTATAACAAGGTTACTTAAGCATATTCTATCAGAGCCATATCCGTATTGGAGTATTCTAATAATCAGTGCATTAGGTACTTTCTTATCTATCTACTTTGGTGATGAAATGATGGATGTTGCTTCTCATGCAGAACGTAAAAATAACCATCGTCACGGGGCAAAGTATCGAACCTTATTAGTACTAGGACTTGGTATTTTAACCGTTGTCGCTTATTACTATTTACTCAGTAGCTTAAATGTCGTATTACCTGAATAATGTTTATGATTAAAATACGACAATAAATATTATTACCTTGTTATAACGCGATAAAGAGAAGGGCAGTTAATTGGAATTCGCTAATATATCTATTGAATTATTATCTCTGTTATTTTTAGTCGCCGTAGTAGCAGGTTTAATTGATACCTTAGCTGGCGGTGGCGGACTTATTTCTATACCCGCCTTAATTTTAAGTGGTGTTCCCCCTTTAACCGCTTTAGGGACTAATAAACTTCAAGGTAGTATGGGGACAGCAACTGCGACCTATATGATGATAAAAAACAGAAGAATTAAATGGGAGCATGTTAAACCTTTAATGTTAATGGCGTTTGTTGGGGCTACTGTAGGCACCATCACGGTGCAGTTCATAAATACTGAAGTCTTGTCATTTGTTATTCCTATCGTACTTATATTTATTGCTGTATATTTTCTTATTTCACCTAATCCAGCGATACATGATAGTAAATCTAAAATGTCGTATGATAAGTACAAAAATATTGTTGTACCTTTAGTTGGTTATTATGATGGTATGTTTGGTCCAGGTACGGGATCTTTCTTTGCGTTATCGGGTGTTTCGTGTCGAGGTCATGACTTAATCTCTGCTACGGCAATTGCCAAGTCGTTAAATTTTGCGACTAATATTGCCTCTTTAATTGTATTTATAATTGCAGGTCATATTGTTTGGGCAATTGGAATAACCATGATGCTTGGTCAAGTCTTGGGTGCATGGGCAGGGTCTCATTGTCTATTCAAAATCAATCCTGCATATCTGAGGGCAATTGTTGTTGTTATGTGTAGTGGAATGCTACTAAAATATGCTGAGTCAATGGGTTGGCTTAATTATGGATAATAAAATCAATCAAATTGTAAATTATTAACGTTAAGCCATTAAACGTGGTTTATTTTAACTTAAATGATAGAGAGTAAACCATGAAAAATATTCAATACCCTATTCAAGGCGCTTGCCAATGTGGCGGCGTTACCTATGAACTGCTAGAGCCACCTTTGATGGTCATTGCCTGCCATTGTATCGAATGTCAAAAATTATCAACTAGTGCATTTAGCATTACGGCTATGGTAAAAACTGACACTGTTGTATTTAAGGGGGAGATGAAAGATTGGAGTCGCCTTGCTGACAGTGGCAATGTCAGTGCAGCTAAATTTTGTGTTACTTGTGGTAATCGAATTTATCATTACGACCCTAAAGATCCGGAGAAATTAAAACTTAAGCCTACTAATTTATCTGATACCCGTATTATAAATCCTACAGCGCATCTGTGGGTTAGTGAAAAACAAGATTGGTTTCAAATTCCAGAAGGTGTAAAAACCTTTGAATATCAATCTTAGTAGCGCGAAATTAGTGTGCAGTATGAACCGTCTATTTATAAACTTAACTAGTCATAAATAGACGGAGATTGTTGGAGAGTTATACGCTTACTGACGATTTAAAACTTCAGAAAATAACGAGAATACTTTACTCGGATTGGTTTTCTTACATACTTTAATCGCAGGATATTTATCAGACTTTATCAACTTACCAGCCCATTGTGCATCAAGATGTTGGCGGTCTTGTCCATCCCAACGTTTTTTAGGAAAATCAAGTTGTGATGTTGGTAACCAAGGGGTGTCGGTAGCTTTATGCTCAACACTAAATGATCCCATTTCACCTTCACATAATTCTGGTTCAACAGCCACTATTGCCGCTAAAGTATCCCAAAAATAATATTCACCTGATTCAATGAACCAATCATTTTTATCTAATATTTGATCCCAAAACTGAGCAGCAGGCGTTGTGACACTTTTCTTAAATTCACTGGCAACTTTAGCGGTTAATCTAACAGAATTTGTTACATCTAAACCAACTAATTCAATCGGCAAACCAGAAGCAAACACCTTGTCTGCGGCCAATGGGTCAATAAATATATTCCACTCGGCACTGACATTCGGATGGCCATCGGTGAAATTAGGTACAATAATATTACCTGGTGCGTCAACATTACCGCCCATAATAATAAGGCGAGATACTTCTTTCATATCTGCAGGATATTTTTCTATCCATTGGGCAATATTGGTAAGCGTACCTGTTGCAACAATAATAACAGGCTCGTTAGCTTCTTTAATTGCTTGGTGAATAATCTCGATTGCATGCTCAGACGAAGCCTTACGGTTACTTGGCTTAACGGCTACACCGGATAATGTATCAGAGTCTTTTCGCCACGCATCTGGAAATACGGCATATCCGTCTAGTGGTTCATCATCGCCACAAGCAACTAACACGGAATCACGGCTATATTTTGACAGGTCAAGTAATGAGTTGGTATTGGTAAGGCCTGGAGAACAATGACTTTCGCCACTTGATGAGATAGTGATAGCAACTACGTCAGCCTGAGGGTGTTGAAGTAAAAATAATAATGCCGCCCAATCATCTATTGCCATATCATTGTCAAAAATTACGGGTTTAGCGAAAACTACAGAGGTGAAGCATAAAGCAAGTGTAAAAATGAGTGTTCTCATTAATGTATCCTTTGGTTAATTGTCATATTTTAATGTTATTTGATTTACTATTTAACCTGAACTCGGTTTAAATTATTGTTTAGTTTGATCAATAAAATAGTGTGCTGTTATCGCTAATAATTCCTCCGCAAGGGATTGATCATTATTCAACTCAGCGCTATTGTCAGCTAATACATTGAATATATGATTAGCATTCTTGATTAAATACAGAGATGTTTGAGCTTGTTTTGCTCCTTTTATTAATGACAGAGAGTTTTGCCAAGGCACTGTTTTATCTGCATCTCCTGCTATCGCGAGTAATCTGCCTTGATACATAGCCATTTGAGTAAGACTAGTATTATTACGTATTTGCTCAAACCATTGATGACTAAAATTTAATGGTTTATCGAGCCAAGGGTAATTTATTTCAGCAAAGCCGTTATTTATTGCTTCTTGTTCGTATTGTGTAAAAAATGGCTGAAAGCTACCAATACCATTGCCAGCGACACTTGACCAAGTAACCATGGAGGCTACAGGTAATGTCTCATTAACTGCTGCTAACTGGGCAATGAGACCTCCTTGGCTAAACCCCAATAAATGAATAGATTTGTGTTCAAGCCGCTTTTGTTGCTGAATAAACTGATGAACGTTAACTACATCATTTACTGCGTTTTCTAGGTTGTAAACTTTATAATCGACACTACTTGCCCCCGATCCTGCGAAATCGAAACGTATAGAAGCAACATTCTGTTTGGCGAGCTTTTCTGCTAAGCGTTTAAATAAATTACCCACTTCATTTTTATTTGAAGCAGTACCATGCAACATAATAACAACAGGGAATGGTTTTAATGATTTAAAATCAGGTAATGTTAATATTGCAGGTATTTGGTAGTTATCTCCTTTAAGTGATAATTCTTGCTCAATAGCTGCGTAAGCAGGCATTAAAATTATATTAAGTAAAAGAGTACATATAGATAATGTATAACGATATTTTAACTTTTTCATAAAGTTCCAACCTATTTCTTAAAAAGAAGCGGCAATGTTAGTGCATCAACAACGAGCAATACCTGCTTGGTTTACGGGATAAATGCAACAAAATGGAGCGTTTAAAGAATAACCAATGATTTTACTGTAAATATATCATTATAAAACAAGCTGTTACTGTTAATATGTTAATGAATCACTAATCTGATATAAAATTGTGACTTACTACAAGCAAAAAGCTGACCATATAGCCAGGTTTTTGATTAATTGAAAGAATAAATTCTATCATTTGGTGAAAAAATACGAATTTACTTGGATTTTGTTACACAATCACTTATTTTAATAACCATAAAATTTATAGGGATAATGTTAGGGGGGTTAGTGTATCTATGGTATTTAGACTAACCGTTTATAAATACGCTTGATTTAATAGACGTTAATAAATATAACAAAAAAACATACACATTTAATAGAAGGAGTTTTAAATGAAATTTTTAATATTTTTGGGCACTACACGTGATAGTACACCGCCAAAACCAGCTCGTCTTGGTTTACGTGTTGCTAAAGCTTGTTTAGATTGTCTAAATATTCAATTTAGTGATCACGAAATTGAATTGATAGATGCGTTAGATTACCCACTAGAGTCTGTATTTAAACCATACTTTTCTTATGCGAACAGTAAAGCCCCTGCGGCCTTAAGTTCACTTGCTGCAAAAATTGAGTCTGCAGATGGCTTTATTATGGTCAGTCCTGAATATAATCATTCTATGAGCCCAGCACTATCAAATTTACTCAATCATTTTGGTAGTTCTTTATTTTCATATAAACCCAGTGCCATTGTTACTTATTCAGCAGGCCAATGGGGAGGGATGCGAGCGGCAATTGGAATGCGAACATTTCTTTCTGAGTTAGGCTGTCTTTCTGTGTCAGCAATGATTCATATCCCCAAAGCACAAGAAGTACTAACCGAAGATGGAGCGATAGAAGCACATGAAGATCAAAGAGCTTGGTTTAATTACTTTGGTCGAACATTTAACCAATTAGATTGGTGGGCTCAAGCGACAAAGAATCAACGAGATAAAATTGACCCACACAATACTGTTAGTGATTTTAAAAGGGATCCTTCGCAAAGAAATGCTCCTTAACCGCTTTATACTAACGTTTAATCGTCACTTGGTTATTCTTTATTAAATAATTAAATAATTAAGGAATAAGCTAACTCGTTTTAGCGTAATAATTATTGTTTTAAATAATAATTATTACGGTTTATCTTGTTTATATAATAAATGATCCTTTACTTACAATTTATTCATGTTTAGTCGCTATTAATAGATTGTTTAAAAAAATCATTACAGTTAGAGTATCAAGATCCCATATATAGGATCCACAAATAAGAATAAAACGAGTTACTAAGACTCGTTAAAAAACTTAAAACTATAGGTTATAGAGAACGAAAATGAACAAACAACCAGAAATAACTATTTCATCATTAGATGCAGACAGATTGTATGATTTAATCGAATCATTACCCAATGATGGATTAGTTGGTATAAATGAACTTGAAAAAGAACTTGCGCGAGCAAATATTGTAGAGCCTTCAGAAGTGCCTCCTACCATAGTAACAATGAACTCAACCGTTAAGTTCTCTGTTGAGTCTTCTCAAGAAGAATTTCTGTTAACTTTAGTATACCCAAAAGATATTGATGCTAGTGGCGAAAAAATATCAATTCTAGCACCTGTTGGCAGTGCATTACTGGGTCTTTCTCAAGGGGATCAAATTGAATGGCCAAAACCTGGTGGCGGGTTGATAAAAGTGATAATTAAAGAGATAACTTATCAGCCAGAAAGAGCAGGTGAGTTACATCGGTAGTGATAACTCAATCATTGTAATATCGTCATGTCGATGTGAATTTTATATAAAAAGAACGTTTTACGTTCTTTTTATATTTTATCTTCAATCAACTGTATCAGGATAAAAATCATTGAAAAATTTAACAAACGATATTAATAGTATTCATGATCAAGATTTCATTGATATTAAATACGCCGAACATAAAATTTCAAACAAAGAGTTTTATAACTGTCATTTTAAGTCTTGTGATTTTAATGCGGCTATTTTTATGAATTGTGAATTTACTCATTGCACATTTTTAGACTGTAACCTAAACAACGTTACTGTAAATAATAGTACATTTGTCGATATTGCGTTTGATAATTGTAAAGTTATTGGCGTTAACTGGACTATGGCCCATTGGCGTGATCTTATGCTATCAGCACCGCTAATTTTTAAAAAATGTCTGATTAACTCATCTTCTTTTTATGGATTAGCATTAGAGAAAATCATCATTGAAGAATGTCGAGCACATGATGTAGATTTTAGAGAAGCTAATGTAAAGGGCGGCAGTTTTAATCGTACAGATTTAAAAGATAGTTTATTTAACAATACTAATCTTACTGGTGTGAATTTTAGTGAAGCAGAAAATTACGATATTAATATCAAAAACAACATTATTAAAAACGCGACTTTTTGTCGTTACGAAGCGGTCAGACTATTAAGTGGTTTAGATATCAACTTAATCGATTAAATAAAACTAATAAATAGCAATTATTTCTTTAATAGTTACTAATTTGTTACTATTAACGTTCAACAAGAGAATTATCTTACGTGCGGCTTTATTCGTCGGCTAACTTAACTCAGAAGAGTTTCGCCCAAACTCTCTATTCCATTCATCAACTAATTGATTAAATATCTGTACTTCTTCAGGGGTTGCAATACCAAGTATTATATTTGTCGAGAGGTTATCACGACTGTCGAGATCATCATCTTCCATAAGAATAAACATCCTTGTTTGTTTACGCGGATAATATGAAGGAAAATGTTTGATCAAGCAAGTGTTGTTTATTCACTGTGCATAAATTTTTTTAACTTATGTCAATATTGAAAATCTATTTACTCACTTAAGTTAAATCCTTAAACAACATGCGCTGAACCTTTAAAAAATCCTTAAATATAACCTAATTTACTCTTGCCCTATGGACCTAAATTTTTTGGATAGCCATTCTTATTAACTGTTTAAATTCAACGCTAAACGTTTGTTTTTTGTTCGTAATAACATATACAAGCATTTAATTGAAAATTGTTACAAAAATTCAGCTAATAATTACGCTAAAGAGTAGCATTTTTTCTCACTTTAGATTAAGTTTGCGCTTTTATTTATTATACAGTTAACCAGAGCGCCTTATGTTAGAAAATACTCTCCCACAACTCGAACAACTGATTGAACAAATCATTGAAAAAAATAACCACCTAAAAAGCCAAGTGGCTGAATTAGAAAAGCAAAAATTAGTGCTGGTTGAAGAAAATGAAATGTTGCAATTAGAAGCTCTTGAAGGTGAAGAAAAGCAAAAACAAACAAGTACAGTTTTAGCAAACCTACTAGATAAATTACAAAGTGTAGAAGAGCTAAGCTAATGTTAGCCGAAGACTCTAATGGACTCAGCATTGAAATTATGGGCAAGCAACATCAGTTTTCTTGCTCAGCTGAACAAGCAGAGGATTTAAAACAGGCTGTGAACAACCTCACTGCTATGTGTAATGACATTAAGCAACAAAAGTCCGCAGCTAGTAGAGAGCGCACTTTATTGGTGGCATCAATTAATTTAAGTTATTCGCTACTTATGGCAAATAATGAAATTAGTCGTTATCAACATGGCCAAGAAGCCTTGATTGCAAAACTAAAAAGCGCGTTGTAATACTAAATCCATTACGTTCACTTTTCAGAATTGCTATTGTTTTTAATTAAATAATGGCAATTTTGGCGACTTTTTGTCACGTTGCATTATACTTAGCAGCATTTATAAGGTAAATTGCATATATATACATTGAGTTGCGTTATTTAGGACCACCTTTATTATGGCTGATGCCAGTATTGAATTTAAAGGGTCAAGTTTTACCCTATCAGTTTTACATTTAAAATCGTCTGAATTAGCTGATATTCGGGCTGATTTAACAAAAAAAGTCGCACAAGCCCCTGACTTTTTTTATCTCGTACCCGTTGTGGTCAATATTGAACAACTTTCGTGTTCAATTGATTACCAAGCGGTAAAAGCATTAATTGAAGAATTCAACTTTACTTTTGTTGGTTTTACTGGCGCAGTAACCAAAGAACAACGTTTTCATATTCGAGAACTGGGCTTTTCTTTTGTTAATACAGCAAAGGCCAATGTACCACCAAAATCAACAATCGCACCAAAGAGTGAAGTAAAAGAAACGGCAATAGAAGCACCAAAAGTTGTTGAGCATTTATATTCTGATAAAGTTCACCGAGGACAAATCCGATCGGGCCAGCAAATTTATGCTAAAGATCAAAACTTAGTGATTATTGGTTCGGTATCTGCCGGTGCAGAAGTGATAGCAGATGGCAACATTCATGTATATGGTTCGTTACGCGGTAGAGCAATAGCCGGTGCAAAAGGTCATCATAAAGCACAAATATATTGCCAAAATCTTGAAGCTGAGTTGGTCTCAATCAATGGTAACTATTGGCTAAGTGAGTCAATGGAAGAACATTGGGGATCGCCAGCATTTATACATTTGACTGACACTGAATTGACGTCATCAAAACTTATTTAATTTTAATTTAAAAGGATATTCGGTCTATGGCACGGATAATAGTGGTTACATCAGGTAAAGGCGGTGTTGGTAAAACAACATCAAGTGCTGCCATTGGTCTTGGCTTAGCGTTAAAAGGCCATAAAGTTGTCTTGATAGATTTTGATATAGGCTTACGTAATCTTGATTTAATTATGGGCTGCGAACGTCGAGTAGTATATGATTTTGTTAATGTAATTAACGGTGAAGCTACGTTAAATCAAGCACTAATTAAAGATAAACGTGTAAGTAGTTTGTCAATTTTACCGGCTTCACAAACACGTGATAAAGATGCATTAAATAAAGAAAGTGTTGGGAAAGTACTAGAAGAACTTGGTAAAACCTTCGACTTTATTGTTTGTGATTCACCTGCGGGGATTGAAGCCGGTGCAATGATGGCACTTTATTATGCAGATGAAGCTATAGTTACAACAAACCCTGAAGTATCTTCAGTACGTGATTCAGATCGTATTTTAGGTATGCTTGCCAGTCGTTCACGTAGAGCAGAGCTTAACTTAGAGCCAATCAAAGAACATTTGTTATTAACTCGTTATTCACCTAAACGTGTAGAAGAAGGTGAAATGCTGAGTGTTGAAGATGTTAAAGATATCCTTTCAATCCCATTATTAGGTGTTATTCCAGAATCACAAGCCGTACTTAAAGCCTCAAATGCCGGTGAGCCGGTAATTCTTGATACTGAAAGTGATGCAGGTCAAGCTTACCAAGACGTAATTGATCGCTTGTTAGGTGAAACTGTAGAATTTAGATTTTTAGTTGCCGAGAAGAAAGGCATATTTAGTCGTATGTTTGGAGGATAACATGGCACTATTAGATTACTTTTTACGTAAAAAAGAAAAACAGGTAACTACTGCTTCTAAAGCGAAAGAACGTCTACAAATTATTGTTGCGCATGAGCGCAATAGTCGTAATAAACAACCAGATTATTTACCACAGCTTACCGAAGATATCCTTCAAGTTTTACGTAAATATATTCAAGTATCTGACGAAACATTCTCGATAAACCTTGATAAAAAAGATGGCGATTTGAATGTGTTAGAGCTCAATATTGAATTACATGATGAGCTAAACAAAGACAATTAATTTTGTGTGTCTGTTTAATTGATTACGAACAAATCATCAATTAAACAGACATAAAAATGTTATTAGTTTTCGTCCTCTTGAACTGGATTCCGGAACTCAAGCATCATGTTTCAAGTATAAAAAGATTCCGTATTAATACACTTACGGAATGACGAGATATACAACTCCCACCCTATAGCAGTTTTCGTCTTCCTGAACTGGATTCAGGATCTCAAGCGCTATATCAGTATAACTTGATAAACAGCATCGATATAAATGAATAAGAATATACAATACATGACGAGCTAAGGAGATAGTTTGCTTAAATCAATTCACCATGCTGCAATTATTTGCTCAAATTACGAAAAGTCTAAGCATTTTTATACAAGAATTCTTGGGTTAGAAGTTTTAGCTGAAAACTATAGAAAAGACCGTGACTCATTTAAACTCGACCTTCAACTTCCACAGGGAGGCAAAATAGAATTATTTTCATTTTTAAACGCTCCAGAACGACCTAGTTATCCTGAAGCACTAGGTTTAAGGCATTTAGCCTTTACTGTTGAATCAGTTGAGTCAGTACGCGATTATCTTTTATCACACCATATTGCTGTAGAAACCATTCGAATAGATGAATTCACAAATAGGAAATTTACATTCTTTCATGATCCTGATGGTCTTCCATTAGAATTATATGAGCAAGATAATAACTCGATCATATAGGGTATGTTAATCCCGAAGGATAATTTTTATTGGAATAAGCAAGCATACCTTTGCTTT
>Ga0193951_1000945_pt1 | contig 12885 bp, 11 predicted proteins | sample BB_2_MG_FD_140370 | JGI IMG/M metagenome (GOLD analysis project Ga0193951, IMG submission 140370) | Microbial mat bacterial communities from the Broadkill River, Lewes, Delaware, United States - BB_2_MG | ecosystem: Environmental > Aquatic > Freshwater > River > Microbial mats | place: USA... | reverse complement strand
AGGTGTTACGCAGGTATCAACGTTGTCTTCCAGAGGTTGATGCTATACATGCTATTTCGGAGCATTTAGGGCGGCAAGCCTCAAATTTTAATGTACTTCCGGAACGTGTTCATGTGATTCCGACCAATATACCAGAAGTGGCTTTCTCTTATTATCAACCTTTTGAAAAACGAGATGCGCAACCGTTTCAATTGGTGTCAGTAGGTCGGCACCATTGGGTCAAAGGGTATCGTTACGGTATACAAGCAGTACAGCAGCTTGTTCAGTCTGGTATGGATGTGCATTATACTATTATTGCGGCAGGGAAGATTCCTGAGGATCTTTTGTTTCAGGTGAGCCAGTTGGGATTACAAGACTACATAACTTTCAAACCTGGTTTACCTCAAACCACATTATTTGAGTGCTTGCAAATGTATGATGCTTTGTTATTGCCAAGTTTAAGCGAAGGCATAGCCAACGTGGTATTGGAAGCTATGGCTATTGGTGTCCCAGTGATTTCAAGTAATTGCGGCGGCATGGCAGAGGTTGTAATTCCTGACAAAACGGGTTGGTTGGTGCCTGTGAGAGATGCGAAAGCTATAGCTGATGCTGTGATTAATTGTATGGAAGTTGCTGAGGGAGCTAAGCGTATTATGATACAGCAAGCTTTTGAGTATGTAAACAAACGCTATCATGAAAAGCATAGTATAGCCCAGATGTTACAGCTTTATGAGGGATTAGTTAGTAGGGATTAGAGCATACGTTTCTATGTTCTAATGTATATCACTTACCTTTGTCCGCGTTATTGTTATTTGAATCAATTACAAAACTATGAGCAAGCGTCTTAAAATAGCCGTATTTTCAGGAACCATACCGAGTACCACCTTTATAGAGCATTTAATTACAGGCGTGTCTCAAACTCATGAGGTGTTATTGTTTGGGGTTCAAACTAAACCTTTGGCATATGAATCTGATCATATTACAGTCTATAACACTCCAAAATCTCATATAAAGAATGCCTTAGTCAGTAGTTATAGATTACTGCAATTATGTTTTCGGTCGCCAAAAGACGTCGTGAAATTATTTCGGCATGCCACTCATTTCAAGACGTTATATAACCGTTGGGTTTGGTTTACAAAACTCTTACCTATTGTTTTATATCGGCCTGATGTACTACATATTCAATGGGCTAAGGATGTGGAGTTTTATATGGTTTTACAAGACGAGTTTAAGATTCCAATAGTGCTGAGTTTGCGTGGTGCTCATATTAATTATACACCAATCGTAGATCCGCGTATGGCGTCCATATACAAGCAGCAATTTCCTAAAATAAAGGTTTTTCACGCTGTTTCTAAGGCTATTGGAGAAGAGGCTAAGCGATATGATGCTTTATCTAGTGCAATTCAAACGATTCATTCTCTAATTCCTTCTTTCTTTTTTGAGCATTATAAGCCCTGCATAACGGTACAAGATAAAACGATTCGCTTGGTTTCTGTTGGGCGTTTTCATTGGAAGAAAAATTATGAATCCGCGTTACATTCTATAGCTCTATTAAAACAAAAAGGTTATCGTATTTACTATACTATTATAGGGCCAGACGAGTTCACAGAAGCGCTATTATTTCAATGTCATCAGCTCAATTTAGTTGAAGACATTACTTTAGTTGGATCGATGTCTCAATCGGAATTAATTCCGTTTTTACACCAATTTCACGCCATGTTACTACCAAGTGTAGAAGAAGGAATTGCTAATGTGGTTTTAGAAGCTATGGCGATTGGCTTACCAGTGGTGTCCACAGATTGCGGAGGCATGGCAGAAGTGGTGATTCCGGAAGAGACTGGTTGGTTAGTGCCCGTTAGAGATGCAGAAGCTATGGCTGATGCTGTAATAGCACTAAGTGAAACATCAGAACAAGACTTGCATGCTATAACTCAGCGAGCTCACGAGTTTGTTAAGCGTGAATTTAATGCTGAGGGTAGTATTGGAGAGTTTGTTGCTTTGTATGAAGATTTGGTTGGTGGTTTGTAGGTGAATAGAAAACTTCCGTCTTTGTTTTCTTTAAGTGAAAACAAATCCAGCTTTCCTCGTCATATGGAAAAGAACTCGACCATGAACTCGAGCTTAAAGAAAAACCTTTAAGTCTTTGATTTTTTTGATGAAATCAAATTACCCTTCCTTTGAAATTATTATATTCGTCGTGCTATTATATTATGAAGACGATTACCACACCAATAATTCCTATTACACCCACATATGCTAAGGTAGAAGCACCACATGAGTTGCATTTAGAGGCTATCTGCGTGTTTGCAGCGATTGGTTTTTTCTTAGATTCGGATACCTACTGGAAAGATGAGGTCGTGTTGCGACCAGGATGTCAACATACCATTTTAGATGATGGGTGTCTTATAGAAAGTACACCATGGTTTAAATGGCATTATACTCCAGATCAAACGCGAGATTTTAATACTACTTTACAAGAATTTACGTCACTATTTGAATCTATTATAGAAGAACAAACGGTTGGAAAAAAAGTCATTTTACCTTTGTCTGGTGGTTTAGATAGCAGAACACAAGCCGTAGCGTTACAACATTTAAAAGCATCGGTGACTAGTTATAGTTACGATTTTCAAGGAGGCTATAAAGAAACTGAAATTGCAAAATCTATTGCTGAGGTTTGTGATTTTGGTTTTACAGCCTATACCATTCCTAAAGGTTATTTATGGGATGTGTTAGAGGATTTAGCGACATTGAATCGTTGTGAATCTGATTTTACAGCACCACGGCAGATGGCCATAGTTGACGAATTTGATACTATGGGTGAGGTGTTTTCACTAGGGCATTGGGGAGATGTGTTATTTGATGATATGGGAGTTAGCGATGATTTGCCATTGGAAGATCAGGTTAAGGTGCTTCAAAAAAAATTGATTAAAAAGGGCGGTAGAGATTTAGCCATACAGCTTTGGCACCATTGGAACTTAGAAGGAGATTTTGACACTTATTTTGAAACGCGCATTACTTCACTATTGTCTGCTATAGACATTCCTAATAGTGCAAATGCTAGAATTCGCGCTTTTAAAAGTATGTATTGGGCACCACGTTGGACTTCGGTTAATTTAGCTGTATTTGCAAGTAAGCATCCAGTGACTTTACCTTATTACGATAAACGTATGTGCGAATTTATATGTACGGTTCCTGAAGACTTTTTGGCCAAACGTCAGTTGCAAATTGGGTATATAAAAAAGCGCGCTCCTAAGCTTGCAAAAATTACTTGGCAAGACCAAAGGCCATTTAATCTTTATACGTATCCAAAAAATAAGACACCTTATAATTTGCCTTATCGTACGATTAATAAATTGGATAGAGTTTTTCAGGAAATTTTAGGAAAGAAGTATATAGAACGCAATTGGGAATTGCAATTTTTAGGAGATGCTAATGAAAAGAAATTAGAAGGGTATTTATTTAATACTGAATTTAATTCTTGGATTTCTAAGTCTATAGTAGATCAGTGTTACAACGCTTTTAAAAGTGGTAATACTGTGGAGAAATCTCACGCCATAAATGTATTTTTAGTCTTTGCTTTACGTCAAAATTTAATTAAGAGCGATGGGTAAACTGAAACTTATATTTTCGAAACAATTGTTTATAATACTCTATAAAAAAATACAGTTGCGTCACATGTATAACAAGTATGTAGTGCATAATACATTAATACATGAGGATATTGATGCCAGTTTTTTTAAACGAGGATGCACCGCTAAGGACACTTCAATAAAAACAAAGTTTAATCACTTAATGTTATATTACCCTGAGTTTGCTGTTATTTTCTTTTGGAGAATAAGCGCCTCAAAACGTCTATGGTTGAAATTATTTGCTAAAGATTTCAATTTTAAAATATTTAAAAGCACAAATATAAAGGGAGGTTTATTTTGCTTTCATCCTTACGCTTCGGTCATCAACGCAAAATCCATTGGTCGAAATTTTGAATTTAGAAATGGTTTAACCATTGGAAATAAGGCTAACGATAATTCATATTTACCTGTTATAGGTCATAATGTTACGGTAGGTGCACAAGTTGTTATCATAGGAGATATAGAAATAGGTGATAATGTTGTTATTGGAGCAGGATCAGTTGTTGTAAAATCTTTTCCTTCAAATTGTGTTATAGCAGGTAATCCTGCGAAAATAATTAAGACTTTATAGGATTTAGGTGATTGTATGACTAAGAAAATAAAAATTTTATATACCATACCCAATTTTGATAGAGCCGGAAGTGGTAAGGTTGTCTATGATTTGGTTAAGGGGTTGGATAAGACAAAATTTGCTCCTGAAATTTGTGTGTTTCACACCAGAGGTACTTTCTTTTCAGAAGTTGAAGCCTTAGGTGTTCCTATTCATATTTTCAAATTTGAAGCAACGTATAAGCCATTAACTACCTTTATTTTTAGAGTTTTTAAGATTGCACGCTTTTTTAAAACACAGCAGTTTGATTTGATACATTCTTGGCATTATACCTCTGATTTTTCTGAGCCTTTAGCCGCAAGATTAGCGGGTATACCTTATGTATACACAAAAAAAGCGATGGGATGGGGGAATAAGGCATGGAAAATACGGTCGTTTCTAAGTACCAAAATCATAGCGATAAATACAGATATGATGACTGAGTTTTTCTATAACATGAAAACGAAGGTTGTTCAACTGCCATTAGGGGTGGATACTGAAATTTATAAGCCTTTAAAAGCAGATATTAGTTTAAAAAAGCAATTGGGAATTCAAGAGCAGGATTTTGTTATTGTAAGTGTGGTGAACATGGTGCCAGTCAAAGGCATAGAATTATTACTTGAGGCCGTAAATCAAATAAGCTCAAGCTCTTCTATAAAAGTATTGATAGTAGGACATAATGAGAGTGATTATGCCAAAGGATTAATGCAAAAATATGGAAGTCATCGCTTTGTTTTTGTCGGTAAACAGTTAGATGTTAAACCCTATATTGCTTTAGCGGATGTTTTTGTTATCCCAACTAAAGATGAAGGCAGACGAGAAGGTATGCCAGTGGCTCCGTTAGAGGCTATGGCCATGGGAATACCAGTTATCGGAGCCAATATCTCAGGGATAAAAGATATTCTTCAAGATTTCCCCGAGCTTTTATTTAAGCCTTCTCATACTGAAGACCTAAAACAAAAGATTCAATACTTTATGGAGAATCGTCCTATATATAAGAACAAATTAGTAGCATTAATTCATGAAAAATATAATTCGTCTAAGTTTATTGATGATAGAGAGCAATTTTATAAATCGATATTAAAATGATTTCTAAAATAACCAATAGCTATACTTATAAAAAGTATCATCGTAAAATTAAATATTTTTTAGCTAGCAGGTATTATAATAATTCAAAGTATTTACCTGAAGGCATTGATCGTGTTTATCATATTCATATTCGTAAATCTGCAGGTACCTCTGTGAATAGTGCCTTTTGGAATTTAGGTGATTTAACTTTACAAAAAATAGGAAGAGAGCCATTAGTATTAACAAGAAAATATTCATTTGTATGCTTTAATAAAGAGCTTATTGAAGCCGGACATTACTTATTTGCTAGTGCACATTTTGCGCAATGGGAACTACATTTAAAACCAAATACCTTTACATTTACCGTACTAAGAGAACCGTATAGTCGACTAGTGTCATTATATAAATATTACACTTGGGTTGACCAAGTTGATGAAAAAACAGGGTATAATTTAGATACCTCATATTATGTTTTAAAAGCACAAAGCCATTTGTTAGGAAAATCATTTAAAGACTTCGTAGACGTACTCAGCGATAAATATCTTACCAATCAATTGTATACTTTTAGTAAAACATTAGATGTTAATGATGCTTTGTCTAATATCTCCAAAGTGGATCGTGTTTATTTTCAAGATAATTTTAGTTATGCGATTAGTGATTTGGAGGCCAGTTTAGGGTTACCATTACAAGTTAAAAATGAGCGAAATTTTGGGAAGATTGCTATACATATCTCAGAAGAAGAAAAGCACTATGCGTTAAGCAAACTAAAAGATGAAATTGAATTTTATCAATTGGCTTTAGAAAAATATAAAAAATAGTATGCATATAGGCCTTATATTATCGCAACCACCAGGCTATTCCGAGACCTTTTTTAAGTCAAAAATTAGAGGTCTACAAGCGGCAGGGTTTAAGGTGAGTTTATTTGTGCAGCAAACGGATGTCTCGTTTAGGGATTGTGAACTGGTACTGTTACCCAAAGTAACTAAAAACAAGTGGTTTCAATTCGCTGCTTTATTTTGGGTATTTTTAGGTTTAGTACCTCATGCCAAGCGCGTGATTCGGTTTGTAAAATTGGAGCAGAAAAAACAACATAAAAACACCCAAATTTTAAAGAATATCTATATCAATGCCAATTTATTGAAGTCAAATGTGGACTGGCTGCATTTTGGATTTGCGACTTTGGCTTTACAACGCGAGCATGTGGCTAAAGCCATAGGTGCAAAAATGGCAGTGAGTTTAAGAGGGTTTGATATTGATGTTTACCCCATGAAATATCCTAATTGTTATGCGGCATTATGGCAAAACGTAGATAAAGTGCATGCGATTTCTAAATATACGTTGAATCAAGGGTATTATCATGGACTACCCAAGACTGTTGCTTCAATGATTATTACTCCCGCTGTTAAGTTGGTTAATACAGAACAAAGGAATGCATCTAAGACTACCAAAATTATAACTGTAGGTCGTTTGCATTGGATGAAAGGGTATTTGCATATTTTGGAAGCTTTATCTATTTTGAAAACTAAAAGTGATAATTTTCATTATCAAATTATAGGCACAGGATCTCAGGAGGAAGCTATAAAGTTTACAATACATCAATTAGGATTGCAAAATCATGTGACGTTATTAGGACAACAATCTCATGAAGCGGTTTTTAAATACATTGAACAAGCTGAGGTGTATTTGCAATATAGTCATTCAGAAGGCTTTTGTAATGCCGTTTTAGAAGCTCAGTCTTTAGGAAAGTTATGTGTCGTTTCTGATGGAGGAGGTTTGCCAGAAAATATTATAGATGGTGAAACAGGTTGGGTGGTGCCAAAGCGACAGCCCAGACTATTAGCAAAAACTTTAGAATCGGTTTTAGCACTAGATGATGCTATAAAACGTCAATTTTCCGAACAGGCGAAGGCACGTGTAAAACACGAGTTTAAGTTGACAGAACAAAAGGCTAAGTTTGTTGAATTTTATAAAGACTAATTTTTTTTTCCTTTAAATAATGATTTTTAATTCATTAGATTTTGCAATTTTTTTGCCGATTGTATTTTTTTTATACTGGTTTGTATTTCACAAGACGGTAGCAAGACAAAATATTCTAGTTGTGGTTGCTAGTTATATGTTTTATGGTTGGTGGGATTATCGGTTTTTAGCATTAATATTATTTAGTACTATAGTAGATTTTGGTATAGGCCGACTGCTATTGAGGACTGATGTTCAAAAAAAAAGGAAATTACTATTGGGGATTAGTATTTCAACAAATTTAGGTTTGCTAGGCTTTTTTAAGTATTATAATTTTTTTGCAGATAGTTTTGTTGATGTTTTTAGGTTTTTTGGTCAGACAATTCAAGCTAATACATTAGATATTATTTTACCTGTAGGTATCAGTTTTTATACATTTCAAACGCTTAGTTATACCATTGATGTTTATCGGAAAAAATTAGAGCCGACCTCTAATTTTATTGAGTTTGCAGCTTTTGTAAGCTTTTTTCCTCAATTGGTGGCAGGACCTATAGAGCGTGCTACCAATTTGTTGCCACAGTTTAGACAAAAAAGAGTGTTTAAGTATGCAGAAGCTATGGATGGTGTATATCTTGTAATTTGGGGTTTGTTTAAAAAAGTGGTTATTGCAGATAATTGTGCGTTTTTTGTCAACCAAATTTTTAATACGCCAGGGCAATTTTCATCTTTAGAGTTGTTTTTGGGAGCAGTGTTATTTGGGTTTCAAATCTATGGTGATTTTTCTGGTTATTCAGATATTGCTATAGGGACTTCTCGATTATTTGGTCTTAAATTACTTACTAACTTTAGGTTTCCCTATTTTTCAAGAGATATAGCTGAGTTTTGGCGACGTTGGCATATTTCATTATCAAATTGGTTTCGGGATTATTTGTATATTCCACTAGGAGGGTCTAGAGGTTCTAAGCGTGAACAAATACGGAATGTTTTTATTATTTTTTTAGTTAGTGGTTTGTGGCATGGGGCAAATTGGACCTATGTTATTTGGGGTTGTATACACGCCATATTATTCTTGCCATTAATATTATTTAATGCACATAAAAAATATTTGGTGAAAACAAAGATGACAAGTGCTCAAATTCCTTTTATGCTACTAACTTTTATAATGGTAACTATAGCATGGATTTATTTTAGGTCTAATACGGTTGACATAGCCAACGCATATTTGGGGTCTTTGTTTTATAATTTAGATGTGTTTTCGTTGGATTTATTTTATAACAGTTCCAAGTCTTTATTGTTTAGTGTTATCAGTTTTACAGGCATATTAATTCTATTAATTACGGAATTTCTTAATGCCAAAAAAGGTTATGAAGAGGTAAGGTTATCTTTTACAACAGCTTTAGGGGTTATGATAATTATAGTGTTTATGGGCGCTTTTAAAAACCCTCAAGATTTTATATACTTTCAATTTTAACTATGAAAAAGTTTATTAAAAAAACGAGTGTGCTTTTGGTTTTGTTATTGGTTGTTACTCAATTAGTTTCTTTCTTTAGTTTGTATATTCTAAGGCAATCAACTTTTTATAAACCTAATTTTTTGGTCAATGGCTTAAAGCGTGATAATTATGACTATGTTATTTTAGGTGCGAGTACAGGGTTAACAACTTTAGATTCAAAGTTAATCGATTCAATTACTAATTTACAAGGGGTAAATCTTTCAATGGATGATACAAACTTAGCAAGTCATTATCTTATGTTAAAGCATTTTATAGCAGAAGGCAAAACCTTAAAATATTGTATTATAGCGCCGAGTAATATGAGTTATAATGTAAGCCAGACGCCTCTAAGTAATAATGACTATCGGTTTTTAATGTACATTAACCGAGACTATGTTTTGGATCATTATAGTCATTTTAAAAGTGACACTGCTAAGCGGCTTTATTATTCAAAATGGTTTCCATTTCTAGGCCTTTCGTATTATAATACGGAGCTTTTTTATCCTTCGTTAATAAGCGCTATAAAACCTCATACAAGGAATCGTTTTGATGATTTTGGAAATTATAGTTATCCAACACATAAAAATAGAATGACTAATGTTAAAAAAAAGGAGGCCATTGGTGTAAGTTTTGAATCAGATTATTTAAAAAAGATAAAGTTATTATGTGATGCATATCAAATTAAATTGATATGTTATCTTTCACCAACAGAAAGTCAACCTATAAACGTCTATTCTAAAGATTATTTGTTTATTAATCATAGTAATCTTATTAAAAATAGTGATTTGTTTTATGATGATATTCATGTCAATAGTTTAGGGCGGCAATTGGCTAGTGAAGAATTTTCTAAGGCATTTATAAATATGGTGTATTAGTAAGTGTTGGTTTTTATGAGGTAAAACATGGAAGATTATTGACCATATAAAGACATCAGATTATGTAGTTTGTGTACGAAGAGCTGGTAATTTTTCAGTACGTTTGTATAAAACTCTAGCGATGGGGAGAATCCCTGTTTTTGTGAATACAGATTGTAAATTGCCTTTTGCAGATGAGGTAAATTGGAAGGGACACGTTGTTTGGGTAGAAGCAGATGAGATTCATAATATAGGGACTATTGTGTCTGAATTTCATAAAACACTAAGTGAAGATAACTTCATTAAACTACAGCAACGAAATAGACGTTTATGGGAAAATAAACTTCAATTAAAAGGGTTGTTGTAAAAAAGCAATATGAGTCATCAAAGTATATATTTTAAAGCAGATGTAAAACGGATGCTCGGAAAGCACAAGATTAGAATTTTGCACATTTGGTTAAGCCGCAGTTTCATAGGTGTTTTACTTTATCGTTTAGAACGAAGTATGTATTTAGCGTTGGGAAAAACATATCCTTTAATCAGAATCTTATTTTTACCTTTGATTTTACCAATGCAGTCCTATTCTAATATTGATATTCATTATAAAGCGGCAATTAAAGGAGGGCTTTTAATATTACACCCTTCCGTTGGATGTGTTATTTCTGGGGCAGCTTATATTGGTAAAAACCTAACTTTAGTAGGCGGGAATGTAATAGGTGTAAAGGAAGATCCGTCAAGTCATGCTTTTATTATTGGAGATTATTGTAGCCTTGGAGCAAATGCAACTATTCTAGGTCCCTTAAAGCTTGGAGATTATATTAAAATAGGTGCTTCTGCTTGCGTAGTTCATAATTTTCTTGAAAACAATTCAACGTTAATAGGTGTGCCTGCAAGAAAAATCAAAAAAGAATATATAGTTAAAAATTAGATGTTAAAAAGATCCTAATGTTATTCATCTTCCTTAAATATTTACAGCCCACGCACTATTTTCGATTACCGAAACAAGATGGACATTTTATTTTTCCTAAAGTACATTTGTTGTCTGAAGCGGTACGTTTGGGGTTAACAGAGGATTTAAATTATACGAGTCCTTTGGGCACGTCTTATGATTTATCATGGCAAGCCGTTCAAAAAGGGTATATTGGTAATGCAGATACCTACACGCAATTTGAGGATGTTCCCGTAATAGATAATTACCGATTTGCGCGAAAATATTTTAGTTCATTTTGGGTCTTTTATGTTTTAGTGGTTCGTCTGTTAAGTTTTTATAATCCTATAACAGAAATTCTTGGATGGTGGAATACGCGTAGGGTTTCGCGTAGTGCTTATTTAGAAATACCTCTAGACTATAGAGGGTATGCTGATTTTCAATCAGAGTTGATAAACCAGAAGCCCTTTGTGAGTGTAATTATCCCTACATTAAATCGCTATCCCTATTTAAAGGATGTTTTACAAGATTTGGTGCAACAAGCTTATACGCATTTTGAGGTGATTATTATTGATCAATCTACTCCATTTCAATCTGAGTTTTATGATGATTTTCAATTAGATATTCACGTTGTTCACCAAGAGGAGAAAGCCTTATGGTTGGCTCGTAATCGTGCTATAAAAATGGCTAAAGGCGATTATATTTTACTATTTGATGACGATAGCCGCGTCGATAAAAATTGGATTAGGGAACATCTAAAAGCTTTAGATTTTTTTAAAGCGGATTTATCTTCAGGAGTCTCTATCTCTGAGGTAGGTGATACTATACCTGCGCATTATGCGTATTTTAAAATTAGCGATCAATTAGATACAGGAAATGTATTATTAAAAAAGGCTGTTTTTAGATCTATTGGTTTGTTTGATCGGCAATTTGAAAAACAACGCATGGGTGATGGAGAATTTGGTTTACGCTCGTATTTAGCAGGCTACATAAATATTTCGCACCCTTATGCCAAACGCTTGCATTTAAAAGTGGGCAATGGAGGTTTACGAGATATGGGTAGCTGGGATGCTTTTAGAACCAATTCGTTATTTGAACCGCGTCCAATACCTAGTGTATTGTACTACTTTAGACGGTATTGGGGACATACAGCAGCACGTTGGTCGTTATTGCGCACGGTGCCGTTATCAATTATGCCGTACCGGTTTAAGGGCTCGAAACCGATGATGCTTTTGGGATCTCTAGTTTCCTTATTTATTTTGCCTTTGGTGGTCTTTCAGGTGCTAAAATCTTGGAGTTTGGCCAATAAGAAATTAAGAGAAGGGCCTTTGATTGCCAAGTTTAGTGAGTAGGTAGTAGGGTTTAGAAGTTTATGGCACTTTGTAAATGAATAAGCGTAGATAAAATAAAATAGATTGACTAAAAAGATTTTAATAGTTACCTCGGAGTTTCCGCCCCAACCTGGTGGTATTGGCGATCATGCGTATAATATGGCACTTCATTTAAGTAGGGCAAGTTATGATGTTACTGTCATTGCGGATCAACGCTCTATAGATGGCAAGGAAGAAGCTGATTTTGATGCGTCTTTACCTTTTAAGATGTTACGCGTTACGATAAGTACTCCTCGCTTTAAGATGTATATTAGGAGGCTGAGGTTTTTAAGAAAGGCAATTACTTCAGCAGGCTTGGTTATTGCTTCGGGAAAATTTTCGTTATGGAGTGTGGCTCTTTTAAGTCGAGGAGCGTCGTGCGCAAGTTTGGCAGTAATACATGGGTCTGAAGTTAACTTTTCTAATTTATTATTAAAATTTAGTATTAACAAATCCTTACAACAATTTGATAAGATTATAGCTGTTTCACAATTTACAAAATCATTAATTCCTACATCAATTCAGAAAAAAACGGTGGTTATCCCTAATGGTTTTAATTCGGATAAGTGGAACATTGAAACAGAGATTGATATAGAATTAAAAGGGACTCCAAAATTGATTACAGTAGGCCATGTCAGTGAACGAAAAGGACAACACGAAGTGATTAAACTTTTGCCAAAATTGGTAAAGCGTTATCCAAATATTGCCTATCACTGTATCGGTTTGCCAACGGAAGAAAAGTCATGTATTCTTTTAGCAGCACGGTTAGGAGTTGCAGATCATGTTGTTTTTCATGGTCGGGTCAATAATGCTGATTTAAAATCAGCGTTAGAGGCTAGTGACGTATTTGTGATGTTAAGTACAGTTACCACCACAGGAGATGTTGAAGGTTTTGGTATTGCCTTGTTGGAAGCAAATGCTTTGGGAATCCCAACCATTGGAGCAAAAGGTTGTGGTATTGAAGACGCTATAAAAGAAGGTGAATCTGGATTTTTGGTTACATTAGGGGATGAAGTTGCT
>Ga0193951_1000944_pt1 | contig 12920 bp, 15 predicted proteins | sample BB_2_MG_FD_140370 | JGI IMG/M metagenome (GOLD analysis project Ga0193951, IMG submission 140370) | Microbial mat bacterial communities from the Broadkill River, Lewes, Delaware, United States - BB_2_MG | ecosystem: Environmental > Aquatic > Freshwater > River > Microbial mats | place: USA... | reverse complement strand
AGTTTTTAGAAAAAGGAAATCACGTAAAGTTTAGAGTCTTTTTAAAAGGTCGTGAGATGGCTCATCCTGAAGCAGGAGCAGAAGTGTTAGCAAGAGTTTGGCCAATGGTAGAAGATATAGCAGTACAAGAGTCTCCACCAAAGTTTGAAGGTAGATATGTCAATATGTTGGTTACCCCTATAAAAAAATAGAATACTTAAAAAAAATTAAAGAAAAATTCTGATATAATCCACAACTTAGTTTTAAGTTGTGGATTTTTTATTTCTGACTTAAAATAATCTATAAAGGAGTTAACGATGCCAAAGATGAAATCTAACAGCGGAGCTTTAAAAAGATTTAAAGTGAAGAAAAATGGTTCTATCAAGAGAGGAAGTGCTTTTAGAAGTCATATCCTTACTAAGATGAGCCAAAAAAGAAAAAGAGCACTAAGAGGTGTTCAAACTGTTGATGCAAGTGATGCTTCAAGAGTTAAACATATGTTAAATAAAGCGTAATTCGTTTTTATTAAGTTTTAGTCCCTCCGATTAGCTTCGGATAAGTTTTGTCGAAGACAAACACCAAAATATAAAAGTATTTATGGTAAAGAAAGGAAAATATAATGCCAAGAGTAAAAACAGGTACAATAAGAAGAGCTAGACACAAAAAAATCCTTAAAATGGCTAAGGGTTTTTATAGTGGTAGAAGAAAACACTTTAGAAAAGCAAAAGAGCAAGTTGAACATAGCTTAGTATATGCATATAGAGATAGAAGAGCTAAAAAAAGAGATTTTAGAAAACTTTGGATCGTTAGAATCAATGCAGCTTGTAGATTAAATGATATCAACTATTCAAGATTTATTAACGGATTGAAAAAAGCTGGAATAGAACTTGATAGAAAGATTTTAGCTGATATGGCTATCAATGATTATGAAGGTTTCCAATCTGTTGTAGAAGCAGCAAAGAAAGCTTTATAAGAAATAGAACTTAGTTCTATTGAAAGAAAAAAGGGAAGGTTTTTAAACCTTCCCTTTTTTTATAGTTCTTCATTTACTTTAACGTTATACTTAGTACCTTTATATATTATATTTGCATCAAAATATATTACAGACATAATTTTAATGTTGGGAATAATAGCATAAGGTTGTATTAATGAGAAGTATAAATATAATAAAAGAGTAACTTGTGTTACTCTTTTAAATATAAGGTTTAGTATTTATAGCTAATAGAGAAATGAAAATCCTTGGATTCTCTAACAGGGTCTTGGCCAGCAGCAATAGCTTGTGCCATTGTCATAGGAGCTCCTTCTACACCAAAAAATGAGTTACTTCCAGAGTAATCATAGTCTACCATAGTATATCTAGCATTTAATGTTAATGCTTTAGTGAGAGGTTTATTGTAATAAACTTCCCAAGCAGTACCACGAGCAGCTATTTTTGAACCAGTCATAGTATCCTCACCATAAGTTACACTTCTCCAGTATTTTGAACCTTTATTCCATTCAATTCCAAATCTTCCATCATCCGTTAAAGGACAAGGCATATTTACACCTAGCCAAGTAGAATGACCAGTTTCACTTTTTGTTGATCCAAGCATTGCCATATTATTTGCAGGATCAGTTTTTGAGTGAGCCCAAGAAACGAATACACGAGTATCATCTAAAAAGTCAGAAATACCATCTCCAATCCCTTCTGCTTTAGCCATAATTGTAAACAGATCCATACTTCCTTGGTCTTGGAAAACTAAGTTTGATTGTGCATCAAGCATTTGAGTATAAGTTGTTTTAGGAGCAGCCATATATGCACCCATTGAGGCATTAGTATAACCTATAAGGTTTTCAGCTCTTGCCCAATTTGTCCAAATAGAATATTGACCATTATCCCATGGAACAAAGATAAATCCGTACATATCTACATTATTGTTATTATATGTTTCATCTTTTGCATAGTCAGCTCCATCCATTTGGAATCTTTGTTTTGCATTGGTAAGTCCTCGCCCTGTACATAGTTTCCACCACATACCTTCAATATCAGTTATTTGATCAAGACTAAATTTTGCACTTAACCCATCGAATTCAACATTTACTGTGTGTGAAAGTGGCGAGTTAGCTTTCATCCCAGATCTCATATTGATACCTAAGCCATCAGTTGAAGGACGTCTACCTACAGAGATAGTCCAAGGTACTTGCGTATCAAAGAAAGTATCATTCATATATAACCAGTAAGCTTCTTTTACTTTTAGTGTATTATCTGTCGCATTTTCATTTGTTACCCAGTCAAAGTTAGCATATCCTGGATTTGTATTTGATTGTGCGTGATTTGCTGTATCACCAAAAGCTTTGTTATAAGATAATTTTCCTTTGAAAATATTATTATCATCTGGTGCATATCCCATACCTAACCATAGTCTATTAGTTAATAGACCAGAGTTTTTAGATTTTCTTCCACTGGCATGTTCATAGCTAATATAATCATAAGCAGTTCTAAAATCAATATCCCATTTGATATTATCATTATTAGCTAGTATTTTATTAGCAATTATTTTCTTCTTATTACTTTTTACACTTTTCTCAACTTTCTTAACAGCTTTTTCATTGTTAACCATTTTTTCTTCAAGTTGCTTAATCTGATTTTTTAAAAGCTCAAGTTGAAGCTTAATATCATCATTTGCATAAGAAGTTGTAGTTAAAGCTGCTATTGCAGATAGTGTAACTATACTCTTTTTCATCTTCATTCAGTCTCCTTTAATATAACTATATATTATATAATAGGAGTTCTTTTTAGCTACTTAATTTATGATAATTTAAAGTTATAAATAATATAAGGTGGAAAGGTTGTTGAGATTTTGTTTGAAAAGAAAAAGCCGTACTCACAAGAGCACGGCTTTGAGAAGTTTTTAATAATAAAACTTACATCATTCCAGGCATTCCACCCATACCACCCATATCAGGCATTGGAGAAGCTGCAACACTGTCTTTTGGGATATCAGAAACAGTAGCTTCAGTTGTTAAAAGAAGTGATGCAACAGAAACAGCATTTTGCATTGCAACTCTTTCAACTTTTGCAGGATCAACGATACCAGCTTTGTACATATCAACATATTGTCCACTAGCAGCATCAAATCCGATGTTTTCATCAGTTGCTTTTGATACTTCATTTGCAACAACTCCTGCATCAAATCCAGCATTTGAAGCAATTTGTTTTAATGGAGCTGCAATAGCTCTTAAAATAATATCTGCACCAATTTTCTCATCATGATCTTCAAGATCAAGACAAACTTTAGCAGCAGCTTTAATAAGTGCAGCACCACCACCAACTACGATACCTTCTTCAACAGCAGCTCTAGTTGCACTAAGTGCATCATCAACTCTATCTTTTTTCTCTTTCATTTCTGTTTCAGTTGGAGCACCAACTTTGATTACAGCAACTCCACCAGATAGTTTTGCAAGTCTTTCTTGAGCTTTTTCTTTATCATAGTCACTTGTAGTATTTGCTATTTCATTTCTAATTTGAGAGATTCTAGCTTCAACAGCAGCTTTATCTCCTGCACCATTTACAATAGTTGTATTATCTTTGTCCATTACAACCTTTGAAGCAGTTCCCAAGTCTTCCATTGTAGTGCTTTCTAGTGTCATTCCCATCTCTTCAGAGATAACTTTTCCACCAGTAAGTACCGCAATATCTTGAAGCATTGCTTTTCTTCTGTCTCCAAATCCTGGAGCTTTTACAGCAGAGATATTTAAACTTCCTCTTAATCTATTTACAACAAGAGTTGAAAGAGCTTCACCCTCTACATCTTCAGCAATGATTAAAAGTGGTCTTTGACTCTGATTTACTGCTTCTAAGATAGGTAACATCTCTTTTAAGCTCGTTATCTTTTTTTCACAAAGTAAAATATATGGATTTTCAAGCTCAGCTATCATCTTTTCAGCATCTGTTACAAAGTATGGAGATAAATATCCTCTATCAAACTGCATACCTTCTACTACTTCTAGTTCATCGTTGATTCCCTTTGCTTCTTCAACAGTGATAACTCCATCTTTTCCAACTTTATCCATAGCCTCAGCGATCATATCACCAATAGCTGTATCTGAGTTAGCAGAGATTGTAGCAACTTGAGCGATTTGCTCTTTTGTATCAACTACTTTAGACATGTTCTTAAGTTCAGCTAAGATCTTATCGCAAGCTTTATCCATACCTCTTTTAAGTTGAACTGGATTTGCTCCAGCAGTAACGTTTCTAAGACCTTCTTTAAAAATAGAGTGTGCAAGAACTGTTGCAGTAGTTGTACCATCACCTGCTTCATCATTTGTGTTTGAAGCAACCTCTTTTACAAGTTGAGCTCCCATGTTCTCCATTTGATCTTCAAGTTCGATCTCTCTTGCAACACTTACACCATCTTTTGTAATGGTAGGGCTTCCGAATGATTTTTGAAGAAGTACGTTTCTTCCTCTAGGTCCCATTGTTACTCTTACTGCATTAGCAAGTTTTTCAACACCTGTAAAAAGTTGTTGTCTAGCGTCATCTGAAAAATGTATCTGTTTTGCCATTTATTTTTTCCTTGAATATATAATATTGTATTTTTAAATTGGGTGTTATTTCATTACACCAAGAATTTCACTTACTTCCATAACAAGATAGTCAGCACCATCTATAGTAACATCAGCAGTTCTTGCATATTTAGCAAATAAAACTTTATCTCCAACTGCTACGTGCTCTACATCAGCACCAATTGCCATAACTTCTGCTTCATTTGGTTTCTCTTTTGAAGCATTATCAGGGATAATGATCCCACTTGCAGTAGTAGTCTCTGGTTCTTTAATCTTAACAAGAACCCTATCTCCTAATGGTTGAAAATTCATAATATAATCCTTTTATTGTATTTTGAGTTGTTTAGACTCATAGTTAATAATTTTATTAGCACTCATTTTATTTGAGTGCTAGAATTGTAGTAAATTTTTCCACTTTTGTCAAGTTTTTTTTGATTAATTATTAAAAATTTGAATATTTATAGTTGAAGTGATATACTAATTAAATTTATTATTTACAAGGAAAAAAAATGAAAAAATTGATCTTATTATTTTTGGTCTCCATATTTGCTTTTGCTGAGCCAGAAATGACTTTTGCAGATCCACAACCAAGTTTTGATAATCCGAGAAAATGGGTCATTAAACTTAGAAGTGCAAACATAGAAACGGTTAATCATATGTTAGGTTCTATCTACAATGTCTTGAAAGTGTATCCACAAGAGTCTATACAAATATCAGTGGTTGCATATGCTCAAGGTATGAGGGTTCTTAAAAAAGACTATGATCCAGATGTACTTGCTAGAGTGGAATCTTTAAGAGAATATGAAGTTGAGTTTGTAGGTTGTTTAAATACTATGGATACAATGAAGTGGACTAAAGAGGATTTCTTAGATGATATTACATATGTAAGGGCAGGAATTGCAGAAGTAATTGAGCGAATAGCAGGTGGATGGATAAATGTCACACCTTATTAAAATTGTATTTATATTTTTTGTTGTTTCAACTACTCTTTTTGGTTTTGAATATAACTTAAAGCCAAAACAAGTTGCATCGAATGTTTGGTGTTTTTTTGGAAAATTAGAGATGCCTACAAAACAAAATGGTGGTGATATGTCTAATAGTTGTTATGTAAAAGCCAATAAAAGCTATGTTGTTTTTGATAGTGGTTCAACTTTTAAATATGCAAAGCAATCGTACGAAGCTATGTCAAAAATTGAAAAGTTACCTGTAAGTGCTGTTTTTAATTCTCACTTTCATGATGATCACTGGCTAGGAAATAGTTTTTATAAAGATACTTTTGATGCAAAGCTTATAGGTGTAAAAGCTCAAGATGATACTTATAAACCAGGAGATAAAACAAGAATGTTCAAGTTTCTAACACCAGAAGCTGTTGAAGGTACTAGGATAGTTCCTTTGGATGAACATATGAAAACAACTACGACAAAAAATATTGATGGCTTAGAGGTCAAAGTAGTTCATGTTGGAAAAAGCCATTCAAAAGAAGATATCTTTTTTTACATACCAAAAGAGAAAGTTGTTTTTGCAGGTGATCTTGTAATGAATGGTAGAATTACTTCAAATAGAGATGGAAGAGTCATAGGACAACTTCATGCACTTGAAGCTATTCAAGCTGAAGATTGGGATGTTTTAGTTGCAGGGCATGGGTTTGATGTTTCAAAGACAGCTATTGATGAGTCTATTCAATATTTTACTCTTTTAAAACAAAGAGTTTTAGATGCAGTTGATGAAGACACTGGATTAGAAGGTGTTACTAAGTATGTTCAGATGAATGAATTTAAAGATAAAGCGATGTTTAATCTATTAAACTCCCTCAATGTAAGTGACGCATATAGTGAACTTGAATTTTACGATGGTGAATAAAAATGAAATTTTTAAAAACAGTCTTGTTAGCCTGTTGTTTGATCATACCTTCTTTTGCACAAGAAGGTATGATCAATATAGATCAAATAGCTAAGGAAGAAGCCAAAGAGCAAAAAAAACATATACTAGTTTTTTTTCATATGACTTATTGTCCTTATTGTATGAAAATGATCAATAATGCTTTCAGTGACAAAGTAGCTAAAAAAAAGATGGAAAACGATTATATTTTTATTGATATAAATATTGATGATAGTGGAATTATTAAGTATAAAGATTTTAAAGGTAATAAAAAAGATTTTTCAAAAAGTCTAGCAATAGGATATTATCCTACTGTATTATTTATCGACAAGAACAATGAAATAGTTTATGCAATGAAAGGATATAGAAAGACAGAAACCTTTAACCATATCTTAGATTATGTTACGAAAAAAAGCTATGAAGAAACAGACTTTGCAGGATATCTTTTTGATAATGACCTCACTGAGTAATAAAATTACTCAGCTACCATTTCTGTAAATGCCTCAACAGATGTATCTGTCATGTCAAGGTCAATGTGAGGAGCACCTTCAACCTTAATAAGAGTTACATCAAGTCCAGACTTTTTTGCTTTTTCGTAAAAGTCAGTAGTTACTTTTGGTTCAGATATTTTATCAGCAGTACCATATACTAATAATATTTTAGTATCTCCAACTTTATCCATATTGTCACCTATTGAATAAAGTTTCTTTTTTTCTTCCTCTTTAAATTTATCTAAATTGAATCTTGCTCCAACTGCTGTTAGGGTATTGACAATACCAGGATGTTTTGCAACTAGATTAGCTCCAAGTGATCCACCAGCTGAATGACCCATATAGTTTATTGTTCTAGCATTATACTTCTTTTTAAGCTCGTTAATTAGGGCAGCAATAAAATCTATATACTCAGGTGTATAAACTGCTCCTCCACCATGACTTAAGCTTTTAAGCTTATTTGTCGATGACTTAGAATAACCAGGAAGTGCTACAGCAATAGTTGTAATATCTGTATTCATTACTAATGTTTCAGCAAAAGGAGCATATCTTCCTAGTGTATTGGTTCCCTCTTTCCAAGTTCCGTGTACAACAACATTGATAGTGTTTTCAACTTCACCTTTGAAAGCTTTAAATTCAATACACTCTCCTCCAGCAAAGATGAAATTTTCACCTAAAGTATTACATTTTTCCTGCGATACTGCACCAAAAACAAATGTTATTGATCCAAAAATTGATAAGATAAGTAAAGATATCTTGTTCATGTTAGTTCCTTCTATGAAGATTATTTTATTAGATATTATTATATCTTTGAAAGATTAAATAATTATAAAAAATTATAGTTGAAATATTGAATAAGAAAAAAGTAGACGAATGTGAATAAAAAAGGAAAGAAAGAGTGGGGTAAAACTTAGTTTTAACTAAGTTTTACGTTTTCCCATCTTTCATCGATACCAGGGTTACCTTTAACACCAACCATATCTGGAGTATCAAGTTTGATATTAGCAATATGTTTTAAGTTTGCTAAGTATTCTTCTGTTACTTCCCAAACAGGAGCACCAGTAGAAACTGAATTTACTGTTGACCAACCAGCTACTTTGTACTTTTTACTAGCTTCCATTGGTTTTCCAGTTTTAGTCATAGTGATATTTGTAATTCTTTTTCCAAATGGTTTATTTGGATCGATTCTATAAGAAATACCACTTGTTCTAACCATGTCTCCACCAGATTGTCTAAATGGATCCTCATGGAATAAGTTATCTGCAACATCTTCAAGAGCAGCGTGAACTTGAGCTCCTGTAAATTCTCTTACATAAGTCTCTGCATAAGTCATTGCTGTTTGAGTAGCTAGATCATCAAAAGTGATTGCTTGACCTGGCATGATTGTCGTTCCCCATCTAAATCCAGGAGATAAAGAGATATCCGCACCTTTGATTTCACATAGACCATCACAAATGATCTGATCCCATGTTCCGTTGAAGTTTCCTCTTCTGTATAGAGTATGATCAGTAGTAGCGATAACTCTATCAAGATCTTTTTGGAAAGGTCTTCTGATAAGCTCAATGTATTCTTTCATTTGTGGATCTTCAGGAATTAGATCAGAGAAGATTGGAAGTAAAGTAAATTTGTGATCTACAACTTTTCCATTTTCAACTTGAAGGTCAAGTACATTTAAGAATTTACCATTTGAACCTGCATTACATACGTAAGTCTTACCACCATCTGCATTTTTAACTTCATAAGCTTCTGGTACACCATCATGTGTATGTCCACCCATAATGAAGTCGATTCCAGAACAAACTTGTGCCATTTTTTTATCAACATCATATCCATTATGAGAAAGAACGATAACCGCATCTGGTTTTTCTTCTTCTCTGATTTCGTCAACAAGTTCTTGCATAGCATCTTCGTTGATTCCAAACATCCAATCAGGAATATTTCTTTTTGGATTTGCAATAGTTGTATATGGGAATGCTTGACCAATTACAGCTACTCTAGCACCATTCATCTCTTTAATAGTGTATGGTTTAAAAGCGTGGCCAGTATCTTCATCATATGCTTCAACACCATTGAACATAGATTCTTCTTTTACCTTAACATTTTGAGCTAAGAACTCAGCCTTAAGGTGTTTTACATTTTCTAGAACCTCTTCAGCTTTGTATGTAAATTCCCAGTGACCAACACAGATGTCAGCTCCTAAAATATTAAGAGCACCAACCATATCCTTACCTCTAGTTTGAAGTGAAGTCCAAGATCCTTGCCAAGTGTCACCACCATCTAAAAGAAGTGTTTTTTCACTACCAAAACTATTTCTTAAGTAATCAATTACAGTTTTAAGTTGTGCAAAACCACCAACTCTTCCCATAGCTTTTGCATGTTTTTCAAAGTTTACACATGAGAATGCATACTCTAATCTTTTATCACCTTTGATTCCGTAGTAATCAAGTAGTTTGTCACCAACGATATGTGGTGGCTTTCCATAGTTTTCGAAAAGTCCAAGGTTAACACTTGGTTCTCTGAAGTATACTGGAAGTAATTGAGCGTGACAATCTGTCATATGTAATAGTCTTACATTTCCAAATGAATCAAGCTTGTAGTAATCTTCTGCTTTACTTGTATTTGCCATTCTCGTGTGTGAATTTGCAAATACTGGAGCAGTTCCAGCTAACATAGCCGACATGTAGATAAATTCTCTTCTACTTAATTTACTCATTTTTGTTTTTCCTTATATTAGTTTTATTTATAATAACATAATTAATAAAAACGTGAAAAAGCCAAGTGTTAACTTGGCTTTTTTAGTTTATTATTGGGTTGAAAAGTAACGTTCAAGTTTAGTATTTAAAACCATCACCTGGAACAGCTAATCTCCAATCACTTTCAGCTTCATGTTTTTGCATTAAAGCAGCAAGACCAAATTTACAAGCTCTTTCAGCGGCATAAGTAATTTCAAACTTTTGTTTACCAGGTTTCCCTTTAAAGTTCTTTGGCTCTACCTCTTTAGCACCTGCTTTTAATCCTTCCTCAACAGCGATGATAAGATCAGAATTATTGATACCAAGTCTTCTGAACTCTACTTTCTCAGTAATAGCAGCTGCATTGTATGATTTTGCGTTTGCTAAAACAGTCTCAATTCCATTAGCCTTTACACTACAAACCTCTTTTATATCGATTTTTGCAGCATCCGCTGGAGAAAGACTACCTGAACCACCAGCACATCCCGCCAGTGATAGCGCAACTGCTGAAGTTATTGCTAAAGTATATAATTTTTTCATATCTTTCCCCTTACTTTCTAATATCTGGACCGTCTACTTGCATACCGTTTGACATATATGCCATAAAGTATAGTAGCTCTTTCATCTCTTTGCTATTTGGTTTAGGTGGGTTTTGACCTTGATCTTTAACACAACCTTCCATTCTTCTCTCTAGTGTTCCTAAACCTTGCCATTTAAGTCTATAAACTGGGAAGTGAGTAGTGTGTCCAAGAAGTTGAGATAACGATTCATTTCTAACTCTTTGTGCAGCACCTTGAACGTGACAAGTTGCACATGACATTTTGAAATATCCTCTTTGAGAATAGTAGTATTTCTTTCCTCTTTCGTAAGCTGCTTCAGCTTCTGCAGATTCAATTTTAATATTTACTTTTTTCTCTGCTTCTTTTGTTGCATTTGCAATAAATGCTTCTAAATCAGCCATTTTACCTTTTTTCATACCCCATGCTTTTTCACCATTTGAAGTTAAACATTCGTTGATTGCTGAAGAAAGTGTTACTACTTCTTTTCTAGTTTCGTCGAACATTGGGTAGTCTCCACCAATTGTTGGATCTGGAAAACAAATTGCAAATGAATTACCATTAGCAAATTTTTTCTCATAAAGTTCTGCACCTGCATCGATTGCAACTTCATAAGGTGGCATCTCTTTAATCTCTTCATAAGATGCTTGACCAACTTTATTAAATGCGTAGTTTCCGATACCGAAATCTTGCCACTTTAGATCACCTTGAATGTTGTTCTTTAACTCATCTTCAGTAGAGTAAGGGAAAAATGTCCCCGCATTTGCATATGGATCAGCAAATTTATCTTCAAAATACTTGATAAGTGCTTTTCTATCCTTTTCTGCTTGTGCTGTATAATCAGCTGCATTTAATGTGCAAGCTGCAATTGCTACAAGAGCAGAAGTTTTAGCTAGTTTTAATAACATAGTATCTCCCTTCGTTTTTGTTATTATGATCACTACTTTAAGACAAGTAGTTTTAGAAATCTAAAACTTACTTGATCTTTGCTTTAAATGTTTTTGATTCACCTAATAAAGTAGTCATTGCAACTTCTAGTTGTGCACCTTTTTCACCATTAAATGAAAATTTAAAGTAAGGGTTTTTAGATAAGAATTGAGAAGCAGATACTTCATGTACAACTTTTCCATCTACTGTTGCAGTAACTTGAGTAATCCAGTCTGCATCTTTTTTTGCTCTTTTAGCTTCTTGATAACTTAACTGTGGGTGTTTACCCATCATTTTAACATCAACAATACCTTTTTTTGACTTTGCTTTAATTCTAGCTTTTCCTAAGTTTCCCATTGTAATAAATCCTTTATATTATTATGTATTTTTAGTTTTGTATAATTTTATGTTTTGGAGTTGGATCAACCACCACATCCACCAGCAGTTACTTTTGTACTACTTGTTGCTGCGTATAATTTACCATCAGCCTCTACTACTGCTACTACATCACCAGTTTGTTGCATTTTAATTCTTACTGAATAATCAACAGGTTGACCATCATGAACAGTCCATACAGCAACTAAAGCTTCAGGGTTTGCATTTTGTAAAAGAGCAACTTTTGTAGCTTTTTTATCAGTTTCAATTGATACAGGTACAACAGCACCGTTTTCAGCAATTGCAGGACTTTTTAATTTAACACCACTCATATCAAGTGTATCTGTTCCAAAAACATCTTTGATTGCTTTTTTAATAGCACTATGATCATTCACACCACCAGCTAAATCACCTTTTGTCCCCTTTTTGAATGGGTTCATTATTTTCCAAGCTTCTGGCTTTTCTGCTCTAAAATCAATTGCACTTAATTGTGAAGGAATAGCTGCAACTGCTGCAACACCAAGTCCTAATCCTAAAAAATTTCTTCTATTCATTTGTTTTATCTCCTTGAGTTATTTTTTTTCTGATTGTAAATAAGCAATGAGTGCTTCAATCTCAGCATCATTTAATAATCCATTTCTACCAAAAGCAGGCATTGCATTTGCTTTGCTTTTACCATCTACATTATAGATGTCATATATTGAATTATACAATAATTCTTTTGGGTAATATTGTGTTGCTGCTAAGTCTGGTCCCATAGTACCTGGACTCATGTTTGTAACTTTACTATCACCTGTCATCGCATGACATGCCACACAGTTACCTAATGTTTTAGTTGTGTAGATTTTTTTCCCTTTTTCAACTAAAGAGGCATCTGCTAAACTTGCAGTTGCGAATAATGTGCTCACTGCAGATGCTATTAGTAAACTCTTAGCTAATCTCATCATCTCTCCTTTTGTATTTTGTTAATATTTTTTTATATTAACCAATTATTTAGTATCCTGTCTAAATACTAAAACAATGAATTATAATCAAATTTATTTAAGAAAGTCAAGGGAAAATGTGATTTTTTTTAATATTTTCTATGATATAAGTTGAACTTTATTTAATTATAAATTCAAGATAAGATAAATGCTCTTGGAAGCCTTTAAATAGGGCTTTATTGATATTTCTTATATTATATATAAAAATCAATAATTTTAAAAAAAGAGGTAAAATATAGAATATTATAGTATAAATTATTGTTATGATTGTAAGAAAAGTGATTATAAGAGCTAGTTATAAAAAAAGGGACTCATTTGAGTCCCTTTTGTAAAGAGTAATAATTTGTATTATTTGCTCGCATCGATCATATAATCAACGATAACTTTAAACTCATCATCACTCATAGGCACACCACCTTTTGGAGGCATTGCATTGATACCATTGATACCATT
>Ga0193951_1000943_pt1 | contig 12920 bp, 12 predicted proteins | sample BB_2_MG_FD_140370 | JGI IMG/M metagenome (GOLD analysis project Ga0193951, IMG submission 140370) | Microbial mat bacterial communities from the Broadkill River, Lewes, Delaware, United States - BB_2_MG | ecosystem: Environmental > Aquatic > Freshwater > River > Microbial mats | place: USA... | reverse complement strand
TTCAATATCGGTAGAATCGTACCTTAAGCCTACTTGGATCTTAGCATTATCTGTAATAGGATTCATACACTCTAAAAATATAGCTTTGTTTTTTGTATCTGTATCATTTATACTATGTCTAATGAATGATTGCATATTACTATAGTATATACCATCCCAGTTTCTATTGCTTGTATCAATTCCTATATTGAAGTTTCTTCCTAGAGCATCAAAGCTGTTTTGTATTTTCAAACCAACTGTATCAGTAGTAAGGTGATTTGTCATACCTCTCATCATAAGTGGCATAAAGTTATCTTTGATTCTATAATCAGTTGACATAGGATGGTCAACTTCTGTTTTATACACTTTAAGGTCAAGTTTTTTTGAAAGGTTTCCTAGGTTTTTAGCTGTGTATTGTAAGCTATATAAGTTACTATCATCATACAAAGCATCCATTCCACTAGAAGGGTATAATATATCGTCACTTTCATTTTTGGTTGCACTTAGTGCGATCTCTTGATTATCGGCAATATTAAAATTTACTTTTGCCATCAAAGATTCTTTTTCATAGGCTTTCATATTATCGTATTTATCTGAGTAACGTACATCGTTCATCCCACCATATTGACTAGGATCTTGAGCTTTTGCAGTTTGTTCTGCAAGTGTATTTCCATCACCATCTTTGTATTGATCACTTTCCTCTTTTGAATAGCTTATCAATGCTTGAACAAGGTCATTTCCTCCACTTACAGTTACTGAGCCTTTTTTATATCCATAGCTTCCAATTGTTGCACCAATTTCTCCACTAAGTTCTTTTGTAGGCTTAATGGTGTTTACTTTTACTCCACCACTTAAACTTCCAAATTCAGTTACATCAAATGGACCTTCTGTTATCTCAACACTTTCTACCATGTTTGTAATTACATGAGAAGTAGGTGGGTCCATTCTATTTGGACAAGCACCATGAACAACTGTATCATCTATAGTTACTTTGATATTGTCTCTTTTTTGACCTCTTAAGATAATGTCGTTAGCGATTCCACTTCTTCTTATAAGTGTTACACTTGGTGATTTTTTAGCAAGAGCTTCAGCTAAGTCAGCGTTCTTTACTTCTTTTGTATTGATCTGGTCTACCACTTTAGTATTGATATCCTCTTTTACTTCAATAGTACCCAAGTCCTGAGCGTAACTCACTAAAGCAGTAGCTGCAATAGTGGATAAAATGATCTTATTTTTCATAGTTTATTGATTCTCCTTATTTAATAAAAGGCAAATCCTATCATCTGAGTGTTAAGTAGATGTTAATACTCAATAAAATTATTTATTATAGTTGAAATGAACCATTTAAAGTAAAAATACCAACAAGTATAAGTAGAAAAGCAGCAAAGATTTCAATATGTTTTTTATATTTTGAAAATTCACTTATAAGTCCTTTGCTTATTTGTGAGAAGATGATACCAAAGAATATTAGTGATGCACTAATTGCACCTATTCCAAAAATGAAACCATAGGTAAATGCTTCAGTTATACTTTGGGTATAAGCAGAAGCTGTTAGTAGTGTAATGACAGGAGCACAAGGGTTAAAAGATATACCAGCCCCCATAAAGAAATAACCAAATTTTGATCTAGGTATCTTCTTACTAGTTTGACAACAGCTTTTTTTATCAAAAAGAGAGTTTCTCAATAAAAAAAGAGCCACAATGATAGTAGCACTACCAAGTATGATTTGTGATATATTTGGATTATTAATGATATTCTTAACTAAAGAGGCACTAAATGAAGCAATTATCGCTAAAAAAGAGTAAGTGAATACTCTTCCTAAGCTAAAAGGAACCATTATCTCCAAAGATTGTTTTACATCTTTTGAATGGGTTAGGATCAAGGGGCTTAAAAAAGGCATGCAAGTAAACATACATGCCGTTGCTCCATAGCTAAGACCTATTAAAAAAAGTGAAAATAAAGTGATCTCGCTCACTATTTTTTTCTCCATGAGATATCAAGTTTATTTCTCTTTTTAAAGTATTCTTTTGATGAACTAAATGGAGTAAAAGGACCATATTTTAAACTAAGCACATCATCATGTGGACAAAACTCTACACATCTTCCACAAAGTGTACAATCAGAGTAAGTGATGTTCTTATTTTCCTCTTTATTAGCAATTTCATAAATATCCATAGGACATGCAGATACACAGTTCGAACAGTTGTCACATTTACTTGATCCATTTTTAGTAAGTCTAAAAAGTGAGAACTTTTTAAATACTGCTTGCATTGGAAGCATTGGACAGATTCGACAAAACGGTTGTTTTACAAAAAGAGCAAGAGCGATCATTAGTCCAAATAATAGATCTGCTATAATTGATAAGGTCATATATCCCCATGTTGAATTATCAACTGTTAATTGAGAAGTATCACCTACTGCTAATGTTGTTAAGATTCTACTTGGACATATCTTACAAAATGGATCACCAAGCTCATGTCCTACAAATCCAAGTCCTGTAAGTAATGGAAATATAAAGATTAAAAAGGCAAATAGTATCCATTTAATAGGACGAATCTTTTTAATGGTAGAGAACTCTAAGGATTTGATCTGTTTGATACGAAGTTTTGTTGCTATCATGGTTATGATCTCTTGAAAGAAACCAAGAGGACAAGTCCATCCACAAAATGCTTTATTGAGTACTACAATCAAAATAAAAAATGTCACTAGTGTAATAAGTGTTCCCATTAATCCCATCATAGGACTAATAGAGCCATCAAGTACTCCTGCTACTCTATGATCCATTTGATGTTGTAAAGGGATTAATACACAGTAATCACTACTTTGCTTATCATAAGCACAAGTAAGTGAAGGCCACGCTTGTGTGAATTTGTCTTCACTATAAAAGGTTGTTAAAAATAAACTACCATAGACAAGAATAACAAAAAAGAAAAGTTGTGTAATTCGTCTTAGGGCTGTAAGAGTTAAAAATCTATCCATGGTTTCGTCTCCATAATAATAGTAATCCAAAGGCAAAGCCAACACCTGCAATGCTCATACCCGCAGGAATAGAGCTCCAATAATCTGTAGGATTGACATGATAAGGACTTGAAAGGGTTGTATGATATTCTTTTGCATCGTTTTTAATACTTGAGCTTAATATAAAATAGGAAGGTTGATTCGCTCTACGTCCAACTTGCACATTTTCAAAGTCATTTGGTAGTGAGATCTTGAACTTTCCTTCACTATCTGTAAATATCTCTTGATTTGTACCATTTAGTGTTGTAAGTGTGATATGCTGATTCTGTAGTGGCTTTTCTTTAAACCTTAGGATAAATTCATAAGATTTTGATCCATAGTATCTATCATGTTCTCTTGGTAGATTATTAGGAATTATCTCAAAAGATGCTTTTTTTAGTGATGTGAGTTTTGTAGGACTTGTCTTTGATGGTCTACCGTGTTTATAAAGATAGTAAACAGCTGAATAGTTGACATTGTCTTTTGAGACATTAGCAACTAAAGCATGATAGTTATCGTACATACTTCTAGGAAGATTGATCATATTGGCATCCATTGCTAGAGGTTTGTTTTCAAGGTTTGAAAGGTAGTATTGTACATCTACATCCATAGAGCCATTAAATCCAACAAGTTGATACATGGCGGTTTTCATTCCTCCACCATGATGTCCATGTCCTTTTGCTGCTTTTTGACCTTCCAAACAACCATGAGGAAGTATGTGTAATGGAAGGTTTTGTATTGAAGCATTAACAAAAGATACTATAACAAACAATAAAAAGATAAACTTTTTCATAATTAAAATTTTACTCTATATGTCAACATTGCACTTCTAGGGCTTCCAGCATCATAGCTATCACCCTCAACTTGAGATATATATCTTTTGTCAAAAAGGTTATATACACTTAGTGTTAGTTGATTGTTTTTATTAAATTCATAACTTGCCATTAGATCAGTAACAAACTTATATCCTTTGTACTTTGTATCATTGGTATCATCTGTATAGTAAGAACCTCTTGATTTACTATCTATTTTGATTCTGAATTTATCTTTTTTATACATAGCACCAATTGAATACATATGTTTAGGAACAAGTTTAAACAAGTTTCCACTTACATCTAAGGTATTTAATACAGGACCATTTCTTACACCGATAGTAAGGTCATCATATTTAAAATCACTATATGTATATGAAGCCCCAAGGGAAAAGTTATTAGTGATGTTGTAGCTACCCGAAATTTCTAGACCTTTTTTCTTTGTTTTCCCTGCATTGTCCGCATCATGAGCAATACCTGTAATACTTTCAGTTGAGACAATCTCATCTTTTACAATATTGTAAAAAACAGCTATATCATATGAGAAGTCTTTATTTCTTTCTTTTAAACCAATCTCATAGTTTCTAGATTCTGATGGTTTTAGATCTGGATTGTGAATGAACTGGCTATCGTGAGGTGCTTGATCTCCTTGAGAGATAAGTCCATAAAGGTTTGTAGTGTCTCTTAAAGCATAAGTTGCCCCGATTTTAAAAGCGTATACATCTAAAGATTTGTCAGCAATGGTTTCAGTATCAGCTATATCACTAAAACTTGTTTCAGTATAAGAGTACTCAAGAAAATCATTTTGCTTTAAGTATACTTCTTGTTTATCATATCTTGCATTAAGATCTATCGTAAGTTTATCAGTAAGATCAATAGTTTCTTGAAAGTAGATCCCTTTCATACTATTTTCCATTTCACTTGTAGAAGCAAGATCACCTTTTAAGGCTAAAAGGTCTTCCCTTGTACCCCCAAGACTAGGAAGTCCAGTATATGTTTTAAAAAATGGAGGAAAAGCTATAGCTACATTTCGTGATCCAGCAAATGCATAAGTTCTACTATCGCTTGTTGATTTTCTATAAGTAAGACCAGTTACAAGTTCAGAATCTAATCCAAAAAGTTTGTGATTGTGGTTAAGTTCTAGATCTATTCCATAGCTTTTTTTATCAGGAGAAACACCTATACCACTCATATGTGTGACTTGATCTTGTTTTGTAAAAAATGCTCTAGGCTTTAGAACAGTATCATCACTTAAATAATGAGTATATTTTACATTAAGTTGATTACTTTCTGTATATATCTCTTTTGTATTTCCTTGAACTAATAAACTCTCACTGATCTTTCCACTACTTAAAAAAGAATTGGCTTCAACTTCACCATCAAGTGCTTCAGGAAGCCAGTTTTCAATATCGGTATAAGAAAAATCAACCTCTAAAGAGTTTTCGTTGTCTGAAAGATAACCATATTTTAATGTTAAAGCATCAGAGTTGTATTTACTATATGACATCCAACTATTATCGATATCTTTTCTTGTAGCGTTTAATCTAATGAAGTGATTATCATTTATAGCACTTCCAATAGATGTATTAAACATCTCATTGTCGTATTGTCCAAGTGAAAGCTTTACTCTATTGGTTTGATCGTCAAATACAGACTTTGTAAGGATCTGCATAACTCCTCCTGTCGTACCTGTTGAATAAATAGAACCTGGACCTTTTGTGATCTCGATCTGTTCAATATCTTGTGTATCAATTGAATGTAAATCACTATATCCAAGTGGATCAGTAAGAGGCATACCATCTTTTAATATCATGATCTCTCTTGTTCCATATCTTTTATTAGCTATTCCAGAACCTCTTATATAGATACTTACATCGTATCCACCATTTAGGTTTTCAGCTAAGATACCCGTAGTGTTCTTCAAAGCATCTTGAAGGTTTGTCATTTGTTTATCTTCGATCTCTTCTTTTGAGACAACTTCGATACTACTAGCTACTTTTTGTGTAGCACGTTCAACTTTTGTAGCAGTTACACTTAGTGTGTCTAGATTTACCTCCTCATTGGCATATAGTACTGTTGTAGTACATAATGCACTACATAAAATCAAGTTTTTTTGAGGAAAGTTTGCTTTTGCAATCGCTTTCGCTACTTTTGATATGTTCATATTTCTCTCCTTTTTTTCGCGTTGGAATAATATCCCAAGAGTGTTAATTAGTTGTTAATTAACATATGATTAACACCATTCGATTATAATTTAGAAAAATATAGGAGCAAAAAATGGAACCAACAATGAATCAAATCGAGGATTATAATGGAAATGAGTCGAAAGAAAAAAGAAAGACGATTTATGTAGTAGTAGCTTTATTACTTGCTTTTGGATTAGGATATACGATGATCAAGTCAACACTTGATGCAAATATGCCAAAAGGGTTTATCCCATATTCATATGAGACGACAAAGTAGTTTTATATAAGGCAAGCTTTTAAAAGCTTGCCCACTCATCATTATCAGTAGTTTCTTCTACTTTTTGTAAATTAGTTGTTTTTTTTTGTGAAGTTTTTATTTCATTACTTGAATGAAATTGATGTTCAGGATGTTCTTGATGATCTTTTTCAATTGTTTGCTTGATGATCTTTTCACGTTTTCTACGCTCTTCTCCTGCATAGTCTATATCTAAAGGCTCTTTTCTTTTATTCATGTCTTTACCAATGAACTCTTTTGCATCAGCTTCCTCTACAACAAGTTTAGCAATAGCATCAGTTTCAAGAGCCACATCGTGTGTTTGTGATGCGATCATCGCATTTTGCTGTGTTTGTTGATCAAGTGAATTTACTGCATCATTGATCTGTTCGATTCCAGCTTGTTGTTCTTTACTTGAAGCCTCAACATCCTTTATAAGATCAATTGTCTTAGAGATGTTTTCACTAAGTTTCCCATATCCTTGGATCATTTTAGAAGATATGTTCTTTCCATTATTAGATTTCATTGTTGCATTTTCAACTAAAGCTTTGATCTCACCAGCAGCTTCAGCTGATCTTGAAGCAAGATTTCTTACTTCTTGTGCAACTACGGCAAATCCTTTACCAGCTTCACCTGCAGTAGCAGCTTCAACTGCTGCGTTGAGTGATAGGATGTTTGTTTGAAATGCGATTTGATCGATCACTTGTATCGCTTCATTGATGGCAGTTACTTCGTCATTGATCTCATCCATTGCTTTTGTTGTATCATTTGCAAGTTTTTCACCCTCATTTGCAGACTGGGTCACTTCATTGGCAATTCCTGCCATTTGTACGATATTGTTGGTATTACTTGCTATGTTACTTGTGATCTCTTCTAAAGCTGCTGCTGTTTCTTCTAAAGCTGCTGCTGCTTCATTTGAGTTTTTATTAAGTATATCAACATTTTTAAGAAGGATATTACTACTTTGGTCTAGACTTAGTCCATTTGATTTATTTTCAACGAGCATTTGAGTAATTATTTCAGCTAAGTTATTAAGTCCTTTTGCAACTCCTCCAACATCGTTTTCTACTCTATCTCTAAAGTCGAGTTTCGAGAAATTATCTAGTACTCTATTGATCTTATTGATATCTTCACAAACATTTGTTGTTGTTACTTCAAGCATATTATTAAAGATAGTTTTTAGTTCCATGAGGTTTTCACTTTTTGTAGACTTCTGTATTCTTTGATTTAGTCTTCCTTGTCCAACTTCTGCAACGACTCTAGCAACATCATCTAAGAACTCTTTATCTTGTTCGATAAGTTCTCTTGTATGGATAATGTTTTGATTTACTATTCTTGTCATAGTTCCTATTTCATCTTGGTTATCGATATCTATAGTATTGGCTTGTGTACTTTCTTTATTTAAGTATTTAAAGAAACCAATAAGTCCATCTTGGAATCTATCAATAAGAGATGAGATATCTTTAGGTATGATGTATGAGAAAAAGATAGAGATAATTAAAATGATAATAGCAATGATCGTACTCATAAAAATAATACTTGCATTAAGTTCTGCAACTTCTGGACCGATTGTATCTTGCTCTTTTTTGATTGAGAGTTTCATCTCTTCTGTAAGCTGACCAATTTTTGGTCCTACTGTATAAAGATTATCTATCACTTTATTTCTATCGACGATAGTAGTATGAATGGTATTGACACCATTTTTATACTTTTCTATTAAAGAGATAGCTGTATTTAGTTGAGTTTTTCTTGTTTCATTTTGGATTTCACTTTTTAGATTTGTTAATTCTTTAGAAAGAGTGTCAAACTCTTTATGAACTCTATCAAAGTCAGTTTTTGAATTCGAATCTAAGAATTTTGCAGTATATAATCTAGCAAGTAATATTTCTCTTAATGCTTTTGATGTTTCAAATGAAGCTTTAAAATCCTTTGCTTGATTTGTGCTATAAAGTATATTTGTAAGAAGTTGCTCTATTTTTTTCCCATTGAGGTCTAAATTATTTGTTTTTATATCATCTCTTTTTTGCATAAAAGAGATCACTTTTTTAAAGTCAGCTTCATATGTTTGTAGATTTGAGTCAATTTCAGAGACGATTTTTGCTCTTTGTGGATTTTGGATCTCTTTTTTTGCGATCTCTATAAAGTCTTTTGTTTTTTTAAGGTAGTCATTAAAACTGTTTATGCTATTTTGTGACTTTGTTCGTAGATAGTTTACAATATGCATTCTCATAGTTATCATATTGGTTTGAACTTGGGCGGCAAGCACACTGTCCTTTGCCATTTCGCGATAGCTAGTAAAACCATCAGCAGATTTGTTGATACTTGTAATACTGTAAAAAGCTAGAAAAGCTACAAGTACAGATACGGTAGAAAAAGAAAGCACTAGTTTCTTTTTAATTGTCATATTTTTTAACATTAAAACTCCTTTTTGCAATATATTATAGTGGAAAAAAGTGAGAAGAAAGTGAGTTAAGATGCTTTTTTTAAAAAAGTGCATAAAAAAAGAGAGATAAAAATCTCTCTTTTATAGTTTGTAGAAAAAGTGACTATTCTATTATGAACAGTGTCCACCACCACAACAAGTAGAACCAGCACCTGCCGCTTCTTTTGCTGCTGCTAAAGCTGCCTCATAATCAGGCTCTGCAGTGATCTCTGGTACTAGTTCTTTATAACAAACTTTACCGTCAGTTCCAATTACAAAAATAGCTCTACATGTAATTCCTGCTAGTGGACCATCAGCTAGTAACATTCCGTATGCATTTGCGAAATCTTTGTTTCTAAAGTCTGAACATACTGCTAAGTTTTCAATTCCTGCAGTTGAACAAAATTTTGCTGCTGCAAATGGTAAATCCATAGATACAACTTTTACGTTAACACCATCAATAGCTGCTGCTTCAGTGTTGAATTTTCTAGTTTCAGCATCACATACAGGAGTATCTAATGAAGGAACTACGATAACAAGTTGAGCACATTTTTGAGCTCCACCTACAGTTTCATTTTGAAGCATTGGGTTACAGTTTACTACTGTTACCTCTGGAGCCGCGTCTCCAACATTGATTTCGTTTCCTGCTAAAGTACAGATTGTATCATTTTTAAATGTTACTGTTGCCATATATTTTTCCTTTGTTTTAATTTGTAAGTGATGAAAGTTTAATCAAATAAGATAAAAATTATCTTAAAAGACTGAGTTAGTAATTTAACCAAAATTAATATACAATTTCTTATGCGTTTAGATATCTATTTAACTACGTGCTTTGAAGTACAAAGTCGTAATAAAGCCAGTGAATTAATAAAAGAAAAAAAAGTTTTAGTAGATGGTAAAATTGTAACAAAACCATCATTTGAAGTGAATGAAAAAAATAATATAAAAATAGATCAAGATCAATTCTTTGTAAGTAGAGCAGCTTATAAGCTCAAATATTTTTTAGATGAATTTCCAATTGATATGAATAATCTTGATGTTTTGGATATAGGGTCATCTACAGGTGGATTTACTCAAATAGTGTTACAAAGTCCAGTAAAAAGTGTTACTTGTGTAGATGTAGGTTCAAATCAGCTTCATGAGATAGTAAGAGAAGACAAAAGGGTAGTCGTTCAAGAAAATACGGATATACGTCAGTTCGAGCCTAAAAGAACATATGATCTTGTTACTTGTGATGTTTCTTTTATTAGTATTTTAAACATATTAAAAGATATTGATAGATTATCAAAAGAAAAGATAATACTATTATATAAACCACAGTTTGAAGTAGGAAAAGATGTAAAACGAGATAGAAGTGGTGTTGTTTTAGATAAAGAAGCTATAACAAAAGTAAGGAAAGAGTTTTTAAACTTAGTGCAAGAAGAGCTTTCATGGAACTTGATCCATCATCAAGAAAGTAAAATAACAGGAAAAAGTGGGAATGTTGAAGAGCTTTTTTATTTTAATAAGTAGTGTAGTCTTTTTATTTGGATCAATTGAAAAGGGGGATGCCCTATATAATGAAAAAAAGTTCGATGAAGCATTACAAGTATATAAAAAAGAGTATGAGAAGTATCCACAAGAAAAAAAGATAAAGTTCAGACTTATTTTAACCCATCTTAAAATAGGGGATAGACACTTTAATAAACAAAGCTATAAAAGAGCAAAACAAAGCTATAAAAAAGCATATCTCTTAGGAAGCAAAAAAGCATATAAAAGCTTAGGTAAGTTATATGAAAAAGAGGCTTTACTGTATGAAAAGGGAAATAATTACCAAGAAGCTTTGACTCACTTTCAATTAGCAAAGAAGTTTGGTAATGAAAAGCCTGAATTAGAAATAAAGATACAGAAGATGAAAGAATTGACTCTTCATCAATCAAGATTAAAAAACGATACAAGGAAAATAGTAAATGGTACATCTCCTATTTGGACTAGATCAATCGGACGTCTCATCGTACCAACAAATAGAACACAAAATGGGAAAAAAATAGAGAAATGTTCAGCTACTTTAGTGAACTTTGAAAACTATGAGGCTTCAAAAGTTATCATCTCCGCTTCTCACTGTATAAAAGATTTTGATTCAAGTGTTGGTGCTTTGCGTTTTTTGATCTATTCAAACTCAGGAAAAATCATTCAAAAATATGCAAAGATCATAACTGATAGTAAGTTTGATCTTAAAAAGATGACCACAAATAGTGATTATATTATTTTGTTATTAGGCAGTCATATAAAAAGAAATGAGGTTGAACCCTTGAAAGTTCCTTCAAAAAGTTTTCTTCATTTGCAAAGATCTTCCCAGAAAAGTTTTGGTTCATTAGGAGGATTCTCTAGTGATATTGGCGATTTTGGTGCAAGTCTTACTTATGATCCAAAGTGTAATCTCTCTCATTATAATAATGTATATGCAAAAAGTGATTGTAGTGGATATAAAGGATCTTCTGGAGGACCAGTTGTTTTAAGTCTTTTCAAAGATGAAAAGATAAAACATTATTTTGTTGGGGTTGTATCTCATTTTCAAAATGATCGTTTTGAGGAGATATTTTTTGCTCCACATCATATTTTTTATGATGATATAAAAAATGCAATAGAAAAAAACAATTATTAAATTTATGGTAGTTTAAGGAAACATTAAATATAATTCGCTTCCATTTCTATAACCATGAGAATTTTTTATAAAATTTCTGTTGAGATTTTCTAAAGAGTTGGTGAGGAGTAGAAGAAGCTTCTGACCTGTGATAGATTGGAAATAAACTAAGAAGGACCGCTTTATGAAAGTAAGAGCTTCGGTAAAAAAAATGTGTGATAATTGTAAGATTATCAAGAGAAAAGGGATCACAAGAGTGATCTGTTCAAATAAAAAACATAAGCAAAGACAAGGATAAGCATGGCTAGGATAGCAGGTACTGACTTACCAAAGAAAAAAAGAATGGAGTATGCTTTAACGTATATTTTCGGTATAGGTCTTCATACATCAAGAAAGATTTTAGATGCTACAAGTATCTCTTATGATAAAAGAGTTCACGAGTTAACAGAAGATGAAGTTGCAGCTATTAGAAATGAGATTCAAGCTAACTATATGGTTGAGGGAGATCTTAGAAAAAAAGTTGCGATGGATATTAAATCACTTATGTCATTAGGTTCTTACAGAGGATTAAGACATAGAAGAGGTTTACCTTGTAGAGGGCAAAAGACTAAAACTAATGCTCGAACTAGAAAAGGTAAGAAGAAAACTGTTGGTGCAGCTCCAGCAAAATAAGGGACAATATAGATGGCAAAAAGAAAAGTAACTAGAAAAAAAATAGTAAAAAAGAATATTGCTGACGGTATCGTTCATATTGCAGCAACATTCAACAACACAATGGTAACAGTAACAGACTCTGCAGGTAATGCAATTGCATGGTCAAGTGCTGGAAACTTAGGATTCAAAGGGAGTAAAAAATCTACTCCATTCGCAGCAACAGCAGCGGTTGAGGATGCACTACAAAAAGCTATGGAGCATGGTATTAAAAATGTAGGTGTTAAAGTACAAGGACCAGGATCAGGAAGAGATACAGCAGTTAAATCTTTAGGATCTATTGAAGGTCTTACTGTAAAATGGTTCAAAGATGTTACTCCATTACCACATAATGGATGTCGACCACCAAAAAGAAGAAGAGTGTAAGGAGTTAAGTAATGGCAAGATATAGAGGACCAGTAGAAAAATTAGAGAGAAGACTTAACGCAGACCTTGGACTTAAAGGTGAAAGAAGACTTAATGGAAAATCAGCTTTAGAAAAAAGACCTTTTGCACCAGGACAACATGGAGCTAGAAGAGGAAAACTTTCAGAGTATGGTTTACAACTTCAAGAAAAACAAAAAGCAAAGATCCTTTATGGTGTATCTGAAAAACAATTCAGAAAATACTTTAAAGAAGCAGCAAGAAGAGATGGTAATACAGGGGAAAACCTTATTACATTAATCGAGACAAGATTAGATAACGTAGTTTACAGAATGGGATTTGCTACAACTAGAGCAAACGCTAGACAATTTGTAACTCATGGTCATATTTTAGTTGATGGAAAAAAAGTTGATATTCCTTCGTTTATTGTAAAACCAGGTCAAAAAATCGAGATCAAAGAAAAATCAAAAACTAATCCACAAATCGTAAGATCTTTAGAACTTACAAATCAGACTGGAATGGCTGAATGGGTTGATGTTGATAAAGATAAAGT
>Ga0193951_1000939_pt1 | contig 12983 bp, 7 predicted proteins | sample BB_2_MG_FD_140370 | JGI IMG/M metagenome (GOLD analysis project Ga0193951, IMG submission 140370) | Microbial mat bacterial communities from the Broadkill River, Lewes, Delaware, United States - BB_2_MG | ecosystem: Environmental > Aquatic > Freshwater > River > Microbial mats | place: USA... | reverse complement strand
GGAATAACCCAACTTAATAGCTAAATCATCAATCTTAATTTTTTTCGTTAACAAAGTGCTTACGCAAAGTTCATTCAAAAACTTACTCTGGATAAGTTTATAGCTCGTCTCTTCTTGGGCAAGTTTACGGCGAAAAGAGGTCATACTCATTGCCAGTAATGAGGAGCATTGTTCTAATGTTAGCGAGGCTGGTACCTCACTCTCATCTAATAAAGTATTAACAGCTTTTGTTAAGGGGAGCGAGTGTTCTAATTCATTCATCTCGTACGGCATCTATAATTTAACGATAAATGGTATGTAATACACTCTACGTTGGATAGTCATAAAAAGCAAAAACCCAGTGTTTAAATAAAACCTTCTCATGCTATTCATAATTTATTCTTCATTAATGCTATTTACGCTGCATACGCGGCAGTGAACGATGAAATATCAAATACGCGAATATCATCTACTTTCTAAGCTGCGTATGCGGCAGCTAATTAAACGAATACGTATAGTTGAGCCGTCTATTATTTCTAAGCTGCGTATGCGGCAGCTAATGGTGCCAGGTGTTGACCCCGCAAACGCAGAATTTTCTAAGCTGCGTATGCGGCAGCTAATTAGGCGGTATAAGTGCATTAATCAGTCTTATCTTTCTAAGCTGCGTATGCGGCAGCTAATTAAACGGACAATTAGCCAGTATTTGCGCCACTTTTCTAAGCTGCGTATGCGGCAGCTAATAAGCATTACCATCCGATAATGTTGAAGGGTCATTTCTAAGCTGCGTATGCGGCAGCTAATTGCTAGCGGGTTACGCGCTTTATGAAATGGCATTTCTAAGCTGCGTATGCGGCAGCTAATATTACGGTGTTGGTTGGTGGTGTTTGGGTGGTTTTCTAAGCTGCGTATGCGGCAGCTAATACTTTGCATCTTCAACTAATCAAGCCGCAAACTTTCTAAGCTGCGTATGCGGCAGCTAATAACAGCCGTGGCGATGACTACGACGAGTTGAGTTTCTAAGCTGCGTATGCGGCAGCTAATTATAGGTGAAATAGAGCTTAGGGAAAATATCATTTCTAAGCTGCGTATGCGGCAGCTAATGGCTATTAGTTCAATTTTGTCTATTTTACTTGTTTCTAAGCTGCGTATGCGGCAGCTAATTGGTACCAAACTTACAAGAGTTTCAAAAAGTATTTCTAAGCTGCGTATGCGGCAGCTAATACTTGAGCAATACCGTTAACTCTATCAGTCTTTTTCTAAGCTGCGTATGCGGCAGCTAATACTATTAAGTTAAATTTAAGCCCCGTATACGATTTCTAAGCTGCGTATGCGGCAGCTAATACGATTTTAACTTTATGCAAAATACTGTGATGTTTCTAAGCTGCGTATGCGGCAGCTAATAGGATATAACCGTGGCGGTGGGTCATCGTGGGTTTCTAAGCTGCGTATGCGGCAGCTAATTTATTAACTCGCTAGTACCATTAAAAAAAGCATTTCTAAGCTGCGTATGCGGCAGCTAATTTTTATTTATATCGTGCGGTTCTTTATCTAACTTTCTAAGCTGCGTATGCGGCAGCTAATTATAGTGGTTTTTTGGTGCTTTACATAATACATTTCTAAGCTGCGTATGCGGCAGCTAATACGTCACAATTAGCACTTAACTGTGATTCGTCTTTCTAAGCTGCGTATGCGGCAGCTAATCCTAAAGAATTAAAATAAGCTTCCATACCTACTTTCTAAGCTGCGTATGCGGCAGCTAATTTATAGGTATGTCAGTAGTTGAAGTTATTGATTTTCTAAGCTGCGTATGCGGCAGCTAATCTTTTGTTTCTCGAATGGAGCGCCACCAATAGTTTCTAAGCTGCGTATGCGGCAGCTAATTTTAAATCATCGGCTTTCTCTATCACTTCATTTTTCTAAGCTGCGTATGCGGCAGCTAATAGGAGGTGGTCGAACGCTCAATCAATAGGCTTTTTCTAAGCTGCGTATGCGGCAGCTAATTTAAAAAAATGGAATTATCAGAAACAACAACCTTTCTAAGCTGCGTATGCGGCAGCTAATAGTTTTATCATTGTTTTGGTTGTGGCGCTTCGTTTCTAAGCTGCGTATGCGGCAGCTAATTTTTTCATTTTTATTCTCCTTATTTTCTCATTTTTCTAAGCTGCGTATGCGGCAGCTAATTTTCATTTACCATATCTTTAATAACAAACGCATTTCTAAGCTGCGTATGCGGCAGCTAATTCATAACCTCAGACGGATCACGCTCAGATAATTTTCTAAGCTGCGTATGCGGCAGCTAATAAATAGCGCCATTACCGTCATCATCTTCACTTTTTCTAAGCTGCGTATGCGGCAGCTAATAACAAAGCTTTCTGCCTTGTTCATTGTATTCTTTTCTAAGCTGCGTATGCGGCAGCTAATGCTGATAACCACCTTGTGGCGCTTGCTGTTGTTTTCTAAGCTGCGTATGCGGCAGCTAATCAAGCGCTAAATCCTTTTGTTTATCACCAGTATTTCTAAGCTGCGTATGCGGCAGCTAATAAGATGGTGAAACGGTTATTGAGTCACGTGGCTTTCTAAGCTGCGTATGCGGCAGCTAATTTATCTTATTCTTTTTCAGCAATTGCACCCAATTTCTAAGCTGCGTATGCGGCAGCTAATCTATAAAGCTTGTATTTGCATCTTACTTAAAATTTCTAAGCTGCGTATGCGGCAGCTAATTTCTTTTTCCACTCAGTAACCGATAATCTATATTTCTAAGCTGCGTATGCGGCAGCTAATAAGATGGCAACGACTTAAAAATAACCGTGAATTTTCTAAGCTGCGTATGCGGCAGCTAATTAAGATTATAAACGCAAAAAAACAAGTTACAACATATAGTTAATTAAAAAAGGGGGTTTTTACCCTTTTTTATCAACCTATTGTAACCTGCTGATTATTTTATAAATTTTTAAGGAGCAAAATTAATGGTTAAAACTTGGGTAAAGATGACTTTCGACTAAACCCATAAGTATTAAACATTACTGGCGTATTATTTGGTTCTACTGTTTTTCTAATAATACTCATATTAAAGTCATTGTTACTGCCAAGACTTTTCATTTTTATAAATGGCAACGCTTTATCTTCCTCTGTCATTTTATAATCAGCGAAGTATAAACTTGCCTGCTCAAATGTTTCATTGTGTCGTTTCATTCTTCGCCGAATATGTTTATCTGGACTGCCAGCTTTTTGTCGACGATTAAAATTTTCAAATGAATGCACATCAACCGGAACATCCGCAATATTTTTAATGTGCAGATAATCCGTTAAACGACTTAACCATTTTTGAATATTTAATCGTTCTAAATCTGTTTTTTTTACAGAGAATAAACGTAATTTCTTACCTAAAAAGCCAGATTTATCAGTGCCCATTCTGTAGTTAGGAAAGCTAACAGCAATAGGTACTTGCTTATTACTGTCTTGTATTTCCACTAAAGCTAAATGGACTTGCATCATTAGCTTAGACCACAAAAAATGAATACCAATATCGTCGCTGGGTAATATGGTGATATCGATATAGTGTTTCATAATAGTTATTCTCCAAATACGCCACCACGAATTAACATCGCCATAATATAGTGCTGTTGTTCAACCGCAGGCTCTTTGCCTTTGATCATCCAAGCATCAAGTAAATTATAGAAATCTGTTTTTTCTTTTGGTTGACGATACGCAGCACCACGGTTTGTTACTGAGCCGTATGGTTCAACAGCAATAGGACCAACTTCATCAACAGCTGGATGCCAAGTATCTATTGTGCGTAAGGCATTGCCGATTTTTTGAGAGTGCATTGCAGCTTGCCCATCAAGTTGGTATAAAAATTTACTTTTATCGCCTTTACCGCCCCCCATTACTAATTCTTGTGATGGGTACACCGCTTGACCTTCACCTAATTGGCTATAAGCTTCTACCTTTATAAGTACATGATTATCGGTTAAGCCCTGTTGAATAAACTGTGCAAGTTGCGTAATTTTGTCGTCATTTGAAAATTCACGTAATGAATAGTCTTGGCTATTAAATTCAATGGTTTCGTTAGCCACAGTTACTACAACTTTTACGTTTTCGGCACCTACTCGGTTGCGCCATAAAAAACGAGCACTAGCAATATTAAAAGCATAACGTTTTGATAATTCCTCAAAACTCACATCAGTTTGATATTGTGTTATTTTATTAGCCAATTCTGCCTGGTAATCTGGGTTATTACAGGTTGATGGTGTTTGCAAACCACTTAATACACGTAAAGTAAAAACAACTTTTAAAGTATCTGTACTATGCGCTAATGCAGCAATATCAACTGTTTGTAAATTAGCTTTAGATACTTCTGCATCTAATTTTGTTGGATCATTTGCTGTTGCTGCTTTTAAGCGGTTTGAAATTGTGCCACGTACTGCTTTTTCGCCCACTTGTATCGGTTGCCATTCTTGCTGCTCCCAGTTACCTGCAAACATGAGTGCGTCTGATGGTACTAACTTAGCTTCAAATGCTAATACTGATGGTGTTTTTAATTTAATTTCGGCCATTTTTATTACTCCATTGATAAAATATTTGGTTAATTTTTTATTAAACGTTTTTAAAAGTTCATTGCTTCATCATGATCAAAACTATCAGGTTCAATAATTTCGTCTTCGAAAGGGGTTGTTTTTGCGACATACCAAGGGTATTGATGTTCATAACGCCAAAGGGTTAATTCAATATTTTGTATGTTATGTACGCTTTTCCATTCACCTACGCTATAAGCACTTTCAGCAAAGACAGTAGGCACTGTTGAATCTCTTACATTGCTCACTTCACCAGCTTCATAAATTGGAGAAATTGCACAATAGCCCGTATTAATCGGCACTAAATAGCCACTTTGAGGTTTCGCTTCATAATGCCAATTGGCTTTTTGATATACGCTTTCAAGGTCTTCAGTTTCTTGTTCATCTTCACTTGTTATTTTTTCAGCTTTAAATTTAAGCTGGGCAAAATCACACCATGCATCAAATAAACAGGCGTTATCATCTATCGCTTTTTGCTGTTGAAAATGCTTAGCTAAATGATCACTACGATCTATTAAGGCAAAACCTGGCATTAATTTTCGTAATGTTTTTTGTTCTTCATTTAACGGGGTTAACTCAATACTTTCTATATGCGTAATTTGACCGCCTGCTAAACGCAACGCTGGCACGTTTTGTTTTACATGTTCAATTAATTGCTCTGCGGCTTCTGTATCACCCGCAATCAAGCCATTTACTTCAATCAACAAAGATACTTGCATATGCATGCGCCCTTCTTCATTAATTGGTGCCGTCTTGCCCTGGTGAGTTAACGGGTTACGCGATAATGCAAAAACATAGTCGCCCCATCCTTTAGGTTGTCTTGCGTGTACTGTATTTTTATGACTAATTACGGCAACACCACCTAAATTAACGGCTAACGTTTCAGGTAACTTACGTGATAATGCATGGGCAAAACCCAAGAAGTTAGTTATGGCAGGAAAACCATAGGTTAAACCCGCAATGGCATTGGCATTTTGTACTGATACTTTTTTAAGTAATAAATATTGGCTCATGATTACGCCTCCGCTAATTTGGATGTGTTGTGTTCAAAACGCTTTAACTGCTGCAAACAAACTTTAGCAAAATAAGCATGTTCGTTATCACCCAAGCGATATTTTTCATCATTTTTTAATTGTTTAATTAACCAACTGGCAAAATCAGCCGCTATCACAGCTTGCCAATCCAGCTTTTCACGTTCACGATGGAAGCTTTCATTGGGGTTATAAACATCAAGCCATAAAGCATGAGCCTGTTTTAGCTTGCAATTTGATTCGCTTGCCCAGCCTGCTGGTAGCGTTTGAATATTGGCCGCGAGGATCATTAGTTGATCGAGTATAGGTAAAATAAAGTGATAATCGCGCTTATAACGCACTTTAAAGTTATTTTCTTCAGGCTTTAATTTGCTTAAAAAGGCTTTAAAATCTCGTAAGTACCCTGATACTTTATATGTCAGTTGTCGGTTGAATAAGCTAGTATTATTTATAGGTGGTTTAACCTGTGCTGCGAACTTAGGAGGTGCTGTATTTAATAAGAAATTCTGACCATAACGTTCACTATTTAATTGTGAAATATTTTGAGGCTTTGAACCGCCAAAAGTTTGTACGGCTGTATTTGGTAAGCTTATATCCATTCGTTCATGGTACTTATTGGCTCTGCGGGCATCACGAATATCTTTGGAATCACCAAAACGCGTCTCTGTGACTTTTTTATGTAAATTATGCGCCAGTGCCGATGAAAATAGCGGACACAATAAATGATACTCGGGGTCATTACTTTCTGACTTAATCGGAAAATAAATCTGCTTACTTAAATTATGTGAGCTTAACTTTTCATCGCCCAGCGCTAACTTAAAACCATCTACCCAAGTTTGTAATAATTCGGCATTATCAGTAAAAGCACTTAACGCTTGTGCATGGTTTTGTTGCAATTGTGTGATCAGGTTTTCACCATTTACCGTTATGTTTAGCAGCTTAGCTACATCTAATGCTGCTGCGTTACCTACAGCATCAATGGCTTTATCTGTTAGGCTTGCTGTAACAAGGTATTGGTTATTTACAGTTTGATTATCTGTACATGGCTGACTTACTAAAATACTGCTCGCTTTGGCATCACTATGAGTAAATTTTGCCGCATGGGTTGCTAAACTGATTTGTTTAGCTCGCCTTGCTGCATCGGTTAGCCACACTACAGCTTTATAACTTTCTTCAATGGGTGCCGATTTTCCTACATATTCGGCTTTAGCTGCCGCTATCTCTATTTCGTTTTCACTTTTTTCTAACACCTTATTCAGTGCTTTTTGAAAAGGTTCCAACTTAGCTTGTTTGCGCTGCTCTATATAATCAGCTAGCGCTTGGGTTAATGTTGCTTCCATCGTTTTTCCTTTTACTTATTATCAAAAACACCTAGCTGATCGTGCCAGTGCCAATTTAATTCTTGATCTTGCTCTTTACTAGGCTCTCTTAAACCAATTACACCAAAGGTTTCACTTACTTGCTGCAAACTTTCATCTAATTTATCTGCAAAAATTTGGTAAATTTCTTCAACACTTAAGTTAAACCACCAATTATTACCTTTAGCTAATTCAATCACTTTGTTTTCATCAATAAAGCGATTGCTTTGCTCTAAATACACTGGCGGATAACGAGTATCGTCAATTTGGCTCCACGTTAATGTTTCGCCATCTTCTAACCGTAAAATAAACTCTTCTTGAGCTTGTGATTTTCTAAACTCGGTTTGACGAATAAATTCAGCACTCCAATCAATTGCAGAGTCTTCATTCCACCAAAGAGATGCAGGCTTCTCTGAGTTGTAAAACAAATATTTTTTCTCTCCCCCAATAACGTCCAATGTGACCCTTAATGATCTGTGCTCTTGAATTGCAAACGACTTAATTGCATTAGCAGCTTCTTTTTTATGAGTTTCTATCGGAGCTTTAGCAAAGTCACCTTGGCTCATATGAGGTTCAACGATTCTTGGTATTGCTGAAATATTGAATAACTCTGTTGTTAATAATTCATTCAAATTTTTACTGTTAAGGGGAAGTTCTGGGGTTTCAAAACCTGGCTTGCAGTAAGCCACTTTTTCACCTTTTAATGCGCGTATATTTTGGTTAAGCACCACCAAATTTTCGGTCGTAGGAGGGACTTGCCTATGTCTTTGTATACGCCCTGCTAACTGTATAATTGAACGTAGTGAGCTAGGCTCTGCAATTGCCCAGTCGTAGTCATGGTCGCGCCCAACTTCCACGACAGATGTGCCTAATACAATAAACACATGATTTTCTGCCGAAGTTTTCTTTAGTCCGTCAGCTTTTAATACGTTGGCTATTTCAGGTTGTTGCCAAAGCGCTTGTTCATCATAGCGAGTTAATATTTTATCTAAGCGAGTTTCTTTATAAGAGCGTAACGCTAATGGAAACTGTGAGTGATAAATACAAAAATGGAATTGATAATTAGCTCTTGGCGTCATAGCTAATAATATTTTAGCGACAGCAATCATAGGATTAATGTTAGCCATTCTAACCACACCAATAGATACTTTTTTGCCACTGCTATGTGTTACATGGTGTTGGTTATGTAATGCATAAATTTGTTGGTGAATGGTATCTGCCACACTTTGAAAAATCTGCTGATTTCTCTCATCTATATTTTGACCTGCTGAGTCACTATTATCCGTGTCAGGCAACTCAATATTAACGATTTTACCTTTGCGTAATACTTTACTATTAGTCGTTAATTTTTTTAATCGTGACTCAATAAATGTCTTATTTTTTTGTTTGAAGTCCTCTTTGTTTTTTATTAATTCAACTTCACTTTTGTTTTCATCAAACCAGGCACAAACAACACCTTGATTGTTATTATGTGGAAAGTTAGCTTGGTTATAATGTTTACGGCCTGCAACATAAGCGTCGTATAAAGCACTGATAAGCGCAGGAGGTAAAGTCGCAGAGGATAATAAAACCCGAGAACCTAACATACCTGCCCAATTAACTAATCGGCATAGTGCAGGCAGGTCTTCTAAACCAAAATCATCGGGTTCATCTAAAATTAAGTCTGATGTTAATAACCGCAACATGGGCGCAATTTGTTTACCACCTCGTTTACTTTCTGTGGCTGGCATTAAATGATCAATGGTACTAACCAAAATAGGCGCACTGATTAACTGCTCTAATTTAGGATTGCCTTTTAACCAATGCTTTAAACGCCCGTCGTAAATTTGCCCTTCGTAACTGACATATAATTGCTCAAAAAAATCTTGTGCTGATTCGCTACCATGATCAGGTTTTGCGGATGTTTCATCATCTTTATTTAATTGATGTAATAACTTAACGGCATTAGACCCAATTAAAACTGCGAGTTCATCATCACCTAATTTAAGTAGATCTCTATAGGCATCGCCCGTTTGCAAGGTTAAAGTGCGTAAACCTAAAGCAACTGAGAATCGACAACCTTCACGTTCATCCGCTAAGGCATACATAATCCGTGCATTAGCCATGGTTTTACCACAGCCTGTTGATGCCATGTTAATACCAAAAAAACCTTGTTTTTCACTGGTTTTTGCAAATTCTTTTGACGCTTTAAATGCTTTGTCTTGCCATTGGTATTTACGATCTTTAGCACTTTGTGAAAAAAGTCTATGTTGGGCTAATGCCGGTAATGTGTATTTTAACGCGGGTAGATTTTTAGCGAATAGAAAAGCGTTATGAGCAACACCGATATTATGTTCATCTAATTTTTGTTTTAACTGATTCGTTTTCCTATCTGTATTGGCGTTAGCTTGATAGCTATCATCTCGCCATTTCATTTTTGAGTCTTTTAACTCAAGTGATGAATAATAATGATCAGCCAACATAAGTGATAATCTTGATAAATGACTAATAAAACGCTGACTTAGCCAATCTGTATTTTCAGATAACTTAGGGTAGCTCAATGCTCGCTTGGCTATTTCGCTTGCTTTGTTTTGCCATGTTTTACTCAATAAGGGCGTACCATAAGAAAATGTCCAATTGCCCTTTATAACTGACTGATCTATATCAGCTAAATTTGCTGCATTTTTAGAATTCCAATGACAGTCAAAACATTTTGTCAACCAATGATCCGCTTCACCTAACTTAACTGAGTTAACTTGTGGGTAAGGTAAACGATGATGCGAGACAATTAACCACGCAACTAGCTTTCCAAACTGCGTATTATCGCCAAACGAATTAAACGGATTTTGATGTTTTCCGTTATCTTTAAATAATATTTTGTGTATTTCAGTTTCAGCCTGAGTAGCATTTAATTGCTGATTAATTTCTACCAGTTTTGTTAGCCATTCTTGATCGGTTAAATCTTTAATAAAGGCTTCAAACAATCTTAACGATACCCACTCATGACGATATGGTTCAGATTTTGATTGTGTAGTGCCAGCTAACTTTTGTTGAAATAAGTCATTCGCTTTACCAAAGTCATGGAATAAACCAGCAAGGCTTGAGGCTAACATTATTGCTTCGTTTAATTCCCAGCCGTTTTCCCATTCTTTATGACTAAGATCTAACTTGGTGTAGTTAACTGCTACCATACCTTCACTATTAAATTTAAAGCGGTTCCCCACCACCCACAAAAACTGGCTTCTTGCCCGTGAGCGTATCCAGTGGCAACTTACAGCCGTGCTTTTGCTTGCTGTTTGGCGAAGCATTTTTTTAACGGTTAATAGGCCGTCTTCTGTTATTACTGTTTGCCAGGTGTTATCGCCTATGCGGTTGGCGAATGCGTCAAGTACTCTGCGTGTTTTCTTTAAAGCATTTTTTTCACATTGACTAACGAAGGTAACCATCATGATTGTTCACCTGTTTTAGCTAATTCAACTATTGAGGATGCAGTGATATTGTCACCCTGTAGCGCAACTTTTTTTACTTGTTCAAACATGAAGTCGAGTGCTTTATGATCAGTAAAGGCTTGTAATATTTGTTGACGAAACTCTTGTTCGGTTGCGTTTTCTTTTGCACATACAAATGCCCAAGGTAGTACAATGGCATCTTTAATTAAATCTGCAATATCAAACACTAAAGCACCACGCCGTGTTTTACCGTGCATAACGGCAAAACCATGAGGAATGCCAAGTACCCATAACGTGCTTGCTGCTAATCCATAGGCTAAATAATTACCATGGTTTAAAAAGTCGTTAGCTAGATCTGTGCTTTTATGTTGACGAGTAAAATCAGTGGTATTGGTGCTATTGGCTGCAAATTTATATAAAACTTTTGTAAGTTGCGCTTCGGTTAGTAATAACTCTGATGATTTGTTGGCCGCCACCATACGCTCATTAAAACGCGATAGAGCTTGAGTAATTACAGTATCATGAGTTGTAAAGCCTTCCATTTTAAGGTCACGGTCTTTGCCCCATACTTTATTTAAATAGTCGATACGTGCTGTTTGAAACTGCTTGGCAACCAATAAACGTTTTTCGTCATCAAACCAAAAACTCATCCAACCTTGTAGGTACTCTGTTGGCCTATACTCGCTTTGTGGTGTAAACCATTCAATAGGTTGCTCTGCATCGTTAGCCATAAAAAGTGGAGTGCCACCTCCTCCTGAAAAACCTATCAAGACGCCTGCTTGTGCAAGCATGCGAACTGCAGCTTGAGTTATGGAAGTCCCGTTACCTAGTAATAACACAGTAGTATTGGCAATGGGTATATTGAAATATTGATTTTCTTTATTAGTTTCAGTTAGATATAGCACTCTGCCATCTTTTTGCATTACACGGCAGTACTCTAAGTAATAAAAGTTAGCTCGTTTGGAGTGCAAAATTGATTTTAGATCAGATGGTGACAAATCTTTCATTGGTGTTATAACTCCTTTTATAATCTTGTTTCATTGCAAATGGGTGTGTATAAACAAACTAGCAATACAACCATAGTAATATCACTTACTTTTTTAATATAAATTAGCCTGCAATGATAATCGGCTCAACACTGTAATTAATCACATGTAAACTAAGTTGACCGATTTATCTGTTACCTTTACTTGCTTCTATTAATCAATGATTAAATAAATATTGCTGTATATCCCTTCTACAGTCACTTGTTAATACTATTTGCTGTGCTTCAGGTGTCGATTGGTATGAATCAAGGTGTAACTTTTTAAGAAGGTAATTCAGCATTGCTATTCGAGTAGTGATACTTTTTCTTCCATTTTTCATTTGATAGTCGTTAATAATCACCTGTTTTTGTTTTTCATTAAATCGATGATCAGGTTCAAATGTTAACTCTATATAATTTTGCCACTTTTCGTCTTTATCAGCACTTTGTGATGCATTACCTTCGAATTCAGCCTTTCCATTAAAACGAGATAAATTAAAATCTCTGAAATCTTGATTTTTATGACAAAAAGCTCTTACATGCCAGCGCAATCCATCAAAAATAAGTGCATGAGGTTCTATTATTCGATCAATGTAATCCGGGCTCGAGAGTGATATGTAGCCAATGTCGATGGCCTTATTCTCACGTATTGCACGTAGTATTGGCCTAACTTGTTCAGGACTTATATGTCTTAATAGTGCTTCAACTTCATAAACGAAAGATCCTGCATCATTTTGAAGATCAGTGATATCAATTGAAACTGCTCTCAAGTAGCTTAAAAATGTATTTTGCTTATTTCTCTGAGAAAATGTCTTCGTAAAATAAGGGGTTGCAATAAATGCTTTACTTGATTGATTATAAGTAAGATACGCGGGGTACTTCTCTCTATATTGTTTTAATATTCCGCTAGAGGCTTGCCGTGATAATTTAAATTTTTTGACCAGATGACTTGTATTAACCCTTCCTTCCCAGTAAGAAATATTACTAATAAAATCAAACCTTTGAATGTTTTCTTTTGACATATCCTTATTCCAAAAAACAACCTTTTATAGTCTAACTGTTACACGAATATTATCAAATAACAATAATTTATGCTCTATTTCGCAATAAGTCTCTGTCTTCAAAAAGCAAAAACCCAGTGTTTAAATAAAACACTGGGTTAAATGATACTAGTAATGCACATAGATTAATTAAGTCTAGTTATTAATCAATTCTAGTAATTAATAAGTTATAGCAATTAATAAATTATGGCAGTTATAGTTTAATGATGATTACACTTGCAACATAAGATGCTGATGTATACGAATCATAATATCGTCGCTTTCTTTTTTCCAATTAACTTCATCGGCAAAAGCTTTTACTGCGTTAATCGCTTGGTTAACAAATTTACCATAATTATTATGGGTTTCATCACTTTTATCGGCAATAAAAACAATACGCAAGGTATCAACTAATTTATCTGCGTCCCAGTGTATACAGAAACGAGTTTCTGAATTATTGGGGTTAATACCAATAGAAATTAACTCACCTCTAATTTCTGCGACTTCACTTTCATCGTAACGTACAAAAGGAGAAACACCGTTAGCAAT
>Ga0193951_1000938_pt1 | contig 13010 bp, 12 predicted proteins | sample BB_2_MG_FD_140370 | JGI IMG/M metagenome (GOLD analysis project Ga0193951, IMG submission 140370) | Microbial mat bacterial communities from the Broadkill River, Lewes, Delaware, United States - BB_2_MG | ecosystem: Environmental > Aquatic > Freshwater > River > Microbial mats | place: USA... | reverse complement strand
TTAAAACTCCATTTTTATAATCACTACTTAATTTATCAGCATTAGCATCTTTTGGTATAGTTATACTCCTAACAAAAGATCCTTCATATATCTCTTTTTGTAAAAAGTTAGAGCTTTTTTTATCGTTTAATTTTTTTGTTTTTGCTTGGACACTTAAAATACTATTTTCAACATTGATTTTGATACTATTTTTATCGCTTCCTGGTATATTAAGACTTATTACATAACTATCTTTTTTATCTTCAATATTGAGTGATGGAGAGATATTCACATCATTAAAAAACTGTTCAAATTCAGGTATTGTAGAAAAATTTGAACTCATATCTTTAAAAATTTTATCCATCTCTTTTTGCATTTTTTGCATCTGTTCAAATGGGTTTTTATCAAACATTGCTTTTGTATTTGAAAGTACAACTGGATTTTGCGTATTAATTACAGTCTCTTTTTTTCCGAACATATAATAACTTTGAAGTCCAATAATGACAACAAGTAAAAACACTATCAATGATAATTTTTTCTCATTTTTCATCTTATACTCCTTAAGATAGAGCCTTACATGTAAGGCTCTATTTGATACTGATAACTTTAGCTTTTTTAGACTCCTCTTTTTCTATGCTCACATAGAGTCGTCCATCTTCAAAATTTGCACTTACCTTATCTTTGTTGATTCCCTCAGGAAGGGCAAAAACTCTTGAGATTTGCCCAAAATGACTACTTAAAAGATAGTAATCATCCTCTGAAACCTCTTTTTTCATGTGTCTTGTAGCACTTACTCTTAAGTAATTATCTTCTACTTTAAGCTCAATATCTTCTTTTTTAACTCCCGGTAAGTCTACTTCTATAGAGTAAACATCACTATTTTTCTTACCAAAGTTTGCAAAAGGTAGATGACTTGCTACATTTGTAAACATCTCTTTTGTTTTTTCTAGACCCGTTTCTATCGATTTTTCTAGCTTAGAGCCTATATCATGTGTACTTTTTACCATATCCATAATGTACTCCTTATTTGATTTCTATTTTCTTTGGTTGATTTGTTAAAACTTCTTGTTTTGGTATCACTACTTCAAGCACACCATCAGTGCTATTTGCTGTAATTTTATCAATATTGACATTTTTAGGAAGAGTAAAACTTCTCTCAAATTTACCATACTTACTTTCTACCTTGTAGTAAGACTCCTCTTTTGTCTCTTCTTTTACTTTTCTCTCGCCTGAAATTGTAAGAACACTATCTTTTACATCAATAGAGATTTCTTCTTTTTTTATACCGGGTAAATCAAGCTCTACGAAGTAAGCATCTTCAGCTTCTCGTGAATTTACACTTGGAGAAAAAGATGAAATTCCCGACTCTACATTTTGCTCATCTAGAGAGTTCATAACAGAGTTTATATAGTCAAACCCTCGTCTTAAATCTCTTATTTCCCTCATTGGTTCAAATCTTGTTAATAACATATTGTTCTCCTTTACTATAAGTTACTTTAGTCTAAGTGACTAAACTTTAAGAGAATTTTACTACGGTTTTAAAAAAAGTTTTGCTACTTTAGTTGCATTAGTGAGAAATTTTGAATTTTTTGAGAAGTTTTTGTATATCTTTTATGATAATCTTTTTTCTTTTTACTTCAATAGCCCCATCATTTTTGAGCTCATTAATATGTCTATCTACCACATGTCGAACTGTTCCAATGAGACTAGCGATTTCTGCTCGTGAGAGGTTGTGAAGAAGTGATTTGATACCTTTTGGAGTAATATTATTCAAAATAAGTTTGATAAGCCTTTCAGAAGTACTATGCAATGACAAGTCTGTGGCTAGCTCTTCTACTTTTCTCATTTGGGAAGCAATGTAGGGGAAAAATATCCTATTAAAAGCTGGATTTGTTCCTATCCACTCTCTAACTTTTTTTACCGGAAGACAAAGTGCTTCTCCATCCTCTAATACTTCACTTATCACCTCATGGACTTTTCCGTCAAGAAGTGTAATAGTATCGTACATATCCCCCAGTCCAAGTATAAAAATAGTTTGTTCTTTTGCATTTTCTAAATTTAGCTGATAGACTTTGACTTTACCACTTAAAAAAATGTAAAAATTCTTCATTGAATCTTCCGCATTAAAAAAGTACTCACCTTTTTTAAAACGCACTAGCTTAGCATGCTTATTAATATCATCTTTCAAGGAGTCTGTTAAATTTTCAAAAAGTTCTATGTCATATTTTTTCATAATGTTTATTATATATAATTTTAAATTAAATAATTTAAAATTTTTCATCTTTATATGTACAAAAGGTTACATAATATATCTTTTTATCAATATTTATTATTAATAAAACCATTTTAAGTTAAATTAACTTATAATTTATATCATTAGATTTTAAAGGGTTATTTTTTTGTTAGAGTTTCTTAAAGTTATATTGTTAATTTCCCTTATGACCCCTTTGTGTGCGAAAGATACTATAATATTTGCACCGCTACCTGTGGAAAATATCAAAACCGTGTTTACTCAATTCAACCCAATGATAACATATCTAGAAAAACTGTTAGATAAAAAAATCATAATTGACTATAATCAAAATTATGCTGATATATTAGAAAAATTCAAACAAAAAAAAGTAGATATAGCTTACCTTGGTCCACTTCCATATATTGAACTAAAAGATAAATATCCAACAGCTTTACCCTTAGTACATTTTAAAAATAACAATGGTAATGCATTTTATAAATGCTCTATCATAACCTTTGCAACAAACAATACAAAATTAGAAAATATTAAAAATAAAAAAATAGCTCTTACACAACCGCTCTCAACTTGTGGATATCTAAGCGTAAATGCCCTTTTAGAAAAATCAAATAATAGCTTAAACAATAACAAATATAGTTATTTAGGGAAACATGACACTGTTGCCTTAAGTGTGGTAAGAGGCGAGTTTGACTTTGGTGGAGTCAAAAGTAGCATAGCCAAGAAATACTCAAATCTTGGGCTAAAAGAATTAACTAAAACAGGCTTTCTACCAGGCTTTGCTCTCATAGGAAATCAAGAGACTTTATCACTAAAAACTTTACAGAAAATTCAAACAGTCATGAAAAATGTAAAAAAAGAAGACTCACAAAATTGGGGAAAAAATATTAGCTATGGTTGCAGTGAAGCAAAAGATAGTGATTATAATACGCTCCGAAAAGCAAAAAAAATAATTACAATACCTACTCAAAGTAATTTTTAATGTATAAAAGAGCAAAACACCCATTTGATAGTTTATATGCCACTATAATTTTTATTACATGTATTTTTGCTTTAATAGCCATATTTTATGTCAATCAAACCAAAGAAGATAGAGAAAAAGCTTTATTTTCTGAAAGTATTGCAACACTTGATATTGCATACCGTGCTAGCATGGAAAAGTATAAACTACTAGCCGAAATTGTTTTCAATGAAGATATAAACAAAGAAAAGGTACTAAAACTTTTTTATATGGGTTCAATATCTGAAGGTAGTAAACAAAAAATATATAGAGGGCTACTTTATAGAGAACTTTACCCTCTCTATAAAAAGTTGAAAACTAAAGATATAAGACAATTGCATTTTCATTTACAAAATGGTGATAGCTTTTTAAGATTTCACAAACCAGATAAATCTGGGGATAGCCTTTTTGAGAGTCGAAAAGGCATAAGAGTTGCAAATACAAAACACATATATGTGTCAGGTTTTGAAACAGGAAAAGTAGTATCAGGTTTTAGAAATATTTTCCCTATAAAGTATAAAAATGAATACATAGGGAGTGTAGAAATTAGCTTAGCTACAAAAGCTATCATTGAAGCTCTTTCTAAAGTTGATAAAAATAGAGAATATGCCCTCATAGTAAATAAAGCTCAAATTGATTCAAAAATATTTAAAACACAAAAACATCTGTATAGTAAATCTATTATCAATGACAATTATCTTCAAGAAGATGCTAATCAATTGCTAAAAGACTCTCCTAAACCTCTATCAAAGATAGTAAAACAAATCAATAAAAAACTCCATCTTGATAAAAAACTACAAGATAGTATAAAAAAAGGTAAAACTTACGGCACTTTTGTAAAAATTTATGATATGGACTATGAAATATCTTTTCTCCCACTAACAGGCATAGATAAACAAGTAGAAGGATATCTAATATCCTATCACAAAGTTGAATTTATGCCAATAATTATTAAATTTTTCACACTTTTCCCTGTTTTTATAATTTTACTGACACTTCTTTTTATAAAATTGCTTCTAGTTATTAAAGAAAAATCGGACAATTTAGACTACCAACAGAAGTGGTTCAACTCTATAACAGAGACACTTGCTGAAGGGCTATATGTCATGAACATTCATGGCGAAATAGAGTATGTAAACCCTATGGCATGTACAATATTAGGATATGGGAAAAAAGAGTTTCTTGGAAAATGTGCACATACTTTATTTCATTCTCACTACATAAATGAACACACGCCACTCAAAGATTGCCCTATATTTAAGGAAACAATAAAAAACAAAGTATTTTATAGTTCAGAGGAATTCTTTACATGTAAAGATGGAACAGTTATCCCTGTTGATATAAGCAGTAAATCTATTGTTAAAAATAAAGAAACTACGCAAATAGTTACCGTTTTTAGAAATATAAGTGAAAAGAAAAAAGATGAAAAAAGAATGCTACTTTTAACAACAGCTCTTGAAGCAAGTTCTAATTCAATAATTATAACCAATAAAGATGCTATAGTAGAATGGGCAAATCCTGCTTTTGAAAAACTAACAGGATATGATAAAAAAGATATTATTAATAAAAATCCAAAAGAGTTTATTAACTCAGGAAAACAAACAAAAAAATTCTATGAAAATTTGTGGCAAACTATTTTAAATAAACAATCATGGAAAAATGAGCTCATTAATAAAAAGAAAGATGGTAGTTTGTATTATGAAGAGTTAAGTATTACCCCTGTTCTTGATAAAAATAATGAAATTCAAAATTTTATTGCAGTAAAACAAGATATTAGCGATAGAAAGAAGAAAGAAGAAAGTATAAAGCACTTTGCTTTTTATGATACTCTTACAGACTTACCAAATAGAAGACTTTTGATTGAATATTTAGAACAAATTGTAAATACACTAAAGAGAAATCATAAAAGTGTAGCTGTACTCTTTTTAGATTTAGATAAATTCAAAGATTTAAATGATTTACATGGCCATGACATAGGGGATAGTTTACTTATACAAGTCGCCAATAGACTTGATGATATTATCAGAAAACAAGATATTGTAGCTCGTATTGGGGGTGATGAATTTATAATTGTACTAGATGATTTACCAAATGATATTAACCAAGCGAAAGAATACACAAAACAAATATCAGAAAAAATTAGAAATACAATTAAAGCTCCTTTTGATTTAAAAGGTGTTGTATATAAAACAACTATTAGTATTGGTATTGATCTCTTTAATGATAAAAATTTAAAAATCGATACAATAATTAAGCAAGCAGATACTGCTCTATATCATTCAAAAGAGCAAGGAAGAGACAATATCACATTTTATCAAGACTTAACGAATAAAGATAAAACTTTTTAAGCCTGATTTTGATAAAATATTTTATTAAAAAATAAAAATTTCTTGCACCTAATTTTATAAAAACTCTTGTTTTATACTTTAGTGAAAGGAGTTTTTTAGGAATTAATTTCCTAAAAAAGGGGAACGATACAATGGAAAGAAAAAAAATATATAACCCAAGTTCAGATGAGAACTTAAATGAAAGAAGAGTTTTTGGTGGAAATCCTCATGGAATTTTAAACTTTACAAAAGCAAAATACACTTGGGCATTGAACCTTTGGGACATGATGGAAGCAAATACTTGGTTTCCAAAAGAAGTAGATACCACAAAAGATGTTGTTGATTACAACAAAAACTTGACTGATCCAGAAAAACGAATGTATGATTTAGTTTGGTCACAACTAATCAGTATGGATAGTTTTCAAACTAACAATTTAGCTGATAATATAAACCCTTATATAACTGCACCAGAAATCAATGCTCTATTAGCTCGTCAGGCTTATGAAGAGGCAAACCACTCAAAGAGTTATGCGGTAATGGCAGAAGCTATTTGTGACAATACTGATCTTATCTATGAGATGGAAAAACACGATGATGTTTTAAAAAGAAAAAATGCTTATATTTCTAGTGTTTATGAAGAGCTTGCTGGTGATGTTACAGAAGAGAAATTACTTTTAGCAATGTTTGCAAATCAAATCCTAGAAGGCATCTACTTTTACTCTGGATTTACAGCAATCTATGCTCTAGCACGAGCAGGTCGTATGCTCGGAAGTGCACAAATGATAAGATTTATCCAAAGAGATGAAATAACCCATCTTCTACTTTTTCAAAACATGATAAACTCTGTAAGAAAAGAGAGACCACACCTTTTTACAGATGCATTAAAAACAAAAGTCTTTAAAATGTTTGAAGAGGCTGGTAAACTTGAAATTGAATGGGGGCAGTACATAACACAAAATCAAATCATGGGTTTTACTGATAATATCATAGAAGAGTATATCCATTACTTAATAGATGAAAGATTAAGTGCTGTTGGTTATGAAAAAATGTATAACGCAGGACATCCAATAAAATGGGTTGATGATTTTTCAAAATTTAATGAACAAAAAACAAACTTTTTTGAAGGGAATGTAGCAAACTATAGTAAAGGTAGTCTATCATTTAATGACTTCTAAAAAAACTTTAGTTGCTCTTCAATTTAACTATGAAAACAAGAGTCTTGAAGACAACTTCAAGACTCTAAAACGTCTTTTAAACAAAACCCCTGAAAACTCTCTTGTTTTGGCTCCTGAATTGTGTCTGAGTGGTTATAAATATGACTCTATGGAAGAATCAGCAAAATTTTCTGCAAGTATACTCCACGAAATTAAAAAACTCTCTACATGTAAAACAATTGCACTCACTCTTATAGAAAATATTGATGGCAAATATTTTAACAATCTTAAAATTTTTCACAATGGAAAGATAGTTCAATCAAGACCCAAAGCAAGACTTTTCCCATTAGGAGATGAACAGTTACATTTTAGCTCTGGTGTAGACAAAGATATAGAAACTATTACAATAGATGGAATAAAAATTGCTACACTTGTATGTTTTGAATTAAGATTTACTGAACTTTGGCAAAAAACTTTAGGTGCTGATATTATCTTAGTCCCTGCTTTTTGGGGAAAACTAAGAAAAGCCCATCTAAAAACACTCTGTGAAGCTCTAGGAATCGCAAACCAAGCTTTTGTAATAGTTGCTAATAGTAGTGATGAAGAGATGGCTAGCAGCAGTGCTATAGTAACTCCTTTTGGAGATGTCTATAGAGATGACTCAGCATTTATAATAAAGCATGAAGTAGATTTAAACGAAATAAAAAAAATGAGACGATATATAAACATAGGGCTATAATGAGTGACTTTTCTACAAGAATAAAACTACAAAAATGTAAAAATATGGCGGATGAAATTAAAAAAGTCTGCAAAATAAGCAATGAAGTATATAATGCAATATGCTTAAGTGAAAGAGAATTCTTTGTTCCACAAGGTTTTAATAGACATGCCTATAAACTTGATGCGCTCCCAATGGCAGCAGATCAATGGATTAGCTCTCCTTTAACAGTTGCTAAAATGAGTGAAGCTCTTACATGTAAAGGTGCTGATAGTGTGCTAGAAATTGGTTGTGGTAGTGGATACCAAGCTTTAGTACTAAGCAAACTCATTCGTAGAGTCTTTACAGTAGAAAGAGTTGAAAGATTATTGATAGAGGCTAGAGAAAGATTTAAAAAGCTAAATATAAACAACATTCATACTAGATTTGATGATGGGCAAAATGGCTGGAGAGAGTTTGCTCCATACGATAGAATTCTTTTTTCTGCATCGATCCCAAAAATACCACAAAAACTTTTTGATCAACTCAATGATGGTGGAATTTTAGTTGCCCCAATTGAAAAAGGTGATAAACAAATCATAACAAGATATACAAAAGATGGCAAGACTTTACATGTAAAAGAATTAGATGATTGCCTTTTTGTCCCTGTTAAGGATGGAAAAGGGCACTAACCCTTTCTCATAAATAGCTTTTTAATCCAACTAAATGTAACTCTAATAAAATAGACTACTACATAAACTAAGGCAGTAAAATATAAAGGATGAAATAATCCAAATTGACTATTGCTTAAATGTTCAAGGTGTTTTATAGGGTGAGAAATCCACTGTTGCATATGCATACCTAATGTTAAAAACAAAAACAATCCTATAAATATAACTATTTCTTTCCCTATTTTTGACATTTACAATCCTAAGTTTAATTTGAAATTATTATAGCAAAAGATAATAAACGAAAGGGAAAAATTTCCCTTTCGTGATTCTACTTTTTCGCCTCTGAATTAAAATTGAAGAATATATATGTTGCCATATCTTCAGGATGATAAATCATACCTTTATCTTCTATTTTCTTTTGATTATGACTCATTACCTCGTTATGGCTTCCTGAAGATTGGAACCCATCAGATTGTATGTCATAAAGCTCCATCTCTATCTCATTTTTCGTCATATCATTGAGTGATGGACCTTTTTTCTCTGGATTTCCTTCTGCATGCATACCATGACATTTAGAGCACATTCTTTTATAAATTTCTGATACACTATATGGTTTAAGTCTTTGAGTATCAGAAACTAATGATTTATCTGCTTTTTTATTAAAAGTACTATAAATATATAGAGCCATATCATCAGGGTGATAAGTCATCCCTTTTTTATCGATTTTCTTTTGATTATGCTCCATAACTTCATTTGAACTTCCTGAAGATTGTGAACCATTGGCTACTAAATCAAACAACTCATAAGCTAGTGCATTTTTAGTCATATCATTTAATGCAGGTCCCTTTTTTTCTGGATTTCCTTCTGCATTAACACCATGACATTTTGAGCACATATGATCGTAAATTTCTGCTACACTATACTGCTTTGCCTGTGAAAAACTAACACAAATACTAAGTGCCACAATACCATAAAATAGTTTTTTATACATGACTATGCCCTGCCTTTTAACATTCCATAAAAGTACATAGGTTTTAACATATAAACTTTTAATATCCACCAAATCCATCGTTCTTTTGTAGGGTCTAAAGGAAAAGAAGGTGTTGGTTTACCACTCCAATCAAATTCAGCAAGCATAACTGTACCTATATCTGTAATTAAAGGACAAACTGTATACCCGCCATATTTTTGTGAAGGAGATTTTCCCTCCATAACATCAATGAGGTTTTGTGCTGCTACTGTATATTGCTTTCTTACAGAGCCTCCTGTTTTTCCCATAGGAATTCCTGCAACATCTCCTAATCCAAAAACATTAGCATATCTTGTGTGCTGGAGTGTTTCTTTATTGAGTTCAACCCATCCACCTATAGATGCACTACCTCTTTGCCAAGATAATGGAGAAGCTTTTACTGCATCAGGTGCGCTCATAGGAGGTGTTACATGTAAGAAGTCATATGGTACTTTCACTTGTCTAACTTGTGGAATCATGTCATACTCTTCTAAATCTTCATCCCACTCACCTTTTTCAAGGTAATGATTATCAAATGTAGCAACTTTTTTGTCTACATCTACTGCAACTAAATTGTGTTTATAGTGCCATTTCATATCTCTAGCTTCAAATTGTTTTACAATAGCTTCATGATACTCAGGAACACCAAACATCTTTCCACCATTTGGGTAAAAAGTTAAATTTGCATTTTGTCTTGCACCTGCTTCTTTAAGCCTTGCATTAGTTAAATACATAATCTTCTTTGGAGCACCACCACATTTAATAGGGGTATTTGGATGTGTAAATACACCCTCAACTTTTTTATTACTTTTCGCATCTGCAACAAATTTTTGAATTAGTGGCCAAGTCATTGCCGCACCTTTTGCAAAATAAATAGAGCCTATATCATTTGTTCCTATTAGATCACGACTTAAACCATCAACTGCGTCATAATTTAACTGAAGCCCTGTTGCCACAACTAAAAAGTCATATTTAACTTCACCATTTTTCGCAGTCATTACTTTGTTATGGTCTGGATCGAATTCTGTTACCGAATCTTGTAACCACTTTGCCTCACTTGGAAAAAAATCTTTGCTTTCCCCAACAATATCCTCTGGTGACCATACACCAGCAGCAATGAGCGTTTGACCTGGTTGATAGCTAACACTATTTGGATTTGGTTCAATCACTGTTATATCTGGATTACTCAGCTTCTTTACAAGTAGTGAAGCAATTGAGCAGCCCGCTGCTCCTCCACCAACAATAATAATCTTACCTTTAATATCAGAAGCAACTGCTTTAGTTGCGGCTGTTGCTGAGGAAGGGTTTAACAAAAAAGATGCTGTTCCAACGCCCGCTAGTTTCAGCGCATCTCTTCTTGATATTCCTCTTTTACCTAACTCACGATCAAGTTGTTCACACAACTGATCTACATTTTCTTCAACCATAGCCTCTCCTTCTAATTAGTTCATATAATTAAAAGAGTAGCATACTTATCTTTACTTATTACTTAATATTTGCTTTATTAGTAATTGTGGAGTCACTAATCCACGGTAATCGTTACGAGAAACACTAAAAAGTATATCTATTTTATCTCCTCTTTGAACATCTACATCAAAATTAAAAAACAGTGACTCAATCGAGTAATTGTCTTTCAGTAAAATCAATTTTAAATGCCTTCTATCTCGTCCTATAATTCTATCAATTTTAACTGTAACATCTTTTAATATAAAACTAGGTTTTGGGTTCTTTTGTCCATATGGAGCAAACTCTTCTAGTATTTCTAAAAGTTCAAAGTCTATATTGCAAATATCTAATTCACCTAAAACTTCTCCACCAGCTTCTAACTCTTTAGTGGTTATATCTTTACTTGACTCGACCATGCGAGATTTAAACTCTTTTAAGTTCTCTTCTTTGATAGATACTCCAGCCGCACCTTTGTGTCCACCAAATCCTAAAAGTATATCTTCTTGCATCTCTATAAGAGAAAGGATATCAACATCTCCTATCCCTCTTGCGCTTCCTTTTGCGTAACCATCTTTAAGCGAAAAGACTATAGCAGGTTTCTTGAATTTTTTTGAAAGTCTTGAAGCTACTATACCTACAACACCTTCATGCCAATCTTCTCCCCAAACAATAACTATTTTCTCTTCTTCACTAGTTTGCTCCAAAGAAGATTCGAAAAGATTTTTTTCTTCATCTTTTCTCGAGTTATTAAGGTGAACTATATACTCTAATTTTAGTATTGCGTCTTCTAAATTTCTAGATTTTAAAAATTCATATGAAAACTTAGCATCTTTCATACGACCTGAACTATTAATAAGAGGAGCAATTAAAAATGATATATCATCACCCTCTAAAGAGTTTTTAGAGAAATACTCTTTTATCGCTTCAAAAGCGACTCTTTTAGAACAGTTCAAAGCCTGAATACCTTTTTGAACCATAACTCTATTCATATCTTTAAGTTCCATCATATCAGCCATGATTGCAATACAAAGTAAGTCTAAAAATTTTGAAAGATTATACTCTAATCCTAACTTGTCTTTTAACGCAGCGACAAGATACCAAGCAACTTGGGCTCCACATATTTCGCAATTTGGAAAATCACAATCTTCTTGTTTAGGATTAACAATAGCATATGCATCAGGAACTATAGTTGGGACAGTGTGGTGATCCGTTATGATTAAATCAATACCATTTTCTTTACAAAATGTTGCAGCTTCTACAGCTGAGATTCCATTATCTACCGTGATAATAACATCGGCTTTTAATCTCTTAACGATATCTGGATTTAATCCATATCCATCATTAAAACGATTAGGGATAATGATTGCGTATTTAACATCGATATCATCAAAAAATTCACTCAAAATTACAGAAGAGACAACTCCATCCACATCATAGTCTCCTACAATAGCTATCTTTTCTTTATTTTGTATAGCTGCTACTATCCTAGAAGATGCCTTATCAATATCTTTAAAAGAATTTGGATTGGGGATTTCACCCAAACAATTACATGTATCGTCTTTAAATCTATCTGATAAAATTTTCCTTACATCTTCTTTACTTAATAGCTCACCCATCTTGACTAGATTTAAGTGCTGCTTCACAAAATGACAGCAAAGCTCTATTTGGTTCTGTTAAACGAGATGTGAACTCTGGATGAAATTGTACACCTAAAAACCAAGGATGGTCTTTAATCTCTACAACTTCAATTAAACCATTTGACTCACCACTAACAATCATGCCAGCTTTTTCAAACTGTTTTCTGTACTCTGGGTTTGCTTCATATCTATGGCGATGTCTTTCTACTAAAGTTTTTTTACCTTCATATACGGCTCTTAAAAGTGATCCTGCCTTTGTATTGCACTCATATCCACCAAGTCTCATAGTGCCACCAAGTGGACTTTTAAATGTTCTTACTTGCTCGTTACCAGCTGTATCTAAAAAGTTATCAATCAAATAAATAACTGGTGCTGTTGTTTTTTCATCAAACTCTACAGAAGTTGCATTTTTTATATTCAAAACATTTCTAGCATACTCTATCATTGCAAGCTGCATACCCAAGCAAATACCTAGAAATGGAATATTTTTTTCTCTTGCGTATTGGATAGATTTTATTTTTCCTTCAATACCTCTCTCACCAAAACCACCTGCAACTAAAATTCCATCTACATCATCAAGGAATTCCTCTGCACCTTTTTCTTCTAATATTTCAGCATCAATCCATTTAAGCTTTACTTTTGCATTTAAGTGTGCCCCACAATGGATAAAAGACTCTGTCAAAGATTTATATGCTTCTTTTAAATCAAGGTATTTCCCTACAAAACCTATTGTCATTTCATTTGTAGGATCAATAACTCTTTTTACAAGAGTATCCCACTGTTCCATATTTGGATTAAGCTCACCAAGTTCTAGTATCTCTGATACAGGCTTTAAAATATTT
>Ga0193951_1000936_pt1 | contig 13023 bp, 9 predicted proteins | sample BB_2_MG_FD_140370 | JGI IMG/M metagenome (GOLD analysis project Ga0193951, IMG submission 140370) | Microbial mat bacterial communities from the Broadkill River, Lewes, Delaware, United States - BB_2_MG | ecosystem: Environmental > Aquatic > Freshwater > River > Microbial mats | place: USA... | reverse complement strand
TCGTTTTTAATACGTTTAAGTTGCTTCTTTCGATTCTCTCGTAACGTTTCAAAAATACTTTGCTGTTGTGCAACCAGATCATCTAGTTGAGCATAATTACCTTCCGTAATAATATGGATAGACCTTTCCATAAAACCCTGAACGTCGCCACTAACACCATTCAGTTCTTCAAATTGCTCATCAGTAAATACCTTGTGGTTATTGTCCACATGTACAAAGATCGGATCGGTAATAAACGATAAACAGTGGGCTGTTTCGCGCAAATAATCAACCACTTGAATGTAATACAAACTCGAATCGATGGCCTGTTCTTGAAGTTTCTTCACCGTAGGATAAACACTACCCTTCAATAATTTTGCTTTTTTATTCAGGCTTTTCACCTCCTTGGTAACCATTTTAAGGTTTTTCCGATCTTCAGCTTCAAAATATTGAATGGATTGTCCATACAATTGAGAAACTCTACTCAGAAGTTTAGTAACACTATAGGTACACTTTTCGAGCACTTTTTCTGCTAATATTTCCCCATTTACTTCTTCAATTTCAAAATCCTCAACTTCAGTAGTTACCGCATTATTTTTTTTATAAATAATATGGGTACGAAACATGACATAAATGGCGATAGCTATCAAAACTGCGATAAACCATAAGCCTAGAAGGCTAATTAACGTGGCCATAACGAAGGCCACTGTAAAAGCAGATAAAGCAGTAAAGAACCAACCTCCAATAACTGAAAGCACTCCTGTAATTCGATAAACTGCACTTTCTCTTCCCCAGGCGCGATCGGCCAGTGAACTACCCATGGCCACCATAAATGTAACATAGGTAGTAGATAAAGGCAGCTTCATATTAGTAGCTATGGAGATTAATATACTGGCTACTACTAAGTTTACAGATGCGCGCAACATGTCAAAAGCGGGAGCATCAGCTCCCAAAGCCTTACGACGCTCTTCGGATTCAGATGAATCAAATTGCTTATTGATCATCCTATTAAAAGCACCTGGCATAGATGCACTTATGGTATTAGAGGTATTAACGGCCACCCGTACAATTGAGCGCGCAAAATATGACGATCCAAATCGCTCATCACCTTCATGTTGACGACTCAAATCAAGTGAAGTTTTAACCACCGCTTTGGCCTTCTTTGACGTCCATAAAGTAACAACCATAATGGCACCTGCAACAACAAGCATGTAAGTAGGCGTACTTACTTTACCTGCCAAAGCTTCCATACTAGAGCCAGCATCACCAGATGCAACAAATATTTTAAAAGATTCGAATCCAGCTAAGGGCACCCCAATAAAATTCACCAAATCATTACCTGCAAAGGCCATAGCCAAAGCAAAGGTTCCAGCCAAAACGATGATTTTTAATATGTCGATTCGGAAAATTAACTTAATCATCTGCAGTAAAACAGTCCATCCTACCATACTGATGGCAATAATCGTTAAACCATTACCTTTAATCCACTCTTTGGTTGAAGCATCCATAAAAGAGGCCCCTTTTGCACCTTTCACCAAAATAAAATAGGTGATTGCTGTTATGGCAATGCCACCCCAGATAGCTCCAAAATAGTTTAACCTTTTGGCGTAATTAAATGAAAAGATGAGCCTAGTAATATACTGAACCAAAGCACCTACACTAAAGGAAATAACGACCGAAAGTAATATACCAGAGATAATGGCCAAGGCTTTTGCTGTATTAATGTAATCACTAATACCCATTTCAGGATTGTTGGCCACTTTAATTAAAGCTACGGCCACAGCTGCTCCCAATATCTCAAAAACGATGGATACCGTTGTCGATGTGGGCATTCCGAAAGTATTGAACACATCCAACAAGATCACATCAGTAATCATAACCGCCAAAAAGATGATCATGATTTCGGAAAAGACAAAGTACTGAGGGTTAAAAATGCCCTTACGTGCTACCTCCATCATTCCACTTGAGAAAGTTGCACCAAACAATATACCCAAGGCAGCCACAATCATAATGTATTTATAAGGCGCTGCCTTTGCGCCTATTGCCGAGTTAAGAAAATTAACCGCATCGTTGCTGACTCCTACGATTAAATCAGAGATAGCCAAAGCAAATAACACAATGACCAGAATGAGATAAATGTTTTCCATTAGAAATGTAATTTATTGTTCTATATCGAGTCGCAAACATACTGACTCATAACAACTACGGCATTGATTTAAAATTAAGCGAATGTTAAGTTTGTGTTAATTACATCAAGTTAAACTATTATTTTTCCTAATTCAATATCTGAATTAAATATATCGTTATCAACCCCTTATATCTCATATTAATACCAAACATAGGATCAAGTTATGATAGACACATATCCTGTCCATTACTTTCGACTTAATCAACGGCACACCTAATTATAAAAGATTAACCAGGATTAAAAAACACTTCACTAAAGGCACAAATATTCTTGTTTTAAATTATACTCGCCACTTTTCGATTCAAACTATTTCATGCATCCACCTTACTCCATTATGTTGGCGCTACGTTACTGCAACACACGTGTTGGTTGTCCCAATAATTTCATTAGTCTGAATTTATTGATAAATAGAGCTGAATAATTAAGCATATTCCTATTTATATGGCGGTTTATTACAATAATTATGATTTAAGGGGTACATTATCTGGAAAGGTTTTTATAATTTTGCGTCACTTTTTGCGTATTAAAAGTATTCAGTGACCTGACATTCTCGTTAATCGGTCTTATCTTAAGGAGAATGTCGATAAAAGGTCGATTAAAAAGAGATTTAATGAATTTTAGTTATATAGTTGATGGTGTTATAATTGGTATTTCTGCCTCAATACCTTTGGGTCCTATTGGAGTATTGGTGGTGCAGCGTACCCTAAACAAAGGGCGACTTTCAGGTTTCACCTCGGGTCTTGGTGCGGCATTATCAGATACCATCTATGCTATTATAGCAGGTTTCAGCCTCTCTTTTATCGTTGGCTTTATTGAATCTCAACTACTCTGGATTCAAATAATAGGTGCGGCTATACTAATTTCTTTAGGTGTCAAAATATTCACCACTAATCCGGCTATACAACTAAGGCGACAGAAAAAGAAAAGCTCAAGTCTCTTACAAGATTTCTTTTCAACATTTGCACTAACCATTGCCAATCCATTAGCTGTATTTCTATTTATGGCATTTTTCACAGGCTTTAGAGTAGTTGAAACCAAGCATACGCCTATCGAGAACCTAATGCTGATCGGCGGTGTCTTTTGTGGTGCAGCAGCCTGGTGGCTTATATTAAGTTCTTTGGTTAGCTTGTTCAGATCAAAAATAAACCTTCGTCGCCTGTTTTGGATCAATAAGATAGCAGGCAGTACAATTGTGGTGCTTGTTGTGCTAGCGTTCAGCATTTGGATGACAAAAGAATACATCCTCAACTAAAATTACTCTTCTCATAAAACAGCATAAAAAAAAGTGCAACTCAAAATTGAATTGCACTTTGCTTATCGTTTAGCTCTTCCCTTAAGGAAATTTTGGAAACTGCTGAAAATCAGGATCACGCTTCTCTAAGAAAGCTGTTCGCCCTTCTTGTGCTTCTTCCATTAAGTAATACATCATGGTTGCATCACCTGCCATTTCCATTATACCAGTCTGACCATCCAACTCCGCATTTAATCCACGCTTAATCATACGAAGTGCCATTGGACTACGTTGCAACATGGTTTTACACCACTCTACTGTTGTATCCTCAAGCTCATCGAGCGTAACAACGGTATTCACCAAGCCCATTTTCTCAGCTTCTGCTGCAGTATATTGCTTGCATAAGAACCAGATTTCACGTGCTTTTTTCTGTCCTACGTGGCGTGCCAAGTACGACGAACCAAAACCACCATCAAAACTACCAACTTTCGGTCCGGTTTGACCAAAAAGAGCGTTATCAGAAGCAACAGTTAAATCACATACAACATGTAAAACATGCCCACCTCCAATGGCATAACCATTGACCATGGCCACCACTGGCTTAGGTATTGAGCGTATGCGTTTATGCAAGTCCAATACATTTAAACGTGGCACACCACCTTCGTCAACATACCCGCCGTAGCCTTTTACATTTTGGTCCCCACCAGAACAGAATGCTTTATCTCCCTCTCCAGTCAGTACGATAACCCCAATATCTTGGCGTTCGCGACAAATGTCAAAAGCTTCAATCAATTCCGTTACCGTTTTAGGGCGAAATGCATTGTACACCTTAGGACGATTAATGGTTATTTTACCAATTCCTTCGAAAAATTCGAACTTAATATCTTCATACTCCTTTACGGACGTCCAATTACGTTGGCTCATAATTCCTCTTTTAAACGTTTAAAATAAGATTTGAGAACTCCTGCATTCTCTTTCGCAGGGGTTTTAACTTCTAATATTATGGGTTGATCACTTTCTGCAAACAATTGTGTCAAACAATCGTTCATTGAAGCCTCATCATTAGCAGTAATATATTTTAAACCATACATTTCTGCCAATGGCTTAACATTTAACTGGTGCGAGGCCTCGAAGAAAGTCTCTAGTTCTTCTGAATCAGATGGCCCAGAAATAAACCTAAAAATACCTCCACCTCCATTATTAACAACAATAATGCGCAGATTTGGCTTTAAATAATTATTCCACAAACCATTGCTATCATAAATAAATGATAAATCCCCCAACACCAGCAAAGTTGGTTTTTGGGTAATATAACTCGCTCCCACGGCTGTACTTACACAACCATCTATCCCACTCGTACCTCTATTGCAGTATGATACATTCTGATAAAACGATGCAAAGAGCTGAGCATACCGAATTGCGGAACTATTCCCCCATTGCACTTCCCAATCAGCAGGCAGTTGGGCTGCCAAATGCTCGTAGGCTTTTAAATCGTTCCAACCACTTTTCTCTAAAAATTCTGAATGATGCTTTTCAGAGCGCTCAGCTCTATTGAGCCAGGTCGTTTTATAACGACTCTTTACCGAAGCAATATGCGGCAGTAATTGCTCGAAAAAATCTACAGGGTTAGCTTCTATAGAAGTGGTTAACTGCTGGTAAGTATCTAAATGTCGACTTGTTGAACTAATATGCCAATGTTCTTTGGCCTGATAACTGCGCAAAAACTTCTTAACCATTTTAGAAATAACAGCACCATCAAACGTAATAAGTAAAGTTGGCTTATAAAAGTGTATTTCGTCTTCTGTTATGGTCGATATAAGCTTATCTATCCCGTTAATTATTTGAGCACCATTAATATTGGAAATGGTTTCGGTCAAAACCACGACCTGATCCATCTCAGACAAAACATTAAGCACATCTTGCAATCGACTATCCGGTTTCTGAAGCCCTGCAACGATCAACACCTTATCACGCTTCGCCCATTGCTCACTTAGAGTCAACAACTCATTTGGTGGAATAGAATCACACGTTTTTATCTGCTTTATACGTCGCTGCTTCTCCTCGGGGTGAACTGTTTTACCATATAAAGGCTCTGCCAATGGCACATTAATATGTACAGGTCCAGCCTGTTTATATTGGCAATGGTAAAAGGCTTCACTCACCAGACGATTCACATACCAATTACTGGCATTTTTGGAAGTAGGTAACTGACAGCTGTATTTAACAATATTAGCCAATGCTCCTTCCTGACGAATTGTTTGTCCATCCCCTTGATCAATCCATTCCATTGGTCGATCGGCACTAATCACCACCAACGGTATATTCTGATAATACGCCTCTGCTATAGCTGGGGCATAGTTCAATAAAGCCGACCCACTCGTACATACCAAGGCTACCGGACGGCCAGTTTGCTGTGCCATTCCTAGTGCAAAGAAACCCGCACTACGTTCATCAACAATACTAAAACATTCGAAATCAGGATGCGCTGCAAAGGTAAGGGTCAAAGGTGCGTTTCTCGACCCTGGTGAAATCACCACTTCGCGAAGCCCTTCAACCAAACATATATCTATTAAAGTCTTTACAACTTTTTTATCTGAAACCGCTTTATTCATAAGTTACACAAAGGTTATATATTTCTCAGAACTGACAAAAGGGTTAGAGCTTTCAGTTCTGTCTCTTCCCACTCTTTCTTTACTTCACTATCTTTTGTTAATCCACCACCTACATATAAGACAGATGAATTATCGTATACTTTTAAACACCTGATATTCACATAAAATTCATATCGACGCTCTTTAACAGGCCCCAGAAAACCAGAATAGAACGCACGTTCATGCCCTTCTGTTTCCACAATTAACTGATGAGCTTTTTCTTTGGGCATACCGCACACCGCCGGTGTTGGGTGTAAATCGTACAACAATCCCAAGTGGTTGCCATTTACCTCTTCGCTCTTAAAATTAAACGTGGTGCACAAATGCTTAACTTGTCCTGCCGGTATGGTTTCTGGCCCAACCTCCTGTATGCCCGCAACTCGATGCTTCAACAAAACATCTTCGACATACTCTGTAACCAACTGTTGCTCATCAAGCTCTTTATTGCCCCAGGTGTGTTTACTATCATTGGGCAAAGTTCCAGCCAACGAAACGGTTGACATTTTCACCCGGTCATTTTTTAGCAACAATTCTGGCCCAGCACCTATCCACATACCAGATTCCGGCGTATTAATGGCGTAAACAAAAGCATGCGGATATTTATTGGCTAAATTCTCAAAGAACTCAATCACCCTACACCCTTCAATATGAGGCCCTATCATTGTGCGCGAAAGAATCACCTTATCTACAGATTCATCGGCAATCGCATTATGCATTAACTCAAATTGTGCTTTGTAAGCTTCGTAGTTACAATCCACATCAGTATTCATTTCTTGAGTTAAAAATAAAGGCGATAACAACACACGAACGTCATCAGTCAATTGAATATTCTCGTCACCATAGACTTCAGAAATAAAGACACCTTTAACCTGCTCATTATCAAAAGGCTCAAAAACAAAGCCATTACAGCCTGCCACATGCTCATCCACACCAAAGGTAAGCTCCTCGCTATTTCCTACAATAAGCTTATAATCCTTACCATAGGGCATGCGATATAGAACCAATGAATTGGCTTGTTTACTTTGTATCAGATGTTCTAATTCTCTTCTCACTATTCTTCTAAAAATTGACTTCCAAAGATATAATATTGCCCCTTAAAATAGACATGATAATGTGATATTTCACTGAAAGAAGAACATTTTTTAGATGCAAACTTTGCATGCTAATTTTGTGGTATTTTAACATGTTATTTCTCATATTTGATTATCCTCCACTTAAGCCAAAACAAAGGTGTTCAGATTAAATTTTTATTGTATTTTTGTTTGTTAACCTTGCAAAAAAAGTCAATCGATGCAGGACATAGAGAAAGAGATTCAACAATTACGCAGTGAACTGCACCATCATAACCATTGTTATTACGTTCTTAACGAAGCGCTTATTTCAGATTATGATTTTGATCAGATGATGAACCGTTTGATTAAGTTAGAGAAAGCATATCCTGAATTCAGTGATACCAATAGTCCGACCCAACGTGTAGGTAGTGATTTAAATAAAGATTTTAAACAAGTAAAGCATGTTTATCCCATGCTATCTTTAGGGAACACCTACAATGCAGAAGAAATTTCTGATTTTTATCAACGCGTCAATAAGCAACTGATGGAAGCCCCATTTGAAATTGCATGCGAACTCAAATACGATGGTACAGCTATTGGTCTAATATATGAAAATGGTGAGTTGATGAGAGCCGTTACAAGAGGTGATGGCACACAAGGTGACGATGTTACAGCCAATGTTAAAACAATACGTAGCATACCCTTAAAACTAAAGGGGAACTACCCTGATTTTTTCGAAATAAGAGGTGAGATTTTCCTGCCTCACGATGGTTTTAATCGTTTAAATGACAAGCGTGTGACTGATGGAGAAGCTCCTTTTGCCAACCCACGTAACGCCGCTTCAGGTTCGCTAAAAATGCAAAATAGTGCTCAAGTGGCTAAAAGACCATTGGACTGCTACCTGTATTATATGTTAGGTGAGAATTTGCCGACCAACCTCCACGCGGAAAACTTGGCCATGGCAAGTAAATGGGGCTTTAAAGTACCGCCACACATTCAAGTTTGTAAGAACATTGACGAAGTACTCAATTTTATTAATCACTGGGATATAGAACGTCATAATCTACCGTTTGACATCGATGGTATTGTGCTCAAGGTAAATGATATTACGCAACAACGCAGACTTGGCTATACCGCCAAATCGCCACGGTGGGCAATCTCATACAAATTTAAGGCCGAACAAGGCTACACAAAACTTAAGACGGTAACCTTTCAGGTAGGGAGGACAGGTGCCGTTACGCCTGTAGCTAACCTTGAGCCTGTTCAGCTAGCAGGAACAACTGTGCAAAGAGCATCTTTACATAATGCAGATATAATTTCAAGCCTTGACCTACATGAAGGTGACATGGTTTATGTGGAAAAAGGGGGTGAAATCATACCAAAAATTGTTGGTGTTGACGATTCGGTACGAGACAATACAGCCCAGAAAATTACGTTTATTGAGCACTGCCCTGAATGCAAACACCCTTTAGTAAGGCCTGAAGGTGAAGTGGCGCACTATTGTCCAAACACTGAAACATGTGGTCCTCAGGTTAAAGGACGAATTGAACACTTTATTGCACGAAAAGGCATGAATATTGATGGCTTAGGTACAGAAACCATTGATTTACTTTATTCCAATGGTTTTATAAATAACGTGGCTGATTTATACCATTTGCATCCGATGCAACTGAATAGTTTAGAACGTATGGGCGAAAAATCCATTCAGAACATCCTATTGGGACTGGAGGCTTCTAAACAAGTGCCATTTGCGAGAGTACTGTTCGCCCTTGGCATTAGATATGTTGGTGAGACGGTGGCTAAGAAATTGACTTCGGCCTTTAAGAATATTGATGCATTGATGGCGGCTACGCAAGAACAGCTAATTAATGTTGACGAAATAGGTGATCGTATAGCGATGAGTGTAAAAGAATACTTTAGCCAAGATGCAAATCTCAAAATGATCGAAAACTTAAGAGCAAGCGGCTTGCAATTTATGTTATCAGAAGATGAAACAGCTAATCACTCAACAATATTAGAAGGCCTTTCATTTGTTGTAAGCGGTAGTTTTGCGAGCTTCTCGCGCGACGAATTAAAAGGCTTAATTGAAAAAAATGGTGGTAAAAACTTAAGTGGTGTCTCTTCTAAAACCAATTATTTAGTAGCTGGCGATAAGATAGGCCCAAGCAAATTGGCCAAAGCTGAAAAGCTTAAGGTTTCCATCATTTCGGAGGATGATTTTAAACAAATGATTGAGAAATAAGTAGCAAAGCTGACAAGTATTACTAGCTTTAACAAATTATAGTTTGCAAACCAATAAGAATGAGCAATTTTATAACTGACATAAGACAAAAAATAGCACTATACAAGCAGGAGAAGCAACTCAAAAAGGCTTCTCGTAAGAAGGCCTTACACAATCTTTCAACGGCTCAAACTGCTGGTATTCTTTACGATGCTACTGATGAATACAACCATCTTATCGTAAAAGAGTTAATAAAAGAATTTAAGGAGTATAATATTGTAACAAAAGCATTAGGCTACATCAATCAATCGAAGAGAGAAGATAATTACATAGGAGATAGTACCTATAGCTTTGCTTGCAAAGCCGACTTTAGTTTCTTTTACACAATAAAAAAGGAGGCCACACAAGAATTCATTGACCAACCTTTTCACCTGCTTATTGTATTGGTAAAAGAGCAACCCTTTATCATCGATTATCTGGGTAAATATTCAAAAGCTGAATTTAAAGTAGGCAAGGCAGGGTTAGATAATGAACTCTACGATTTAATGATAGAATTAAAGGATAATGACGGTATACCAGAGCTTAAAAAGCAAATTATGCATTACCTTAATTTACTCAACAACAACTAACAAACTTATATGATATCACATCAGCAGCTAAGAGGAACTGGCGTTGCGCTCGTTACACCTTTTAATAAGCAAAAGGATGTAGACCATACGGCACTTTCTAAACTTGTAAATTTTGTTATTGACGAAGGTGTTGATTTTTTAGTGGCATTGGGTACTACGGCCGAAACATCGTCTTTATCTGACAAGGAGAAATTTGAAGTTTTAAAAACCATTAAAGATACCAACGCTAATCGTCTGCCGATTGTACTTGGTGTAGGCAGTAACAATACAACTCAATTAGTAGATCTAATCAATAAAATTGATTTTGATGGTATTGACGCAATTTTGTCCGTTACTCCCTATTACAATAAACCTACCCAAGAGGGTTTGTATCAACATTTCAAGGCTGTTTCTGAAGTATCACCACTGCCAGTAATATTGTATAACGTTCCATCGCGTACTGGTGTTAACCTTCACGCACAGACTACGCTTCGACTAGCCAACGACTTTGACAATATCATTGGCATTAAGGAAGCATCGGCTAACTTTATACAGCTAATGGACATTATCAAACACAAACCGGAAGACTTTATCGTTTTATCTGGTGACGATGCCACAACGTTTCCTCTACTAAGCCTAGGAGGTGATGGAGTGATTTCTGTTATTGCCAATGCGGTGCCCAAGGCGTTTAGTCAAATGGTAAAATCAGGCTTACAAGGCAACTACAAAGAAGCTCGTCAACTGCATTACTGTTTTACAGATTTGTTAAAAGATGTTTTTATTGAAGGCAATCCTGCCGGCATAAAGGCCATGCTTGAAATGCAAGACATTGCTGATAATCAATTGCGTCTACCTCTCGTTGCAGTGAGCAGTAAAACTTATACGCGTTTAAAAGACCAATATAAATTGTTATAAGCCGTTTTTTTGGAATGTTTTTTGATATCACATGAACAGATTTAAAAATTAAATATCCATAAATCTAAACTTATTACTTATGAAACGAAATTTGTTATTCGTTCTTACATTAGGACTTGCGATAAGCCTATTTTCAGGATGCGCTACACACAAAGTAGAACGCGTTGATACAACAGAAGCTATCGATTTAAGTGGACGTTGGAACGACACGGACTCGCGCTTAGTTGCCGAAGAAATGGTAAATCAAGTGCTTGGCGGGGCGTGGATCAGTAATCACCAGGAGGAAAATAGCGGTAAAAAGCCTGTTGTTGTTGTTGGCCTAGTGTATAATAAATCTCATGAGCACATTAGTGCCGAAACATTTATTAAAAATGTAGAACGCGCCTTTATTAACAGTGGCCGCGTGCGCTTGGTACAAGCTGGTGACAAACGCGAAGAATTGCGAAGAGAAAGAGCAGCTCAACAAGAATTTGCAAGTAGCGCTACTGCTAAAGGCTGGGGAAAAGAGCTTGGTGCTGATTTCATGCTGAATGGTGATATCAACTCAATTGTTGATACGCACAAAAAAGAACGCGTTAACTTCTATAAGGTTAATCTCGAGTTGTCAAACCTTGAATCCAACGAAATTGTTTGGATCGGAGACAAAGAGATTAAAAAGTACATTACCAACTAAAAGTAAGGGACGATTAAAATGATTCGTACACTAGAATTCACTTCTATGTGTACTAATCATTTCATTCAGATACATTAACCATCGCTCGCCTAAGCTATGAAGATAAAAGTTCTTACACTACTCCTATTGACCACACTCTGTGGATGTGCCACTTATTACGACCAAAACACCAAGCTACAAAGCCTGATTACTTCAGGACAGTTTGAAGCGGCCGACAAGGCACTGTCGAATGATAAGAAAGGAGAACAGGGTAAAAACCGCTACCTCTACTTTTGCAACAGAGGTGTAGTCGCCTTTATGAATGGAGAGTATGAAGTGAGCAATAGCTATTTTAATAAAGCTGATTTATACTTTGAAGATTACAGTAAATCTCTGGGTAGTTCGGCACTAGCTTTGGTGACCAATCCCATGCTTAAGCCTTATCGTCCTGAAGACTTTGAGGCGGTTCTTGTTCACTTTTATAAGGCATTAAATTACATTTATCTTACCGATTACGAAGGTGCGATCGTAGAATGTCGACGTGTAAATATTGTACTTCAGAAGCTTAATGAAAAATACAAAGAGAATAAGAATAAATATACACGCGATGCCTTCGCCCATTGTTTAATGGGCCTAATATATGAGGCTGCGGGTAATACAAACGATGCCTTTATTGCCTACCGTAATGCGCTAGAGATATACGAAAAGGATTACAAAGCGTTATTTGGCGTAGCTGTGCCCGAGCAATTAAAGCAAGACTTAATGCGAACAGCTCACCAATTGGGTTTCGGATCGGAACTGAATTTCTATGAGACTAAATTTGGCTTAAGGTATGAACCTGAAGACCCAGATAAAGGGCATTTGGTATTCTTCTGGTTAAATGGCTTTGGTCCGGTTAAAGACGAGTGGAGCATCAACTTTACAAATGCAGGATATAATGATGGATGGATTAGCTTGGTAAATGAAGAACATGGTTTTACATTCCCTATTTACATTGGCAATAAATCAAGAAATGATCAAACAGCTTTTAAGAACCTTTCGTTTTTACGCGTTGCCTTTCCTAAGTACAAAGAGCGCAAACCACTATTTAACAAAGGTAGTATAGTAGCCAATGGCGAAACTTACCCCTTAGAGCTAGCTGAAGACATTAATGCCGTTGCCTTTAGGTGCTTGAAGGATCGAATGGCACGCGAAATGGCCTCTGGGATTGCGCGCTTAGCCACCAAAAAAGCGCTTGAAGAGCTAGCCAGAAGTGAGAATGAGAATTTAGGAACAGTGCTTAGTATTGTTAATGCCATGACAGAAAAAGCAGATACACGCAACTGGCAATCATTACCTTATAACATATCCTACTGCCGCGTTCCTCTCGACGAAGGAACTCAGGCCGTGTCATTAAACACCACTGGGCGGATGCAAAATACGGTACCTTTTAACTTTAAAATAAAGAAGAATCAAACCACCTTCTTTTCGTTTCATAATTTGGAAAGCGAGCAAATGCGATAGTTACTTATCTAAGCCATCATTGC
>Ga0193951_1000934_pt1 | contig 13030 bp, 15 predicted proteins | sample BB_2_MG_FD_140370 | JGI IMG/M metagenome (GOLD analysis project Ga0193951, IMG submission 140370) | Microbial mat bacterial communities from the Broadkill River, Lewes, Delaware, United States - BB_2_MG | ecosystem: Environmental > Aquatic > Freshwater > River > Microbial mats | place: USA... | reverse complement strand
TTTTAATGTTACAATTAGAGGTATTTTTTAAGTTATTTTGTAGTTTTGTAAAATGGCATAGGAATATATTCCTATACTATTTTATTAGTTTGGTAGAAGTTTTACAGGAACGATTTGGAATTCAATTATACTAATTTAAGTCCCAAAATATGGACTTTTCATAAATTAAAATTTTTATAGTACCGTTAATAATACCGTAATAAATTTATCTTTCCAATTTTTAAGAAAAAGTAATTTAGTAGTATATCTTTCCCTAGATTATATATTAATTAATATTAAATAAAATCAAACTTCCTTTATAAGCTACAGATACCATAAAATAGTGCTTTGTGGCTATTTTACCTCTTGACTTTAATGGAGTTTTTTGTTTATAATAACGCAAGTAATTCAATCAAAAAGCAAAGGAAACAATCAAATGGAAAAAGACAGATTACTAAAAATTAAAGAAGTATGTGAGTTGCTAAATGTATCAACGAGAAAGTTCTATGAGAATATAAAAATAAATGAAAGCTTTCCAAAAAGCTTCAGCTTTGAAAACACAAAAACAAAACTTTACTCACAAAAAGAAGTAATAGAATGGGTAAACTCACAAAAAAATAAATATAGAAATATATAAAACTCTCTCTTAATACTTTGCCGAGTCCAAGAGAGAGCGTTAATTAAATCCCAAGATAGGTTTTAATCATTTGCATTATAACATATTATAAATTGCACATGATTATTTAACTTTTAATTATATATTAAAGGTAAATAATGCATACCAACAAAAAGTTTTTTTGGTTAAAACTAAAGAATGATTTTTTTGATAGAGAAGAAATCAAAATAATCGAAAATCAGCAAAATGGAAAAGATTACATTATATTTTACTTGAAACTTTTACTTAAAAGTGTAGAAAGTGAAGGAGAACTCTTTTTTAGAAATACAATTCCATATTCCCCTGATATGCTAGCAACGATAACAGATACATCAATTGATACAGTAAAAGTTGCAGTTAATTTATTTATAGAACTTAAATTAATGGAAAGATGGGATGATGGCACACTATTTATGATAGAAACCCAAAACATGGTAGGTTCTGAAACAAAATGGGCGGAACTAAAAAGAAATCAACGTGCTAAAAATAAACAAATTGGACATTGTCCATCAAGTGTCCAAAAAAGTCCAATAGAGATAGAGCCAGATATAGAAAAAGAGACAGAATCAGATTTAGAATATACTAATTGGGATGCTTTGATATGTATGTATGAAGTAGAAAAAGAAAAAAAGAAAAAGTCAAGAGCTTACACACAGAAACCAAGAACAACCAAATCAACTGCTCATGATACTGCTTAGTTAATTTTAAAGTATAAACAACTAAAAGATACGCAGTACGCACATTTTTTTATCTAATAGTTTTTGGATAAAACTTAATATATTAAAAAAGATAAAAAAATCGTGCCAGCTAAAAAAATTTTTAATTTTATGTACAAAATATATTTTAAACTATTTAATTTAAAAACATAAGAAGTACGTATGCACTGTGTGCCTATGTACCATGTATTTAGGTAAACCATAAATACAACTTACTAACCTCTCACTTTGTGTTAGGTTGTAAGTTCAAGGGGTACAGTCGCCACCCTTAAAAATCCCCGTTATTCCATACTCTAAGGAGAAGTATTTTGAATCAAAAAAGAAAAGTACAAGTTCGTTTTGCAACTACTAGTAAAACTATTCAAAGCATAAACCATGACTTTAGAATTGCTAAACCCAATTACCTAAGAGATAATATGTATCACAACAAGTTTGATAATATCTATTTTGGGTATGATCCAAAACAATTAAAACAACAAGCTAAAAAAAGCTTTGATGAATATAATCAATTATATAAAAAGAAACATCATAGAAACTTACAAAAGAGTAAACAATCAGATCATCTAACGGGAGTCATTACCCTAAGTCCTATTATAAACGAATGGCTAGAACAAGGTAAAGTAACCAAAGAACAATTAGAAAAATCTTTTACAGATTCAATACCACTAATCCAAGATAAGATACATACTATCTTAGGTGATGATAGTATTAGGTTATCTCATTATGTAATCCACTATGACGAAAAAACACCTCATATGCACTTTGCTTTTAATAACCATACAAAAAATGGTGAAGCTGTATGGTATAACCTAAGAAAAAGTGGAAGACTATCAGAGTTTCAAGATATTGTTGCATCTACTTTTAAAGATATAGGACTTGAAAGAGGTGTTAGAAAGTCTACTGCAAAACATCTGTCTATTAGACAGATGCATGAAGAAGAGATTAAACAACTTAAAAAAGATATACAAGACCATATCAAACAACTTCAATCTCAAAAGAAGAACCTAAAGAAAACTGTAGAAGATAAGAAAGAATTAAAAAGTGAACTTGATAGTATTGACAGTTTAGTTAAAAAAGCAAGATTAGAGCTCAAGAATGAAAGTTTAACCTTAGAATCACTTACAAAAGAAAAAGAAGAACTTGAAACTACAATCAATACTATAAAAGAAGATAAACCAACCATAGAAATAAAAACAACTAAGGTTTATGATACCGATGAAATACTAGATGAATGTATTACTACTAAACTGGGTCTTACAAAAGTAGATAAAGATAGATTAAAACAGTACCTTAACTTTTATGCTAAACACCTACAAAAGTACAATGAACTTGTAACATCAATGAATGGATTCAATCACCCACACGATTTACTACTTGAAAATAAAAAGCTCATAGAAGAGAATAAAACACTTTTAAAACAACAAAACAATATAAATACATACTATGTAACCAAAAGAAGATATACCAAGCTTATAGGTGAAAATAGAAGCTTACAAGAACAACTGCAAGAAGAACAAACTTTAATCAAAGAACTTAATGTAAAAGTTGAACAATCAAAAGCATACTTTGGTATAAATAAAAAACTAAGAGATGAAGTAAATGACCTTAAAATAAAACTACATAACCTTGATATTATGCAAGAAGAACACAAAAGAATGGATGAAGCATTTACAAAAATAAGTAAATATCTCAGATGTGAAGATGATTTAGAAATTATAGTTTCAAAGATTGCCAAATACACTGGAATTGAAGATAAAAGAGGAAAGATAAATTATAATAAATTAAAGTGAATCTTTAAACCTGTAGGTTAAAAAGATTTTGTTGTTGTTCAAAAAGTTCTAAGGGTTTGAGAGAACCTCTTAATTCTACTTTTTGAACACTTTGTGGAACACGGAAAACTCGCAATGGATATATGTGTTCCACAAATAAGTAGTTATGAAGCTTTTTTTATAATGTTTAATTGATTTAGTTTATTATCATCAGTTACTATTGCTATTAAAGAATTTGTGATGTACCACATTAATGCAGGGGGAACTGCATTACCTATTGCTTTATATTGTCTTCCTTCAGATACAGAATTTAAAATGAAATTATCTGGAAATGACTGTATTCTTGCTGCTTCTCTAGGCGTAAACCTTCTATATTTTCCATTTTCTATCAATACAGGATCTGTACTATTTAAACTTACTTTTGATAAATGAGCACTGATCGTATTACAAGGTTGTTTTATATCTTGAGCTCTACCCTTATTCATATGTTTTTTTGCTTTTTTCATACCTTCTACAGCTCTATCACTAAAGTAATATTTATCATCAATCTTTTCTTCTAGTGCAACTTCCAAAGAGACTTTATTTTCTAATGTAATTTCTTCGGGAAAACTAAAAGCATTATAGTCTTCAATATTTCTAAAACCAACAATGAACACTCTTTCTCTCTTTTGAGGTATACCAAATTCAGATGAATTTAATAGTTTATATTTTACATAGTAACCACTGTTTTCAAAATTTTTTATTATCAGAGGAAAGGCTTGTTTTTTATTAGCAGACAATATACCTTTTACATTTTCAGCAATAAAAAATCTAGGCTTTTTTTCCTTTAATATTCTACAAATTTCAAAAAATAATTCTCCCTTCTCATCCTTTATACCAAGTCTTGGAGGGTTTTGAGCTATTATAGAGAATGACTGACATGGAAATCCTCCGATTAATAAGTCATGATCAGGCAAAGACTTCTCACAAGTTGTTTTAATATCTTCTACATTACATTTGTGTTTAAAATTACTATTATAAATATTTGCAGCGTATGGATCAATATCCATAGCATACACAATTTCTGTTGGTAATTTATTATATGTTCTTCCTAAGTAATTAAACCCCCCTAATACACCCAAGTCCATACCCCCACATCCACTGAATAATGATAATGTTTTTAATTGCTCCATATCAATAAATCCTCTTTTATACTTACATCTTTATTAAATTTAATATCTGCACCATCTCTAGGAATCATTTCAATTTTATCACTTTTATATAATCCAACAGGATCTTGTACTACATGCAGTTCTGTTCCTAATTTTGATATTCCTAATCTGTATACGAAATATCTGTCTTTCAGTGTAGCAGCAGATGACCATTCATTTGGTGTCAAATGAAAACTATAAAACTGTAGTTTTTTACTGCTAATAGTTGTTTTTACCTCTATATAGCGTTTCATATCATCTAGTTCAACAGATTGTATATCATATCCTACTGCAAATTGTGTTGGAATTTTTAATATTTTATGCAATAAGTCAGTTCTTCCTCCATTTTTTACTCTTTGTTTTTCATGTCCTAATATCAAACCTTCTCCAAAGTCACCAATATCTTTAGTTCTAATTGTTTCATTATTATCCAATTGTTTTTTGAAATCTTTAATTGTCTCTTCTACAAGATTATTGTATGACTGTTCCTCAATACCAAGATATTTGTATAAATCTGTCTTAAAGAGTTCCTCTCCTAAATCATTATTAATATAATCAAACCAAACTGGAGTAAGTTTAGTTAAATCAGAAGTATTAATTGTATCTTTTTCATAAAACTTATCATATAAATTAAAATAGTTATCACTCTTTATAAAAGAAGCTATTACTTCTTTCTCACTTGAATTTATATAAAATTTATTTTGATCATGAGTAATAACCAAATCAGCAATATTCATATAATCTAACATATCACCTGCATATCTAATTACATCGCCAGATGTATCATATTTAATATTCAAAGCTCTATTATCTAAAATAAGTTTTACTATCTCATCTATATTTCTTTGGTTTCTGGTAACTCTTAAATCATTAAAAATACAATGAGTGACTTCAGCTTTAGTTAAAAAAAATCTTTTATCTGTTTTTTTTTCGCCATGTTCCAATACTTTTAAAATACACTGTGCAGGTTTAAACTTTACACCTTTTTCAATAAGCTTTTTATTTTCTTGTGATTTTAAATGTCCTCCAGGATATTGAAAATAGTATAGAAAGTATTTATAAAACTGTATCAAATCTTGTTCATTAGCAAGTTTTTTTGCCATAGTAGATGGAAAAAAGTGTTTATTGTCTTGGGTCCTTTGTATAAAACCAAAGAAAGAAGAAATTTCAGTTCTCCAATTATCAATTGTCTTTGTAGTTTTATCAGCATTACCAGGAAAAAGTCTTATTGAGTTTCTTAATTTAATGTCGAACTCTTTTTTTTCTAAAGTATTTAGTTTATTAATTTCTGTAGCAACAAAAATCAATACTTCCTCTTGATTATTTTTAAATCTAGGTCTACTATGATGTATTCTTTGATAATATTCTTCTGGTATTTTATAAATCATATTTAATCATCCATAAATTTTAATAATTGTTCAGCAATAGCAAAACTTAATAACGGTGGTACTGCATTTCCTACTTGTTTTTCCTGTGCAGTTTTTGAACCAGAAAAAATAAAATCATCTGGGAATGACTGTATTCTTGCTGCTTCACGTACTGTTGGAACTCTATTATATTTATAATGAAAATGATGTCTATGACCTGTATCAATTGTAAAACTTGGTTTTTTACTGTTTAATCTAGTCCAAGCAATATTAACTTTTCTTGTTTCTTGTAATTCTTTTGGTAAACTTTTATAATTACCGCCATCAGGTACCAATGCAATTGTGTTTTTTGTTGCTTCTGTATGATTTGTAATTTGGTGATTATATATGGCTTTTGAGTTAGATCTCATTAGTTGTTGATAATCCGATCTTATTTCCATTGAATATTCACTGCCATCTTCTAAACCATACTCTGGTAAATCACTAATAGCATCAAAAGAAGTCACTTGATCATCTTCAGTTATTGCCTTAGGAAATTCAAACTCTTTATTATCCAATAATCCTATAAAAAAAACTCTCTTTCTATTTTGGGGAACATTATAATCAGAAGCTGTAAGTATTTTATAGCTCACTTTATAACCTAAATCTGAAAAATTACTAATTATTTCATCTTTGATTAGTCCATTATTCATTGAAACTAAATTAGGTACATTTTCCATAACAAATGCTTTTGGTTTAAAATACTCTACAAAATCAACAAAATTTTGATACAGTTTATTTCTAGGATCATTTATATCTCTTTTACCAGATATAGAAAATCCTTGACATGGTGGACCACCAACAATTACATCAATAGGAGTATTCTTGAGGTGATTTTTTTCAATATCAATTGGATTTATTGTTGATAAGTCTGCGCAAAGTGTTTTTGCATTTTTATGATTATATTCAAAGGTTTTTAATGCATCAATAGTGTTGTCAATTCCAAATACAACATTATACTTTGACATTTCAAAGCCAAAAGAAAGTCCACCAGAACCACAAAATAAATCTAATACATTTTTCTTCATATAATAATAAACCTTATATATTTTATACTTACTTTTATAACTGTATGATTTTAGCAAATCAATACTATGAGTACATTTAATATTCCATTTTGCAATTATAGTTTTATAGTATTAGTTTATATAAAATTGAAATTTTTTTTTAATATACTTTAATAAAATAGAAATGTTTGTTTTATAATGCCATTAAATCAAACATAAAATTCAATTTTAAATACTAAAATTGTAAGCATCCCTAAAACCTGTTATATTTGAAACTTTTAACTCAAACTTAAAGTCATGTTTCAAATATTAAGAGGTTAATAAAGAGACTATTCAAAGTTTTATGTCCTATTTTTTGTTGACAGATCAGACGAACAAATCTACCAAAACCAATAATTGAAATTCCAAAAAGCGTGTATCGTATTATGGATAATATGTTTAATAGCCATCTTGACAAAACAAATAACCACGATAGAGACAAAGTTGTTAATTTTCATACAATTAGACGAAGTATTGCTACAAATTTAGCAAAATTGGGAACTTCTTTATATGATATTATGGTTCTTTTAAACCATTCAAATATAGAACAAACAATGAAGTACATAAATATGGAGCATAATAATTTACATGCTGGTGTTAATGAATTAATGACTAATATTTTTAATGACTTTTAAGTTACATATAAATAACACAAAATTAAATATATTATATTTTTTTACTGGAATAAAGTTATTTTATTATAAACTAATACAACTAATCAGATGGGAAGATAAATAATGTCTATAATGCAAGAAGCAGACTTAAAAGCAATTTATGAAACTACCGGTATTTCTGATTCATTGGTAATCGATACAGATGTATCTTCAGAATTAACTTTAGAAGATGTTTGTTTAGATGGTGAATCAGATAGTAATGATGATAAAATAAAGCAAGAAGTACAATTTAACTTATCAGAAGATAGTAATGTTATCCATGAGGCTTTTGTTTGCAGAAGCTATTTTAGTCATAAACCATTAAGAAGAACAAAAGGATGTGGAAAAGTTGCAAAACACGAACTATTAGTTCTTAAGCCTCCTTACAGAGGTGGAAGAGGTAGACTTATTCATACTACAGAATTTAATTACTATAAAAATAATGAGAAGTTTGATGAAATTCAAGTTGATGCTGCTTGGAGTGGTGTAATTGTTTGGAAAAGAGTTGGATTAACTTATCAAGATAAGAATTTTGAGGAAACTTTAAAAAATTCTTTTTTTATCCCTTATTTACATGAGGTTAAAATGCTTGATGATGAAGAAATTGATGATATAATAGAAAACTTAGATAATAATGGGTTTGCAAGAATTAATTATGAACATTTAGTAACAAAACTTAAACTTAAAGATATAATTGAAAAGTTACCTGATGAATGTGAAAATAAAATCAAAGAACATTATTATACAATTGAAGGTATAACAGACTTAGAAACAGAAGTTGATTTCGGGTTAACAGAATATTTAAGAGTGTATAGTACAACTTATCCAATGTTACAAGAATTTCAAATAGTTCCTATGTATAGGAGAGTAAAATGAGATACGCAGTATTAAATTTAAAATTTAAAAGTACAAATGCATCAATATTAGATGCATTAATATTCGAAAGAAAAGAAAAAAATACTTTTGGTCTAATGTTTAATCGTTCTAAAAAGAAATCTTCTCATTACGAAAAGCAATTACTTCAAATTATAGATGGTAAGTATAACTTTACTTCTGTTGATAATGACAAGTCAAATATAACAAGTTTTAATTTTAAATATCCATTTGAAAATATAAAGAGTTATGTTGATAGTTTTACATTTACTCCTATTTCAATGGATTATGAAGAGAGACAAGTAAACTCAGTTGAAGATGCATTAGCACTTATTAGCAAATTTTCAGATAATGAGGTAGAAGAAGTTGCGTATATAGATAATTTCAATTATGGAAATTTACTTTCAAGAAATAATTTAAATGTTGCTATTAGAACGGAAAATATTAATATACAAGATAAAATTCGTACATATTTATCTAACGACGTAAGAACAGTAACATTAACTGTTGAAAACATTTATAAATCTATTGGTTTAGATACAATGCCTGCAACATTAATTGGTAAATTAAATGATTTAATAAATGATTTTGTTGATTCAGCATCTATACCTGCAAGTCAATTATCAAAAGTTAATCTGGCTTTTGTAAATAATTGTGTTAAAACAGTAATACACCTACCAAAAACAGAGCCTGTAAATTCAAAAGTACATCATTTTGGGAATAGTGTAAATCAAATTAAAACAAATGATGTTGAAGTAAATGTAGATAATCAAAACATTTATTCTAATATCGTTGAACTATTAAAAAATTCAAGTATTGATGAATTAAAAATTGAAATAGATGATGCAGTTTATGAAATTAATGAAAAAGAATCAAATGAGCTTTCTGAAAAAGTTCAAAGATATAAAAAAGATACAAGAGAATCTTATAAATCAGATTTCTCTAAATATATAATTCCTTATGAATATAATACTTACAGCAACTCTTTTATGGGTATTGATAGGGATTTAAACATCCATGTATATTATGTAGATGATGAAATTTTGGATGAACTATGGGTTCTTAAAGATAAAATCATTGAAACAAATGCCAGAGAGGTTCTTGAACAATTAAACAATGAAGAAATAAACTTTACTGACTTTAGAGATAACATTATTCAAATTGAAGGAAAATATAGAAGTAAATCGTCTGCAGACGTAACTAATATAATCTATGTCATATCATCTGATGTAAGATAGAGGATTCAACAAGGAGCAAAGTCTCCTTTTGCAAGATGGAGAAATTCATTTCTCCTATCTTGACCTCTTTTAAATTCAAACTCAATTCAAATTTACTTTTTAGATTAAGAACTCAGATTTTTTACTAGAAATATAATAACTTGATCTTGTTACACTTTTTAGGATACAGAAATGATAAAGTTTCTACTACTAAAAACTAAGTTCCACAAGCTGTAATTTTTGGCACAAAACTCCGAGTAAACTTGATGCCATGTATTATAAATATTAATTTATAATAGTATTAATATCAATATTTAAATAATCAGTAATCCTTACCACATGTAATAAGTTAAAATGCTTTCCATTCTTATTATTCTCACAATCACAATAAAAACTAACAGAATTAAATCCTACATTTTGTGAAAATTCTAATTGAGATTCGCCTTTCTCTTGGCGATATTTTTTTACATTTTTTGATACTAATTTATAAAATTCTTCTGCATCTTCATAGAGTTTATTCAATTATTCACCTAGTGGTTAATTATTTTTTAAAGTCTATCAATATAGAATATTTAAATCATTCAGCTATAGATGAATAAAACCAAATAAAGTGTAATAAAATGCAAGAAGAAATAGATATTAACTCATTTCAAAATGCTTTAAAAGAGTATATGGAAATAATAGATCAAAAATTTAAAGACAAGTTACATAAAGATGATCTACCAGAAGATATAAAATTTGGTAAATTTGAATTTGATTATGTAGATGATCATTATGAACTAAAACAAGTCTTTTATATCAATGATGATCAAAACGATAAAGATGAAATGATAGAACTATCTAAAGTATTAACACAATTTTACAAGGAAAGAAACAATGGCGTTAATTAAATGTCCCGAATGTGAAAATGTAGTATCTACAAATGCTAAAACTTGCCCACAATGTGGAGAAAATCTTGAAGATAGTCTAAAAAACTCTTTAGAAAAACTTGGTGGTTCTTTTATAGGAGTATTTTTAGCAATAGTAATAGCTATTGGTGTAGGTGGTTTCTTTGAAGAGATGAACCTTATCAATGATAATAACTTAGTTTTAGTATATATCATAGCTTTTTCAACATCTATTTTAATAATTGGTAATTTAATGTCAAAGATAGTTAAAAAGTTTGGAAGAAAATTTGAAACAGTTGATGGTGGAGTTCACGATTACAGTCATGATAAAAGTATAAACAAAATGAACAAAATAGCTTTTCCAATAATCGCAATAATGATAGTAGTTGCTATTGGAATCAAACTGAGTTAACAAGTTAAATATATAATACATTACTATGATAAATCATCCATAATCAATTTCTTTAAATAAGCAGATTTACTCAAACCTAATTCAATAAATCTTTTTTCAAATTTTTCATAATCTTCAGTACTAAGATTTGTAGATACATTTTTAAACTTAGCTTGTGCCTTTTTAAGACTTTCTCTTCTCTTCTTATCTTTTTTTGAAATTTTTTCTTTCTCTTTTTCCTTAGATAAAATAGTCTTTTTTATCTCGTACATATCCTTTGATAAAGAAGCTATATTATGGGATATTTTGTCAAAATTTTGTGTTTGAAAATCTTCCACTTTTTCTCCAAATAATGATTATTTATAATATTATATATAATCACTGCTTAATAAATATAATCGTAAAGTTTCTATATTCAAATTTAAAAAGGAAAAACTATGATTATTGTAATAAAACTAGGAAAACCTATAGAGCCAGTTGGAGATTGTGCAACATACTACTATGAAACTAAAAATGAGTATTTTATTGATGAAATAAAAAAATATAAATGTCCATTTAGATTAACAATGTTTCTCGATGAAGCAATGGAACAATTTGATGATATTAAAGAGCTAATTAGATTAGAACCTAATCAAAAAGTAGACTTACTTATTGATTTATTAGCAGAATCAGAACGAATAATTAAAGATCCTACTTTATTTGCATTTTCAAATAAGTATCTTGAACAAACTAATTATTTAGATAAGTATGGATATGAGATTGAATTAGAAGAATCTGATTTAACAGAACAAAGTGATAGAGGTTATGAAATGAAAGTTGATACTTATTTGTATAAATAAGTTATTTAGATTAATATATTATAATTAATAAATTATAATATTAAAGTATTTTATGAAAAAAAATAATAATGATGTCCATATACCATTTTTTAATGAAGAAGTTAAAATCCTTAAAAAAGGTGAGAATCCTATTGTAATTTGTATTAATGGATTTTTAACTGAAAAAGATAACACTTCATCAGAGAACTGGATAAATTCAATTGAGAGTGTATTTCCACATAATACTATTACTCATGTGTTATGGGAATCTGAAAACCTCAAAAAAATTTCTATTTTTATTTCTAAAATATATGCTATAAAACAATCAAGTCTTTTTCTCCTAATACCTTTTTCTTTGAGTTTATTAGGAATATTACTTAAACCTGCAATTGCTTTTTTTACATATAAAAATAGTCCTTGGAATAAAGCTAGTAATAAAGCAAATGAAGTTGGGAAACAATTAGCTCAATCATTAATAAACTCTAGAAACAATCAGTTCATACTAATTGGGCATTCATTAGGTGCAAAAGTAATTTGTGCTTGTTTAAAAGAGTTAGAAAAAAATAACTATCATTGTATTAAAGAAGTACATTTACTTGCAGGTGCTGTTGATATAGATTCAATTAACTTCAATACAATAAAAGATGTTGTTTCATATAAAATATATAATTATTACTCAAGCAAAGATTATGTTTTAAAATTCTTATACAGTACTAATAATTTTCTTAAACTAAAGTTTTCATCATCACCCATTGGACTAAAAAAAACTATGGATTCATTTAATTCTAAAGTTGTAGATATTGATGTATCAAATATAATTTCCAATAAACTAAACAATCATTCCGATTACCATAATAAGCTAAAAGAAATTATAGTTCATCCAACCAATCAGCATACCATTGAATAAGTTCCCTTTTCTCTTCAAAGTATTTAAACTTTGATTCTCTATTATACGAAGCTTTAACTCTATTTCTTTCCTTATGAGCTAAACAAGCTTCTATAATATCAGAATAAAAACCATGCTCTTTATAAAGATTATGTGCAGTAGTTGAGAACATACTTCTAAAGCCATGTACTGTATGTCTATTTTGATATCCTAGTCTTGCTAATGTATCACTAAGAGTTGCACCAGATACTCCTCTATCACTCTTTTGTGGAGAAGGGAATACAAATTCACTTCTATGTCTTGAATATGGTTCTATTTCTTTTATAAGCTTAATAGCTTGATGGGGCAAAGGACAAACAAATTCTATATTCATTTTCATCTTTTCTTTTGGTATAGCCCAATAGCCCTCTTCTAAATTTAATTCATTCCATCTCATTAATCTTATATTCTCACTTCTAACAAATACATAAGGAAGTAGTTTAAAGATAAATATAGTACTTATATCACTTCTATATTTTTCACTTATTGAATTTATATCAATAAG
>Ga0193951_1000931_pt1 | contig 13047 bp, 20 predicted proteins | sample BB_2_MG_FD_140370 | JGI IMG/M metagenome (GOLD analysis project Ga0193951, IMG submission 140370) | Microbial mat bacterial communities from the Broadkill River, Lewes, Delaware, United States - BB_2_MG | ecosystem: Environmental > Aquatic > Freshwater > River > Microbial mats | place: USA... | reverse complement strand
GACCATGCTTTTTCGTACCTACCTACCTCGCGTTGAGATTGGCCTAAGCTTTTATCTATGTTTTTTAACCTAGTATCTAACTTATTAACTTCTTTGGCTGCTGTTCTGAATTCTTTAGAATCCTCGCCTAAAGTTATAGCTAAATCTTTGGCTTTATTTCTTAGTTCTGTTAATGTTCTTGATTCTTTTTTATATGCTGAATCCGCATCTTTAGAAGCTTTTACAGCTTTAGCTTTTTCTTTTGCTGCTCTTTCTTGTGCCTTGGCTTCAATGTCTGTTTTTTTTGCTGCCTCTGTTTGAGCTTTTGCTAGTTTTAATTCTGCTGATGCTAATTTATCTGTAGCTGTAGCTGCTTTTACAATATCTCTTTCTAAATCTTTAATTTGCTTGGAAGACTTTTCTTCAGAATCAGCGGTATCTTTAAAGCCATTTTTTAGCTTAATTAGCTGCTCGGTTAATTCTTTAACCTCTTTATTAAGTTTATCAACATCTGTTATTAATTGCTTAGTGTTTAAAGTTGCCATTCTTTTGCGCTTTTTTGTTGATAACCTCCGATTCTTTTACTCTTTTCTTTAATGCTGCGAAAAACATTTTAACAGTTATTTCCCATGCATTTATATTATGATCTAACGATGCTATAAGCTCGTAGTAGTCTGTTTCTTTTCCTGTTATATTTAGCTGCTCTATTTGTATCTCTAAGCCTTTAATCCTGTGTCTCCATATATCTTTTTTTTCTAAGGCCAGTAATATTTTCATTATCTCAATTTCGGCTTTAAGCTTAATGTATTTCTTGAATTCCGTACTTATACCATAGTAATCTATAACTTGATCTTCTAATTTTTCCCAAGCTTTTTCAAGTTCAGGAATTAAAGTAAATGGTATTTTAAAAGTTTCTTTTGTTCCTCTTATAAGCCATGACAAATCATTTGTTTCTTTGATGTTTATATAGACCTGTAAAGGTGTACTTGAGATATCTTTATAGATACCTTTCTTACGCAATTTCGAAGCCTGAAAGAATGACGTTAAGACTATCAACAATGTCTTTAAGTATAATCTGTTCCGTTTCAGCCATGTTTTCATCTGTAAGTCCTCTTATTTCGTTTTTTCCTGAATTAAAATTATCGTCTAGTTCATCGGTTTTTGAGTCCGTAGACTCTATCTCCCATGCCTTTTTATTCAATCTTTTGATATTATAGCCGTCGTGATAATCGCCACTATCATTAAGGTTTATTATATCAGGGTTATTATTCGTAAGAGTACCCGAAGCTCTTTTTAATTCAATCGTTAAAGGCGCATACTCGAATACTGAGTTAATCTCTATACCCGTGTTGTACACGCCTTTTTCTGTATGCTGTAAAATATTAAAATCAACTATTTGCTCTTCATTATCTTTAAGAGATTTATCGATAACCTCGTAAACATCCCAATTATTTAAAGCATTAATAGTTTTCTTTAGTGTCATTTTTCTTGATCTTTAAAATGATCGTACACCTCTTCGGGTTTTAGTTCTTGTCCTCGCAAATAAGGATTATCTTTAAATGCTCTTATAAATCTTTTCCGAGGCTGTTTAGTCGCCTCGGTTAGATTCATATGTTTACTTAATTTCTTAAGTTTTTCGTCCATTATACAGCTGGTTCAATTGCTTTATTGGAATTATATGTATAGAATCCTGTCTTTTGTAATGTAGGATTAAGCACATCCGCACCAGTCACACCCGCAGCATAAGCTAATGTGTATCTATAAGGTTTAGTGCCATCAGGAGTCACAGAATCAATAGTAACCGTAGCGTCAGTTGTTTGGTTGTTTAAAGTCCATTCACCAATTACAGCACCTTCAACACCTAAGCCAAATACACTCTTAACTTCAATTACTAAAGCGGTAGTAGAAGCACTGATAATGTTTACCATTGTTTCAACTAAAGCAGGAAGATCCACGTTTGAAAAAGGATTAAACCCTAAATCGTCGTTATTTATATAACGTACTTTTTCAGGCTTATAAGCTCCGTCTAAAGTAAATTCAATCTTAACTTTTGCTGCAGTATCTCCTACGGCTGGCATTTCAGAGGCATGTAAAGAACCGCTTTGAATCTTTATGAGCTTTACTTTATCACCAAAAGCATCAGTTTCGTATTCTAAGCCTCCAGCAGAATCAAACATATAAATACCAAAGTCGCCATTTTTATAAGCATTTAACTGCTCAATGTATTGCCAACTAGATTTCATCATATAGGCAACAATAACTCTTTTGCCATTTCGCACAAAATACTTAGCCCCTGAAGTACCTTCCTCAAAAACCGCATCTTCTGGCGCATCCTCAACATTTTCAAGCTCAGCTCCTAAAGGATATAAAGCTTGGTCTGGTCTCGTGTTTGCTAGCTGTATTTTTGTTTGCCAGTTAGCAACATCCTTAGCCTCTGCCACAGTTGCAAACTCGTTAGCTACACCGTCATTATCTTGTAGTGCCGAAATAGCAAAGCCTTTTAACGCTCGTGGGTCAAATACTCCACATTTTGCGCCTAAACTTTTAAATTCTGTATCACATGTGTTACTCATTTTCTTATTTTTTTATGTGCATTTGTTTAACTGTTTATCAATACTTAAACTGAAATCTATCTCAATACCTGAAAATTTACCATCAAGAATAGCCTGCTTTTTCTCACCAAACTTAAACTTTATCAAACCGAATTCTATATGATCTGTTAATGTAGATTCATCGATAGTTTGACAAGTTCTAACAACTGTATCACTATTTTGGACTAACTTATGCCATATATCTTTGCATGGATCAATAGCATTGGAATAATGCCCTAATACATCGTTATTCTTGATATTTATAGATATAAGCAAATACATTTTAATTCTAGCATTTATATATTCATTTACTCCCAAATCATAGTTATAGGTTTCTTTTATGCCGCTTGGAAGAAATATAAAAGCTAATGGATTATTCTGTAAACTTTGATTAGCATCAATTGTATTATTATTATCATCTGCGTTTCCGTAGATAAAATTAATAGTACTAAAATTAGGATTCAATGTTTCAAGGAAAGGCACTCCATTAACCTCAGAATTAACAACCGAAGTTATCAAGCTTTGAAGTATATTTTTTGTATCTATCCTTTTTAAATTTTGAATCATTTTTTAAAGCTTATTTGTGAATACAGCCAATTCGGATAATCGTCTTTATTTTCGTACATAAAGTCTCTTGCGTTTTGATACACCATAACAGCATTATTGAACGCATCTTTACGTAGTTGTTTTAATTCGATACCCATTAAATTATTAGTAGTACTCTTGTCCATCATTCTTGTTTGGCCTGAATCAGTATTCAGGGTGTCCTTACTTAGAAAATCATTATACGTAAACCCTTTTAAAGCTTCTTTTATACCTTTAAATCTAACAGGCCTATTTGTTAATGAATTAGTATACACTACTCCATCAATTAAATTAGACCACTTCACTGGTATTGGATCGGCATACTCAATATCAAAAACATCTTTCAATGTAACTCCTAGCAGTTTATCTAAAATTTCATCTTGAACTCTAGTTATGCTTTCTAAAATCTCAGCATTTTTATCATTGCTAGTTACTTGGTGAAGCTGATACTTGCCATCTTTGAAATCTGTCTGTAATAATATTGCCATCTAAGTAAGTTTAAGAGGGGGTATAAAACCCCCTTTTTATTATAATTCTCTCCATATTGGAGAAACAGCACCAGCTGTTAAATTCTGAATCTTAATTACATTAGATTCTACATATACATTGATTTTACTCGCTGTATCTTTAGTATCACTAAATACAGCTCCTGCTGATACTGCTACTACGGCTCCTGCATCAACATGAAATGTTGCGCTATTCGCTCCTGATTCGCAATAAAATACTTTTGCCGAATCATCTAAGGTAGTTAAATACACATCAGTGTTAGCTAATGGTGCGTCTACTATTGTCCCTGTTATATTTACTCTGCTCATTTTCTTAGATTATGATGTTTGACCTTCAATTCTTACAATATCACCTACTCTGTTAGCTCTATCTGAATTGAATTTCTCAATCAAGTAGAACTTAGAAATAAATGCCTCCTCAAAGAATACTGACATAATATTCTCAGGAGTTACAGTACCGGGAGTAGTAGCGTTAGCTTTACCTCTGTTTTGATACATCATGATTCTCTCATTCAAGAAAGGAACAGCTTGATCGGTAATACCCCAAATTGCGTTATCAACAGATTCACCTGCTACGAACTCAGGAAGATAATTCTCAACCATTGCCATTGCTCCAGATTGACCTATATAACCTGTAAATCTTTCAGTATTAGTAATCTGATTACTTAAGAATACATCAACAGGAAGAATTTGATTCTGAAGATTTTTATCGTTATTAGCTCCATACTTTGTATACTCATTTACAACGTGCTGTAATCCATACGAACCTGCAATAGCATTCATATTGTTTAAGTCGTTTTGCTTCATTATAGTATCAAGAGTAGTTAACATGATATCACCCTGTGATGCTAAAGCAATCTGTAACTCGTCAGGAGTTTCATCAAATGTATAGCCAGCAGGAGCACCAGTGGTAACTAACTTTTGGGTTTTCTTTGTTTCTAAGAAAGTTTGAATCTGCGCTTCTTTTTCCTTAGCCATTGCCTTAAAAATCTCCATCATTTTATTTCTACGGTATTCATCCGAAGGAATAAGGTTAGAAGAATGTTGATAAGGATTATAACGATACCCAGAAAACAAAGTAATTTTAGTAGCGGTTACTGTTGTACTTTCCGAAGCGTTAATAGGAATGTCAAAAGACTCAGCGTTAGCTACAGTAATTACATCCTCTTTAAGTGCTGGTAATTCGAATGAACGGTTGGTAAGATCTTGTAACTTACCTCTCATCATACTAGTTAACCAATCTGCACCACCATTCATCCATTGAGCAAAGTCAATAAGACCGTGGTTTAGTCTTCTCATTTCCGTTTGTACTCTCGAATCATCTTGCAGATCATTAAGAGCTGTTTGATCTAAATATGCCATTTTCTATTTTTTTAAAATGTATTTGGTTCTTAACTCTTTAAATTGTTCAGAGTATTCTTTATCTGTAACTTTAATACCCTTCTCTTTTAAATAGTCTCTAATTTTCCCATCTTTCGCTTGTGGGCTATCACTATCACTAATGTCAATAACCACAGTACTACCGCTAGCTTTTTGGCCTGTGCCTGTTTGTTGATGACCTTCGTCGATAATTCCTTTTAAGTTTTCTTTCAAGAAATCAATAACAGGAGTGTTAGTAAATTGATTGCTTTCATCTCCTTTAATTATTAAATTGCCTTTTCCATCATCTACAACATCTTTACCTACTAACACTTCAATTACTCCGTTTACTTTGTAATCTTTGTAGTCTTGATCAGCGTCAGCTTTTAATTTAGGTAGTAATGATTTGTATTTATTTACTTTAGCTTCACGGGCTTTTTCGCTTTCCCATGCTGTTTCCTTTTCTTGAAAACCTTTTCTTTCAGTTTCTAATGTTTGTTCTAAAGCTTCTATCTTTTGTGCCAATTCTGGATCTTTGATACCTGCTTTAATTTTACCGTCTAACTCTTTGTTTAAATCGGTAAGCTCGTTAATCTTAGATTCGTAATTAGTCTTATGAAAAGTATCAAAAGCTCTTATAGCATAATCACTGGCTTTTTCATTTGCGTTTTTCTCGATCTTGGTTACATTAAATATATTACCTTCAAAACCTTCCATCATGCTTTTTACAGCTCCTGACTTATCCGTTTTATGATCGTCTTGCAATTTACTTACAGCGTTATTATACGCACTTATTATCGCTTCGTGCTTAGTTTCGTCTATTCCTTGTTCTTTTAAAAAATCCTCGTTAATCATGTCGCTATGATTTATAGTTTATTATTGTTTATCTTCAATTCTTTGAATTAATGTTTCTTTTTTCATTCTACCGTCTGGCTTCTTACCATAAAGCTCTTCGTATTGTTCTCTTAAATCTTCTAATTCTGGATCATCTTCTTTAGATCTCATAATCATTGCTCTAAGTTCAGCTACTTCTTTTTCTAATTGTTCTTCACGTGTTAATTTACGTTTAGGAGCTTCAAGCATTCTATTTAATTCTTCAACTGTATATCTAGGTTTGCTATCGTTTTCTATAACTTCTACCCACTTACGTAACTTATACCCTGTAGCTTCAATGTTCTTACAATAATTAGGTACATCTAATTCAGATATAACTACAGTATGTGGTTTTACAGGTTCCCCTGTCATTGGGTCAACATTCGAGTTTTTTAGCTCGATAATGTATTTACTCTTGAACTTCTTCATAGTCGCTTATGTATTTAGTAAATGATTTTTTTAATTCTGTTACTAATGTGTTAAAATCGTATTCCGTTATTTTCTTTTTATTGTCAACCTCAAATCTTGCCAAGAAACTGTAGAACTCAGAGTATAGAATATATACATTTTGACTTATCTTACTGCCTTCATATAAACTATCTACAGACTCAGGGCTCTTATCGTTTAAAGGTCTTAATATCTTGCTTAATTCTAGTGTTAATAAAGCTCTTTTTCTTTGCTCTGGATTATTCGCATACTTGACATCTATAATTTGTTGATCGTAATCGATAATGTTGTCTAATCCGTTTTCACTTGCTAAAGACTTTTCCTCATACAGTTCTTCAATTGTCTGTAAAAAAAACATCGTGCCTAAATCAACAATAGAACCAAGGAATTTTTCAGCATAACGGAATATAAGAACATCGTTATTAGTTCTCTCCATTGAATACTCAAAAGGCTTCTTCCAATTTATTAAGGTCTGTTTTTGGTTCTCTAAATTAGTTATTACTCTTACCTCATTTTGTTGTTGCTTAGGATTTAGTTCTTGAGAAACACCTACTACCTGATTGTATATTTTCTTTTCTTTATCGGTTATCCTTTTATCTGAATACTCGAATATCTCAGTATTTGGAGTTATATAAGTTAAAGCGTTTACAGCTAAATCATATTCTTCCTTACTCTCAGGAGTTGGAACCGTGATAGTTTCAGCTGTACCTAATTTCTTGTTGCACTTAGGACATTTAACAAACTTATTTGTGGTTACATTTAAAGCCCATGAATCTGAAGCATCTTCTGTTTTTACTTTAAGTAGACCGCTATCACAATAGTAATTACCGTCATCGTAATCACAATCACTACTACCGTACTTAATAGTAGCAGGAAGCATGTAATTGTCAAGTGTATTCTTGTTCGTATACAATACGAGTAAATCGATTATCTCGCCAACAGATTTACTGATGGGCGATGCTTTTACTATTTCGTTGTCAGTATAAAGATTTTTATTGTTTAAGAAATTTGCTGGACACCTACCTAATGAATGAGGCACTGAGGCTATTTCTTCTAGTTTTTGCCAATCGTTAGACCCTTTGTATCTTTTTAATAATAGATAGTTCTCTGAATCTATAGCTAAAATTAAATCTTCGTTTATATTGAATATAATAGATTGAATCTGATTCTCTACCACATCAATATCTAATACTTTACGTATAGATAACGGATAAAAGAAAGGCTCAGGAAGTTCTGTTAATTGCTCAGAAGGCATATCAACAATTAAAATAGTATTAGGTGAATTTTGGAATAGTTCCCATCCTTCATTCTTGAACCATTTTAAATTAATGTACTGTTGTGCTTCCTGCTTTATTTCTGGATTATCGAATTCAAAATTAATATACTTGTCGTTTGCCTCAAATATACGTTTGAGAGCATTAAACATGCTTTCTATGAATTCATTCGTTTGTAGTGGATATGTTATATTGTTTTCGAAATCAAGGAAAGCATCGTCATTGTTTAAACGCGCTCTAACTTCTTTAAGAAAATCATTTAGGTATGTTTGTTGACGGGACGCATCTGCTTTATTTATAGCAAATTGAGAAAGAAATTTAATAACATTTTCGTGTTTAATTGCCCTGTCAAGACTATTTCTATTAACATTTAATTCTAGACGAACAATAGCTTCTTCTCTTATCATTTGTGATTTTTTTGACTAGTCGCTAAGTCTTATTATGTTATATAACCCTACAAATTTAGAATAATTCTAAATAAGAACAAAATATTTTAGTAATTAACTGATTTTTTAGGCCTGTACAATCCAAAATAATCAATAACTGAATAACATAAATTATCTACTTGCTCATCGTGTTTTGCGTTTGGAAACATACTAACTTGGTCTAAAAATGTTTTATTCCATGATCCTTTTACAATCTTAACCTTTCCAGCTCTCAATGTTGGTGCACAAGCATCAGCTCTACCGACTTTACCGTCTGCAACTTGCTTCCCTTTTATAGCAATAGCATTCAATTTAGTACCTCTTATTAGTAATTGCTTTAAAGACAATCCAGATGCCTTAGGTTCTATTTTTATAGACGACCTCCTTTTTATATCGAACTCAACAGATTGTTTTTTTACTTCGTCAATTAACTCAGGCATTTCTAAATAATCATTAGAAGCATTCAAAATATACATAGTATCCGTTGCTTTGTTATATCTTGTTATCATTATTCCAGTGGGGTCATTGGTAGTATTCTTTGTATAAGCTCCATCTATATACATGTCGTTAATACCATTTGGATAACTATCAACCACCTCAAACCATTCTCTTTTAATCTTGCCTCCGTCAAGTGGGGCTGGCTCTTGTTCCATTTGACCAGCGAACATGTAAGGAGCCGCTTTTTTAATTACATTAAGTTCTTCTATAGTGTGCTTGTCTGGCCACAACGCTGTACCATCCTCTTTTATTGCCGAAAGTTTTAAATGATACCAATCCTCTCCGCTACCACCATCTAACAAGAAGCCGCTTAAATCTTCCTCATGTAGTCGCTGCATAATTACTATAATAGGTGTGCTCCTATCGTTTACACGCGACCTAATAGTATTGTTATATCTTTCGTTTACTGCCAGTCTCTTTACATCACTCTTTGCATCATCTGGCTTTAAAGGATCATCAATTATAATAGCCCCAGAGAATTGCTTTAATTTATCTCTTAATGTTGATAGGGTAGTTAATATCTCTTTAAACTCTTTTTCGTCTTCCTTAATACTTCCTGCCCCAAAACCAGTAACAGCTCCACCTGCAGCAGTGGCATAAACACCCCCTCCTTGTTCGGTGTACCATTTCTTTTTACTCTTTGAATCCTTTTTTAATTGTACTGGCCATAGTTTTTGATAAGCTTCGCTGTCTATGTATTCTTTCGTGAATTGGCTATTATCTAGGGCTAAATCGTCAGAATACGACAAGTGAATAAATTTTGATTTAGGGTTTAAAGCAAGTCCCCATGCTATAAACATTTTTACAGCTAGTTCGGTCTTTCCGTATCTAGGAGGTATATTAATAATTAAACGCGTTATATCTCCTTTAGCTACCTTGTGTAGTGTATCGGCTATAACGCGCAGATGATTAGCAATCTTAAATTTTTGATTGTGATTCTCTTTAAATATGTATCTAGTGAAAAACAATAAGTCTTGCTCGGCTTTTACCTTAAGTACCTTATTACGCTTGACATCTTCAATACTCATCCTCTATACCTTTATTTATTTCTCTTGCTTCTTCTTTTGAAACTTCAGCGTTATAGTTTACATTTTCATTCTTTACTTCAGACCTACTAACTGAAGCCCAATTATCAGAGAATTTACGTTCAGTAATCCATGCTTTTGCTTGCCATCCTGACTCACCTTTTTTGATATCTCCAACTAATTCATTCTTCTGTAATACCTGAGCTTTTTTAATAACACCCGAAAAGCTACGAATTAAATCGTAATTAGGATTGTTTTTATATTGGGTAGGATTATTTTTATACTCCTGAAATGTAGAATAGCTTAATGGTTTTATTCCTTTCTCTTCACACTCTAAACCGAACATAAAAAATAGTTCTGAATCGGTGGAAAAAGGATACTTATCTACAGTGTCTTTAAATATCTGTAATTGCTGTTCATTTATAGCAATTGGCCTACCTCCTTTATTCTTGGCTTCATCTTCGCTCGATTTTCCCATAATTTCTATTTTTATATTGGCTCAGGCATTACTGTTAGCCTGATTGCTTTAATTGTATTTTGATTATTCATTATTGCTTTTACTAACCTGTGCCAACCATCACATATATAGCCAGTATCATCTAATATAATAGGATACTGCATGTCGGCCTCGTTAATTCTTTTCATATGGTAAGCAAAATCTTTTATATCTATTTCACCCCAAGGATGTACACCTAAATCAATTCCCATTAAAGGTAGATCAAATGTATCGTATTTTTCTGCTACTTTTATTAAATCAGTAACCTTATATATTCGTTCTCCTTGTGTAAAGGTATTCGAATTATAATTAAAATGACTAATACCTAATTCTTTCATATTTATTATTTGTCTCCATCCTGTGAGCAAGGCTAACTAAACCCTTGATATCACTGGATTGTTGATTTTCTATAATTAGTCAGTTTTTTACTTTCTTCTATCTGATATTTTGTTCATGCCCTACTCTTTAATGTTATTTTGATCTACCAGTTTTAGCCATTTAGTGTTTAACTCACTCCATTTTTCATAGTTAACACTAACCCAATCAAAGGCAAAGTGAAAATACGCCCCAGCATCAGATATATCATTAAAATCTTCAAATCCTTCAGCGCGATTATCATTCAATTTCATATACTCATCATAAACCCCTTCATCCTTCAGAAACTTAATGAATTGTACTCTTGCTGATTCTTGTGTTTTTAGTCCATGTTCAACATGTATTTCATCTTCATCGGATAGAGTAGTTTTCTCTAGTAAATCAGATAGCTTAGTGTAGTAGTTAAATAGTTCTTTCACATCTTCTTCGTTTTTAGATTTAACGACTACAATATAATCACCATTAACGTAATTGAGTTTTATAAACCTTATATTATCATGGTTATTTATTAGCTCATGATTATTATATATAGCTTCATATGTTTTTTTATCTACTTTTAATGTTATTTTATACCCTAAGAATAATCTTTCGATAACTGATCCATATTCTTCTTCAATTGGTCTTTCTAGTAGTTCGCTTTCGATTATCTCTCCTTTGAGCTTAACCACTTTCTTAACCTTCATATCTTCCATAGATACAGGACAATTGAATAGACTTAGAGCTTCTGCCATCGTTGTTTTATCTGGATCTTTCCCATGAGCTTTTATATTATCTAATAAATCATCTAAATAACTTGGTAACTTAGCCTCGTTATCTATTGATTTTATGTAGTTCTCTCTACCTACCAACATGGTAGGCTCTAGCTCTGTGTAGCTTGACTCGTTTTTCAAAAGCCTTAGCTCTTTAGATAGTTTTTTACTAGTAGTCCTCTCTTCTTCTAGTAATTTAGTTAATAGTTTAATTGTCTTTTTCATATCTATGTTTTTACGTCTAAAATACCTCTCTCGTCTATATTAAAATAATGAGGTGTGAAATTGTCTATTGACTGACTTCTAGCGGCCTCTAAAGCATTATGAGTAATAATAATTGAGTTGAATGTATGTATTAATTCAATCCTCTTCTTCAGTTCTTCATTTCCTTCTCTTATTATACTAGCTATACGCTCAGATACTACATTCATATCACCATGCTCTATAGCTAGTTTTATATCTTCTGCTTTCATATCTTAGTTTGTTAATGCTGTATAAATTACACCAATAATTGACCCTGTAAGAAGTATGTAACCAACTATCTTTGAATAGTCGCAAATCTTACCTATTACCTCGGGCGATTTACCTAATATCTTTCCCCAATATGGTTTATAATTTCCTGTTTGGCTCATATCTTTTTCTTTTTTCTTCATTACAACCCCAACCATCGCTAAAATTACTATTATTGTTCCTATGACTATTGATATTGCAAACATTTAGTTTAAATTCATTTTAAATATAAAGCCATTTCTGAAGACAATTATAGAGTAATGTTCATACCCACATTCTAAGTAATCATCTAATTCTATTAGTCTATAGTATCTCATAGCTTTTACTTCATGGTGCAAGTTAGTTAATTATTGCTGTTTATGCAAGTTCATACTCGGTTACTACGTTTAATATATTTTCGAGTAATTCTATTTCTTCGTTAAGATTACTCCATTGGTCGCTATGGTGCTGCCTAGTTTCTGAATCTTCAGACTTTTTAGACTCATTCTCATTGTAATCTCTAGATCTGTTTAATTCTTCTATCTTCTCGGATAAGTAGTTTAATTCGTTTTCCATATTGCTTATCTTACTGATTCTGTTAATTTAAATAATTCAGATTTTATTTCTGATAGGCTATAATATATTTTGCTTAAATCTTGATATAATTCAGCTTCCATTAATGTATTTTTATTTCTATTTATATCGATTTTTGCGTGAATTACTGATTTATTGAGTTCTTTTTCTCTGTTCTCTAAAAAATGTATCCTACTATAAATTAATTTTTTAATACATAATTCCATATCTTTTGTTTTATTGTTGCTTACTTTTCTATTAAATCGAATAAATTATACCCTTTAGCTTCTTTAGTTATTGCGAAATGAATAGTAAAGAATATGAAACTTAAATCTATTGAATAGCTATCTATTTTAACCATTAAGCCTATTTGCCAATGTGCGTAAATTGAAAATCTGTATTGTCCCATATCTATCTAGTTTTAATCCTGTAAATAACTCCAATGTTAACCGATCTCACACACCCGTTTTTCAAATGTCCCTTATCATCTCCCGGCAAATCTTTTCTCTCGTCAATCATATACTCAATAAAAGGCTCAAATTGACCTATTGTGTATTTTATCTTTCCTCCACAATTTAAAGAAGTATATTCTTTTAACTCGGCTTTTCCTCTGTAAATTCTTCCAGATCCAACAATAAAAGTACTTGAAAACTTGGAGCCAAATACGTTTTTAAATACTTCATATTCCAGATTTAATGCTTGTCTCTCGAATTCAAATTTAGGTAAGTACTCGAAAGAATGATAAATAGTTAATCTGTTAAATGTATAACCTATTGCGCCTTTAATGTTAAATGTAGGCTTGT
>Ga0193951_1000930_pt1 | contig 13048 bp, 11 predicted proteins | sample BB_2_MG_FD_140370 | JGI IMG/M metagenome (GOLD analysis project Ga0193951, IMG submission 140370) | Microbial mat bacterial communities from the Broadkill River, Lewes, Delaware, United States - BB_2_MG | ecosystem: Environmental > Aquatic > Freshwater > River > Microbial mats | place: USA... | reverse complement strand
TATCAGGAAAGTAAAATTCAAACTGAAGTAATTTTTAATCCATATGTCAATTAAAAAGGTCATAGAGTTTACGGACTTCAATTGGTTTTACGCAAAGTATAAACCCTTAACTCCATATGGCATAGACCACAAGGAGAACTACAACTTTATCACAGATAAAATTGAATTAGAATCCATCCATTCGTCGACACTTGCCATGATTGAGTTGATAAATAAGGATGAACATACGGTTGTTAAAGTAGAGCATCACCTCAGTAAAATTGATCGGCTAAACGCTTTTGACAAAACCTCATTTGACTTAACAGACTTATTTCTTATCAAAAAGCTTTTGGTTCACTACAAAGCTATTACATCGTACTTAGATAATAAATGGCCAAGTCAAACAAACATCATCAATAGGGTTCAAATACTCTTAGAAACACTTTCACCCGAGAAGGATTTCAACGAATCATTTTATCTATCATCAGCATTTGATGATGGCTTGAAAGCGCTACGAATTAAAATTGACTCACTCAACACCGAACTAAGCAACATCAAACAACAAACCATTGATGAACTTATTGACTTATATCAACTTGATTTTAATCATCGTGAATTTATTCTCGTTGAAAAATCAAAAATTGACCAACTAAATGCGAATCACCTCATCAAGGAATTTTACGATTCAAACCTACTGCGCATTAAGCCCATTTACCCGAATGAATACACAATGGGCTTAATTGAGAAAGAAGAGCTTTTAAACCAAGAAGCTGCTTGCGAAAAGAAGGTTTTAGACCGCCTATCAGAAGCCATACTGGAAGAAGAGAAACACCTGAAGAGCTGCTTAAAAACCATTGAAGAGCTTGACATCTGTATAGCTAAAGCACGACTGGCACTGAAGTACAGTTTAACTAAACCCGAGCTTAACCACAACACAATTGAGGTTAATGAGGGCAACTACTTGCCTTTAAAAATCAAACATGAAAAAGCCGGCTTAAAATACCAACCATTAACCGCTTCTTTTGATAGCAATTCAATTCTACTATCCGGATCGAACATGGGTGGCAAAACCATTCTATTTAAAACCCTTGGATTCTTGCAATTACTTAGTCAAATGGGCTTTTTTGTTCCAGCCATCCATTTCAAAACACAAGTCTACCATCAGATTAATGTATTGGGCGTTGCACAACTTCAAAACATTGATGGTTTAAGCTCTTATGGACAAGAAATACACAACCTCTCTAATGCATTAAGTCAAAATGGACCAATGCTCTTATTGGTTGATGAATTAGCAAAAACGACCAATGCCACTGAGGCCAAAGCCATTCTTTATGCCGTACTTAAGTACGTTGCCACCCACAATAATATAAGTGGATTTTTCTCAACTCACTTTATAAATATCCCACCTATAAGTGGCGTATTAAAATACCGCATGAGAGGGCTAGACAAGCAAGCATACCTAAGTTTTTGCGAACAACACAATGGCCATGACATTAAAGAAAAAATTAAGCTAATCAATTCATTTATGCAATATGAAGTAGAAAAAGACGAAGGTAAGCCACACCAGTTTGATGCACTTTTAATCGCAGACCTTCTTGGCTTAGATAGTGAAATAATGAATTATGCTAACGAATTTTTAGACACAAAATATGACTAAATCAAAACTAAATCTGGATAGCAAAAAAATCAGCAAGGCTAGAGCTTTATCTAAAGAGATCAGCAAACCTGTTAACGCCTATATCACTAAGCACACCACTGTTGCAATAGAGCGTGCTACATTACGCATGCTTGGCGCCGACGGCGTTACAGGTAGCGACATTCCCGTACCCAATGCCATAGTAGATAGTCTGGGAGATAAAATACAATTCGGATCTGCTAAGTATTACATCAATGCCCTCATCCGAAAAAACCTATCGGTTGAAGATCTAAATAAAGCGATTGCTGAAGGTCTGGATATTTCAGAGCTTCCCTTAACCGATTTGGAGATTATCAATAAAAAAGCTGATGAACTCGTTGCTAACTTCTCTAAGCAGGTAAAGCGTAATGTAGACCATCGTACTTCTAAAATTAAAGCGTATAAAGATAAGGAGAACAATCCCCTCCTCTACCTTATTGTGGCTACTGGTAATATTTTTGAGGATGTTAAACAAGCACAAGCAGCTGCCAAGCAAGGTGCCGACATCATCGCCGTGATACGCACTACCGGGCAGAGCCTATTGGATTTTGTACCCTATGGCACCACCACCGAAGGTTTTGGTGGAACCTATGCTACACAAGAGAATTTTAAACTCATGCGTAAAGCATTGGATGAAGTAGGTGATGAAATAGGTAAATACATTCGTTTGGTCAATTACTGTTCGGGTTTATGCATGCCCGAAATAGCGGCGATGGGTGCTCTCGAACGGCTTGATATGATGCTTAATGACTCGATGTATGGCATATTATTCAGAGACATAAACATGTACCGCACTTTTGTAGATCAGAAATTCTCGCGCATGATTAATGCTTATGCAGGCATCATCATTAATTCGGGTGAAGACAATTACCTCACCACATCAGATGCATACGACAAAGCCTATACCGTTACCGCCTCGCAATTTATTAACGAGCAATTTGCCTACGACTCGGGTTTACCTGCACACCTGATGGGCCTAGGCCATGCCTTTGAGATGAATCCAGAGTTGGAAAATGGTTTTTTATATGAAATGGCACAGGCCCAGATGGCACGAGAACTATTTCCTGAGGCACCCTTAAAATATATGCCACCGACCAAATACATGACGGGTGACATTTTTAAAGGCTTTATAATGAATGCCATGTTCAATTTTATTGCCAAATCAACAAATCAGGGCATCATATTACTTGGTATGCTTACCGAAGCTATCCACACGCCATTTATGCAAGATCGGTTTTTGGCGGTATCAAATGCTCAATACATCCTTAATAACACCAAAGACTTTGCCAATGACATTGAATACAAGAAGAATGGGATTATGCAAACACGTGCGCAAAATGTACTGGACGAAACCATTGAGTTCTTAGAAGAAATCAATAAAAAAGATCTCTTCAATTCTATTGAGCAAAAGATGTTTGCCGAAGTCAGCCGACCTAAACATGGTGGTAAAGGGCTTGATGGCGTTGTCGCCAAAGCCGACGATTATTTCAATCCAGTGTACAATTTCTTAGAATGCGAATTAGGAATTAAAACCAACTAAAGGAGGAATTAAAATGATGATACGCCCATATGGAGATACCATGAATGACGGTGCAATCCAACTCTCATTCACTCTACCAGTAGCTCATTCTGCTAAAGCCGATGAAGCCGCACGCCAATACATGAAACAGCTTGGTTTTAACGAGGTTGAAGTTGTTCACTCGAATCCACTATCCGACGACTTTTCATTTTTTGTGGTTTATGGTAAAACAGCCATCCAACTAGACTATGATAAAGTAGAGGTCGAAGTCCTTGAGAAGTCAATGGACTTTTATGAAGTGAATGATTACATCAAGGCCAATATTAAACGTCCCATTGTAGTGGTTGGTGCATGCACAGGCACCGATGCCCATACGGTGGGCATTGATGCGATAATGAACATGAAAGGCTTTGATCAGCACTACGGACTAGAGCGATACCCTATGATAGAAGCCTACAACTTGGGTGCACAGATTCCAAATGAAGACCTCATAAAAAAAGCCAAAGAGCTTAATGCAGATGCCATACTTGTATCGCAGGTGGTCACACAAAAAGAAGTGCATATCCAAAACATGACGGATCTTATTGAGCTACTAGAAGCTGAAGGGCTGCGCGACAAAATGGTGGTAGCAGCTGGCGGTCCGCGCATTGGCAATAAACTTGCCCTTGAGTTGGGCTACGATGCCGGATTTGGGAGGGGAACTTACCCCGAAAATGTAGCCTCCTTTGTAGTGGAAAAAATGGTTGAACGAATGAATAATTAAATCAGCACTAAAAAAAAAATATAACTATGAAAGAAATCTATATTGTTGATGCAGCAAGAACTGCAATAGGAAACTTTGGAGGAACGCTATCAAGTATTTCACCAACACAAATGGGCTCAAGCGTACTACAAGCCTTATTAAAAAGGAATAATATTGAAGGTGACAAAGTGGATGAGGTTTTGATAGGTAGCGTTCTTCAGGCTGGACATGGACAAAACATAGCTCGCCAAATAGCCATGGAAGCGGGCATACCAAAAGAGAAAACAGCAATGACTGTGAATATGGTTTGTGGATCTGGCTTAAGAACAGTAGCTATGGCTGCTCAAAGTATAAAAGCCGGTGATGCCGAAATAATTATTGCTGGTGGCGCTGAGAACATGTCACAAGCACCATATATATTACCACAAGCCAGAACAGGCTACCGCATGGGTGATGGTAAAATAATAGACACCATGATTGCCGATGGCTTAACTGATGTTTTTAACAACTACCATATGGGTACAACTGCTGAAAACTTGGCGGATAAATACAAGCTTAGCCGTACAGAACAAGATCAATTTGCTGCTCAATCTCAAAACAAAGCCGAGAAAGCCATCAACGACAATCGCTTTGCAGAAGAAATTATTCCCATTGAAATACCACAACGTCGTAAAGATCCAATCGTATTTGCTCAAGATGAATTTGTGAGGTTTGGCGTTACAGTTGAATCGCTAGCTAAACTCCGTCCAGCCTTTAAAAAAGAGGGTTCCGTTACAGCGGCTAATTCTTCGGGGATTAACGATGGTGCTGCTGCAGTAATTGTAGCCAGCAAAGAAGCCTGTGAGAAATACAATTTAACACCTATGGCGAAAATTGTGTCCTACGCCTGGCATGGCACAGAACCATGTATTATGGGTATTGGCCCCGTAGAAGCCGTTAATAAAGCCCTTGAAAAAGCGAAGTGGAACAAAGATGAGTTGGAGCTTATAGAAGCAAATGAAGCTTTTGCGGCTCAATCTTTGGCCGTAATGAAAGAGTTGGACTTTGATCCAGAAATTACGAATGTGAACGGTGGTGCAATTGCTCTTGGTCACCCAATTGGCGCCAGTGGCACACGAATTCTAACAACCTTAGTTCATGAGATGAAAAAACGGCAATCTAAGAAAGGGCTTGCAACACTTTGCATTGGCGGTGGCATGGGCATCGCCATGTGCATTGAAAACATTTAAAAATCCGTTAATTTAAACCTTTGATCAGTTTTGATTGGCCTGCCAATATGGTAGGCCTTTTTTCAAAAAAAAATGGGACCAAAGCCGTTGCTATGTATCCCATTTACTAACCTAACCCAAATCTATGAAAAAAATCTAATAGGTGTATTGCAAAGCATATGCCACAATTCATTTGCTTAAGTTATTGAAAATTAAAATATGTGAATTAATGTAGATATCTAGATGTTTTTGATAAAAAAACACCCTGCATGAATAATCATTACAGGGTATCTCTATTTTTTTACTGTGCCTAGCTTAATAAGCTCTTCCGGTATTGCCTTCTACAAAGTTGATAAACGACGTGTTAACCACCTTGTTTCCTCCAGGTGTAGGGTAATCACCTGTAAAGTACCAATCCCCATTATCATCAGGACAAGCCGTATGTAGGTTTTCAATGGACTGGTAAACAATTTCGACCTCAGCATCAATATCCTCCGGCGTAAGCATTTCTGCTATTTTAGCAGATACTTGTTCAGCTGTAAACGGACGATAAATATCCTTAACATGGTTTACAATCTCTTCTTTTGGAAGATTTTGCTGTTCTTTACACTTCTGGTATACCTCATCAATAATGTTTGCCTTACCTTCATCATGCAACAACTGAATAGCAGCTGAAAATGCACAAAAGTCTTTCAACTTAGCCATATCGATACCATAACAATCTGGGTAACGAATTTGAGGTGCTGATGAAACAACAATGATTTTCTTTGGATGTAGGCGATCTAATATTCTTAAGATACTTTTCTTAAGTGTTGTACCCCGTACAATAGAATCATCAATAATAACGAGTGTATCAACACCATTTTTTACAATACCATAGGTCACGTCATAAACGTGGGCCACCATATCATCACGGCTATCGTCATCGGCGATAAAGGTTCGCATCTTAACATCTTTGATCGCGATTTTCTCCACACGCGGCTCAAGACTAAGCACCTTATCCAACTTTTCAGGAGTCATATCAGAACCCATGTCCAGTATCTGCTGCTTTTTCACCTGATCCATCTCACGACGCACCCCTTCCATCATACCATAAAAGGCCGTTTCAGCCGTATTGGGGATAAAAGAAAAAACAGTGTCTTCGATATTAAAATCTACTTTCTCGAGAATATTACGGGCCAATAAACGTCCCAGCTGTTTACGCTCTTCATAGATCTGCAGGTCGCTACCACGTGAAAAGTAAATCCGCTCAAAAGAACAAGAACGTCGTTCTTGCGGCACACGCACGAGTTCCTCAGATACAGTACCATTCTTTTTTATAATAAGTGCATGACCAGGTTTTAACTCTTTCACCTGAACCGAACGCACATTCATGGCTGTTTGAATCACTGGGCGCTCCGATGCCACCACCACAATCTCATCATCGGCATAATAACAAGCTGGACGAATACCCCATGGATCACGAGCTACAAAAGCATCACCATGACCAACAACTCCGGCTATTGCATAACCACCATCCCATCGGCGACTTGAGCGTTCTAGGATGTCGCGGATGTTAATTTCTTCTTCAATGCAGGCTGAAATCTCACGATTGGATTTGCCTTCATTTTTATATTTTCTAAACAACAACTGGTTCTCTTCGTCCAAGAAATGACCAACGTTTTCAAGAATCGTTACCGTATCTGTGTAATCTTTCGGGTGCTGTCCTAAGTCAGATAATGACTGGAAGATCTCATCAACATTCGTCAGGTTAAAGTTACCTGCCAAAGTTAAGTTACGTGACCTCCAGTTGTTCTCACGCATCACGGGGTGCACGTAATCAATGCTATGGTTTCCAAAAGTACCGTAACGCAAATGTCCCAAATATAATTCACCAGCAAAAGGCAGCTCTTCCTTGGCAAATTTAGGATCGTTTAGTTTGCTAGCATCTTTTTCTTGTTGCTTTAAAAATGGCTCATTTATCTTCTCAAACACATCCTTTATCGGATTGGCCTTGTTAGAGCGGTGTCTCGAAAAATATTTTTGTCCTGCCGGCTGATCAATTTTAAGATTCACAGCTCCAGCTCCATCTTGCCCTCTATTGTGCTGCTTCTCCATCAAAAGATACAGTTTATTAAGGCCATAACGCCACGTTCCATACTTCTCTTGATAATACTCGAGAGGTTTTAACAATCGGATAAGTACAATCCCACACTCATGCTTAATCTGGTCACTCATGATATTTCCCTATAAAAAATAAAGCGCAAATTTATTTCTATTTTTTTAATCGCCCAACAAGACTTTGCAAAAAGAAAAAGCCGGATCTTTCCGGCTTTGCACATTTTGTATTTTATTTAAACTTATTCATTTTTACATTACCATCCTTCACAATATAGCAATCCGGAAAGAGTTCTCTTAATTCGTTAAGTAATGGTAACGCTTCGTGCTTATGACGATAATTACCTACCCTAACTCGCCAAAATGGCGAAGTAAAAGACAAATCAGTAGCATGCCCAGGGAAATTATTCAAAAACTGCCCTTTCACAGATAAGGCACCTTTTTTACCTTCTGGCCCTGATCCGGAGTACAACTGTATACGAAAGCCTTCCACTCCACCAGTTCTACGGTTCACTTCTACTTGAATATTAACCAACTCTTCTATGCCTTCTTCATCATGAATGGTAATTACACCTTCTTCATCATTTCGTTGCTGCAAATCTCCAACCAATCCACTTTGTGCATAAGTCGCTCCAGACAGTACAAACAATACAATAACAATAAGATATCTCATAATTAAAATTGCCATTAATTTGGCACAAAGATAATGATAAGATTAATCTTTTGTAGGAATTACAAGAACAGGTTTTAAAGAATTATTAATTAACTCATTGGCAAATGGTTGAAACAGCCTTACGAATGGATTATTAGAATGGTGAACATGAACTGCCAGCATATCTGCATCTACTTTTTCTGAATATTCTAATATATTCTGTGCAAAATCACTACCCACCAATTGATCCGTTACTACCTCTACTTTAGCATTATTAACGATATAATTGCGTACTTGCTTAACGTATACGTCCATTTCATCATTCATCCACTTTAAATCGGATGGTTTTAGGCCTACAACATGCACCTCTGAATCAAACAAATAAGCCATACCAGTTACAGCAGGTACCTTTTTCCGGCTCGCAATATTATAATCTATTGGCACCACAATATTTGTAATATCATGTATGAGCTTCATTCTTTTGTTGACGACAATTACCGGACATGGTGAATGTGATACCAAACGATAGGCGTTACTGCCAACCCATTTAGCTCCAATAGACTTATCATTGTGCGCGCCCATCACCATAATCGTGGCATCATCATATTTTGCCTGATTGGTCACTTCTGTTATCACATTACCTTCCCTTATTTTATAATCGAATATGCCTTTTTCTACCTGATACTTGTGCTTATACTTCTCATGTAGATCACTTGCCCAAATGTCAACCTTATGGTTCAAGGCATAGTCGGCTTTATTTTCAAGGTAAAAAGGAATAATTAATGAATCGGCTTTAACATGAACAACACGTAGGTTTGCTTTCAAATGATTGGCCAGATCTATACCATACTCAAGAGCAATAATGGATTCCTGCGAGAAATCAATGGGGATTAATACTTCATACATGCGTGGATTATTTAAGTTAACAATGTGACTTTAAGATAGTAAAAAATACGAGAAAATACTAACTCATTACATTTTCCATAAATTGGAATGTCTTTGCTCTTATTGTATTCAGATCCTTTTTTACTTGTTAGAATGTATACATGCATTAACTTTGCAGCGCTTAAAAAATGACAATCAGAAAGAAATATAATCCCAGACAAGGATATGATGCAGTTTAGTGATGTGAAGCCAATACTTAATAAAAAAGAAAGTAAAAATCTTTTTATTGAGACTTATGGCTGCCAAATGAATGTTGCAGATAGCGAAGTGGTTGCTTCTGTAATGGAGATGGATGGCTATGGTGTTTGTAATGATATTAACGATGCGGATGCCGTTTTTATTAATACTTGCTCAATACGCGACAATGCCGAGGTACGTGTGTTAGGTCGACTAAAGCAGTTGACGGTAATGCGCAAGCATAAGCCTAAGCTGATCATTGGGATTATTGGTTGCATGGCCGAGCGTGTTAAAGACAAATTATTTGCTGAAGGTGCTAACATTGTAGTAGGACCCGATGCCTACATGGACCTATCTAATCTAGTTGGGATGGCCGAGAAAGGTCACAAAGCCATTAATGTGGAGCTTTCTACAAATGAAACTTATGCCGATGTTATTCCATCTCGCATTAATAAAAACAGAGTTTCTGGTTTTGTATCCATTACTCGGGGTTGCAACAACTTTTGCTCGTATTGTATTGTACCCTATACACGAGGGCGTGAGAGAAGCCGGAAACCAGAAAGTATTAAGAAAGAAATACAAGACCTACAAGATAAAGGTTTTAAGGAAGTTACCCTACTTGGACAAAATGTAAACTCCTATAAATATGAAGCTGATGGATGTAATGCACTTACCTTTCCACAGCTCCTAAAATTTGTAGCCAGCAACTTTCCTAAAATGCGCATTCGTTTCTCCACCTCTCATCCCAAGGATATGAGTGACGAAACATTAATTGTCATGTCCAACCATCCTAACATTTGCCGACATATACATTTGCCATTACAATCAGGTAGCTCACGCGTACTTAAGTCAATGAAACGCAAATACGACCGAGAATGGTACATGGGACGAATAGAAGCCATTAAACGCATTTTACCCGGCTGTGGACTATCAACAGATGTGTTTTGTGGTTTCCACAGTGAAACAGAAGCAGAGCACCAAGAGACACTAAGCCTTATGGAATGGGCCAGGTACGATGCTTCATTTATGTTTAAGTACTCTGAACGACCTGGTACATATGCCAGTGAGCATTTAGAAGACAATGTACCCGAAGAAGTTAAAGCTAAGCGCTTAAATGAAATTATAGCATTACAGAATAAACTCTCGTATGACAACAACCAATTAGATATTGGTCAAACGTTTGAAGTACTTGTGGAAGGCACCTCAAAAAAGTCAAAAGAAGAACTTTATGGTAGAACATCTCAAAACAAGGTCGTTGTTTTTCCTAAAAAAGACTATAAGGTTGGTGACTTTGTTAATGTTATCGTAAATGAAGCTACGCAAGGTACACTCAAAGGTGTTTCTGTTTAAATGCTGCTACATACATATTGGTTAATGTAGAGGTTTAATGAAAACTGTAAAGATATAGATATGAACGAGCAAGTAAAAGAATTTCGTGAATACCGCGAAGCCATGAATGAAAAACTATTGGCTGGTGATAACAAAGTAATTAAACGAATATTCAATTTGGATACCAATACCTACATGGAAGGTGCTTTATCTACCAAAGTTAAAGAAATGCTTGGTTTAGTTAGCTCCATGGTACTGCGTTGTGATGATTGCATCAAATATCATTTGGAAAAATGCCAAGAACAAGGTATCACTAATGATGAAATGATGGAAATATTTGCTGTAGCTAACCTCGTAGGTGGAACCATTGTAATACCACACACTCGACGAGCAATAGAATATTGGGAAATTATAAACCAGGAGGCCTAAGCCTCCTGGATCCTTAACCAATTAAACCACTAATAGGTCATCAGAAAAGGGCTTTGGACGGTCACAAAAAAAGAAATACCTATCGAGATTGTGTTTCTTCATAATCTGAAGCACATTCTCCTTCACGTTAAACAAGCTCAACTGACTTTGATTCATTTCTGATAAGCGCTGTCCTGCTATTAAAGTATTTAGCCCCTCTACATCAACATCTGTCACTTTTTCTAAATCGACAATTAAATTTGTAAAGGGCCGCCTTAAAATATCCATCATCTGCTTTCTAAATGCTTTGGATGTTCTTAAATCCAAGACCTCAACCTTATCGAAGGATATTAACGTGGTATTTTTAAATACTTTGACTCGTATCATTGTATTAGGCATTTGCTTGAATTTAATCAATGGATGTGCCACATTAATTAAAACACTAATTAATAGGTGGTTGAAAATAAAATAAAATTAGTGTCATCCAAAAAATACACTAAATTCCATATATTGGATAAATTCCATTCTTTAGATAGCTTATTCAAGAGTTAGCACCCTTTTAATTTCGTAAACACAATAGTTTGGCTTAATTTTGCCGCAAACATTATTGAATAGCAATGACAACAGAATTAAACTTTGATTCGATTCGACCTTATAAGGACGAAGAGATTCACGAAGTATTCGAACGATTGATAAATGAAGTTAGCTTTCTGGAATTAATAAAATTCCTATTTCCAAATTTCTCTACCGATCAATTTCTTAAGAAATTATTAAGCATACAATCCATCAATGAATTCCAGACTGAGGTTATTTACCCATACGTAAAAGAGGTGCTTCGCACCACTACTAAGGGCATCACTCACTCGGGCATTGACCAATTAGATCCTAAGGGGCATTACCTGTTTATCTCTAACCATAGAGATATTGTTCTTGACTCCGCCATTCTCAATATTTTAATGGTGGAAAACAAGTTTAACACGACAGAAATTGCCATTGGAGATAATCTCCTTATTTACCCTTGGATTACTGACTTAGTAAAGCTCAATAAATCATTTATCGTACAACGTAATTTACCTGTACGCCAAATGATGGAAAGCACAAAGCGTTTATCCTCATACATTAGAGAAACCTTAACCAAACGCAATCAAAGCATTTGGATTGCACAGCGAGAAGGGCGTTCGAAAGATGGTGATGATCGGACTCAGGTGAGTTTATTAAAGATGCTTAACATGAGTGGCACCGGAAGCTTTGTAGAAAATTTCGGTGAAATTAACATCGTACCTTTATCTATTTCTTATGAATATGACCCTTGTGATTATTTAAAAGCACATGAATTTCAGATGAAACGTGATGACACAGAATATAAAAAATCACAATCGGATGATTTAAAACACATGGGAGCTGGCCTAAGAGGGCGTAAAGGACGAGTTCACTTTGGCTTTGGCACACCTATTAAAACAGAACTAAGTGATTTAGAATCCATGGCTAAAAATGACCAACTACAAGGCTTAGCCGAACAAATAGACACTCAGATTCACAACAACTATAAGTTTTATCCAGGTAATTTTATTGCCGATGATTTATTTACCAATCATCAACGCCATGTAGACAAGTATACGGATGAAGACAAAAGCACCTTCTTGGCCTACTTGGATGAACACCTATCGCGAATTGATGGCGACAAGCAGTTTCTTCACAGTACGTTACTGGAAATGTATGGTAATCCAGTGAAGAATTTTTATACGGCAGATGAAAAATAACACTTGATATATAAGAATAAAAAAGGCGGCTATCGAAAATCGATCAGCCGCCTTTTTTTTATGACTTATAATTCTTATTTCTCTTTCATATTCAATGCAATGCTCAATTCGTTTAGCTGATCAGTAGCAACCGGCGAAGGCGAATCAATCATCATATCACGTCCAGAATTATTTTTCGGGAAAGCTATGACATCACGAATAGAATCTAAGCCGGCGAATAAAGAGACCAAGCGGTCAAAACCAAATGCAACTCCACCATGTGGAGGTGCACCATATTTAAAGGCATTCATTAAGAAACCAAACTGATTCTCTGCCTCTTCTTCGGTAAACCCAAGGAGTTTAAACATCTTCTGCTGCAACTCATCGTTAAAGATACGCACAGATCCACCTCCAATTTCAACCCCATTGATAACTAAGTCATAAGCGTTAGCTCTCACCTTACCAGGTTCGATATCTAGTAACGCCATATCTTCTGCTTTAGGAGCTGTAAAAGGGTGGTGCATGGCGTGGTAACGCCCTGAATCTTCATCCCATTCCAGAAGCGGGAAATCGACAAC
>Ga0193951_1000928_pt1 | contig 13087 bp, 14 predicted proteins | sample BB_2_MG_FD_140370 | JGI IMG/M metagenome (GOLD analysis project Ga0193951, IMG submission 140370) | Microbial mat bacterial communities from the Broadkill River, Lewes, Delaware, United States - BB_2_MG | ecosystem: Environmental > Aquatic > Freshwater > River > Microbial mats | place: USA... | reverse complement strand
TTAAATCGAAGAGTAATTTTCTATTTTAAGGTTCAATATGTTATTTTAACATATTTAGATTTTATTTTTAAGGTAATAAAATTCCTATTTTTTAACAGCACTTCTTCAATAATGAACTTTATACTGTGAGGTATTATGTAATCTTAATTTCGCTATTCTAGAAGTAAATTGTATGAGGCGATTATTCTTACATTTTAACCGTATGTGTTTGGTTAACAGGTTTTAAAAGTGAATAACTTTTTTGTTTTTATATTTAATTTTTTGCTAAAAAGTTGTTTCTTGCGCTCACCCAAATTTACCTAAAATGAAAATATTTTACCTTTCAGTACTTACTGTGGTTTTTGGCTATACGTCAAAAGCTCAAGATTTATCAACAACTATGCACATAAGTGCTGGTACGACTGCTATCGTATCCTCTGGAACTATGGTCTCGGCATCAGAGATTAATCTCAAATCAACTTCAAACCGTTTTGCATGTTTGTTTTTAAATGAAGCATTAGATGCTTCAACTGTAGTGAACTACGATCGTTATGTTAACGTAATAGGATCTTCTAGCGGAAGTGGCAATGATTTAATAGCCTTACCTGTAAAAACGCTTACTGACCCGACTTTCTCCAATTTTTTAAGTTATACCGATGGTACAAATGCGAATTCGGTAATTATACCTAATGCTCCATCACTACCTACATTATATGCTTTTGGGCCATATGATAACGTCAATCAATCTTATATTAACTATAATACCGCAGTCGATGGAGGTGCACTACTAAAAAGAGGAGTCGGTTATAGAGCAGCAAGTTATAGTGGGCAAACTGTACGATTTACAGGTACAGTCTCTATGGTTTCTGAATCTGTTGAAATTTCTACAAATAATAATAACTGGAACTTAATAGGTAATCCCTATCCTACATTTATTGATTCTCAAGATTTCTTAACGGTAAATGCAGGAGTGTTAGATCCTAATGCAGTAGCTATCTATGCTTATAATAGTGGTACAAATACAGATGAAGGGCCTGGAACCTTTGGTGACTTTACTATTATTAATAGTTTAACTAATACGGATATTAATATTGCTCCTGGTCAAGGATTCTTAGTCGCAAATGATCCTGCTGATCCTACAAATCAGATCAGTTTTACTACCGCTATGCGGACCCCAGAAGGAACTGATGATTTTATATTAGGAAGAGACGCAAACCCAAATCAAATGTTACGCATACAAATAGAAAATGAAACCGAAAATTTTGCTACAGAAATTTACTTTAATGATAATTCAACCTTAGGTTTAGATTTGGGTTATGATGCTGCGCTGTATAACGGAGCTGGTTATAGCTTAAGTTTATATTCTCATTTGGTCGAAAATAACGATGGTAAAGCTATGGCGATCCAAAGTTTAAGTCTTAATAATCAAAATGATATTAGTGTACCTTTGGGAATAAAAGTAGCGCAAGGTCAGCAAATTACTTTTAGTATTGAGAGCTCTACTTTGCCTGATGCGACTGAGATCTATTTAGAGGATAGACTAACCAATGTATTTACGTTATTGAATGCTAATGACTATACTTTTACCGCAAACACTAATGTTTCGGGTACAGGACGGTTTTTCCTTAGATTTGAAAATAATTCATTGTCAACAACCGAGGTGACTACTGAGATTTTACAAATCTTTACAGACAAACAGATGCTTTTTATTAACGGACACCTTTTAGCTGATACAACTGTTTCAGTATATGACACTCAAGGACGATTGGTACTTTCTTCGATTTTAACAGGAATATCAGAAAGTAACACTATTGATGTGTCTAATATTAGCCAAGGTATGTACGTCGTTAAATTGAATAATGAAGTACAACAACAAACTAAGAAAGTCATTTTTAAATAAATTTTAATTCAGCATTTTACAGACTCTAGGCATGGTCTTATTTATAAGATTAAACGAGATAGTACTTATACATGAGTTAATTAAAAAAAATATATTAATCCTACTTTTTTAAAGCCCTTTTTAACAACATTAATTATATTATAAAACTTAATAAAAATAGACATCATAAGGATGTAACTATTCATTTACCCCAAAACTACATTTATTATACAACCCCTTAAATTATGAGACATTTAAAGACATTATTTTTTAGTTTACTACTTACGGTTACTGGATATTCTACCGCTCAAGTAGGTATTGGTACAACCGAACCAAACGCTTCATCTTTGTTAGATTTACAATCAAATTCGCAAGGACTACTGGCACCGCGAATGACAACCTTAGAACGGAATGCTATAGCAAGTCCTGCTGAAAGTTTATTAGTTTTTGACACCGACTTAGATGCTTTTTATTATTATAATACCACAACTAGCACTTGGGTAGAATTAGCGAATAATAATGCTGTAAAAAGAAACAATTACAAATTAATAAAATCTGCTGATGATTTAGCAACAGAATTAATATCTGGTGGAGGCTCTAGTTATAAACTAGATGAAAATACCCTTTATGAGGTAAACGGCACCATAACATTATCTTCACCTATAGACTTAAATAATGCTTACATTTCAGGGTTAGATTCAGGTGAAGATGTGCTTTCTGCAACTGGAGTAGTTTTCAAAGGTAGTAAAGGTGGTGGAATTAGAAACTTGACTTTAAAAGGAACAAAAGCTTTTGAGATTACAGGACCTGGATTAGCAACCTCCGAAGCACTTTTAGTTCAAAATGTCATTGTTGATGGTATGACTTCTAGTGTTGGAAGTGTTTCAGGGTTAGGTATGTATTTTGGTAATATCAATCAATTTATAAACAATGCGAATGGAATTACTTTTTCGGAAATAGGTAACTTATTACTAAATACGCAAGCATGGTTAAGTAGTAATAACGGAACTTTTGAAACTTTTACGGGTAACTTCGGTTTAATAGAAAAAGGAAGTGGTTTTACTACTGTAAACGGTTCAGATGTGGCAATTGACGTTAGTAGTGGTACGCTTAACGTTGGTACAGGTATTATAGAAGGCACAGTGTTTACCGGCACCACATCTAATCCATCAGGCTATATTAACGGTTATTCATCAAATTCTTACGATGGTTACAACTTTAGTACGTCTTGGGATGTCAATGCACCTGGTATTCCTAGGGAAAGTGATAATGTCATTTCAGCAAATTTATATTACGATGAAAGCGATCACTATGGTGTGGTTACGGTTACGAATTCAACACCATTTAAACTACCGGTTAATACAAAAGCTATTAGAATGTTTAGAACAGCGGAAGGTACGGGTGCCAATAGTGAAAACCGTATTATTTATGAAGGAGAAAAAACAAGGGCTGTAAATGTATTTGCTTCTATATCGTTTACTACAACTAATGGCACACAGTTTGCTTTTTCTATTTATAAAAATGGAGTTAAAGTCACAGGCACAGAAGCCATTGTAAATGTATTAAATATTAATGAGAGGCAGTCGGTTTCTGTAATTGGTACCGTAACGGTTAAGAAAAACGATTATATTGAGTTATATGTGCGAAAAACATCTGCGAACAATGAACAGATTTTGATTGATTCCTATAATGTAATTATGAACTAGACACACTTTTCAATCTAATAATTTAGCAAAGCCTTCGGTTATTAAAACCAAGGCTTTTTGCTTCTAAAATAGTTTATTGTAAATAGATTTTTTTAGTCAATAACAGCAATGCATTAATACATCAGATAGACAATACTGTTCATTAAATTGTTTTGGTCAGTATTTTATCCGAGCTTTATTCAAATGTTAAGATAATGCTAAGTATTTGTTTTTAGGTGATTTATGGTGGTTTGAGAGATCCAAAATTAGGTTTTAAAACGTACCTTTATAAACACCAAATGATATGTGCTATGAAACTATTTCAAAACCTAAAAAAACAATTTTTTCCAACAAAGTCACATCAGGATAAAGTTGATGCAAATGAAGAGGCAACAGCTCCTAAAACAATGATTACACGTACCTTTACTAAAGACGAAGATACGTTTATGTTTATTTAAGACGCCATACACTAACTATCTAAAAGAGCGTTCACTTTAGGTCAAAGTTTTCCGCTTGTTTTGTTTTGAACTATAATTATAGAATGGTTTAATTTTAGATAGATTGACCTTACATAACACTCTTTGCGCCTATAGCGCTGAAATCATCGTACAAATTTGTAAGAAAAAACGATATAATCTCTCTTAAAATATCTGAGACCTTCCTTCTAATGTGAAGCATAAATAATATTTTGTTATTACTTTAGAGGAATGAAATTTAATCAGACCTCGTTGCTTTATTGTTTTACTGTATGGATACTGATCTGTGCATCTTACGGTTTTGCACAAGAACCTACAGATAGTATGCGTTATTATATGCGTTTAGCCTTAAAACCGCAAAACGCGCAAGATCTTATATCTTCAGAAACCTATTTTAACCGCCATTATAAAAAAGCCTCTAGTCAAGGAGAAGTCTCTAAAGCCATTACATATTTATATTACAAAGCAAGCATTGCATATAAAAAAGGAGAATATGATGAAAGTGAAGAATTTGCAGTAAAAGCCTTAAGTCTTATAGACAAAAGAAGTGATGCTAAGCATATGTCGTCTACTAGAATGAGCTTCTATAACCTGTTAGGGTTAATGTACACCGAACAAAATCATAAAATAAAAACCATAGAGCTGTATACTAATGCGTTTAAAATGGCAAAATCACCTTCAGATAGTGCTACCATTTATAATAATCTGTCTCTCGTTTATAGAAAATTTAAGGATTTAGATAATGCTAAAAACGTTATTCGAAAAGCCTATAATCTTATCCCTAAATTGTCAGATACTTTAACTCAAGCTCTAATTATAGATAATTATGGTGTCATAACATCTAAGCTCAACAAAACTAAAGGGCTAGACTTAATGAGGTATGCTTTAAAACTTAGAAAAGCGGTAAGTGACACTTCTACAATTTATACTAGTTATTCGCATTTAGCAGAATATTACACGCGTTTAAATAATGAAGCTGTAGCCAAAAATTACGCATTAAAGGCTTTAGAACTCGCTACACATATCAATTCTGATGCCTATAAAAATAACGCCTTAGGGTTATTGGTTAATGTTAGCGAGGATCCTTATGCAAGAGCGTATAAGCAATTAAACGATAGTATTTATACCGCAGAAAAGGAAAGTTCTAATCAATATGCATTGCTTAAATATGACAATTCTGAATACAAAAGAAAAGTATTAGAAAGTGAACTAGAAAACGAAAAACATAAAGCCAGAACAATTTATGCCGTACTAACGGCTACATTTATTACCATATTATCCGTTTTATTGTATTTTATTCTGAAATCAAAATATAAGAAAGCAACCTTGCAACAAGTGTTTAACACGGAATCTCGAATCTCTAAACAGATACATGACGAAGTGGCTAATGATGTATATCAAACCATGTGTAAACTTGAAAATCAACAGCTACATCGTGATACGTTGCTTAATGATTTACACAATTTATATTATAAAACACGCGATATCTCTAAAAAACATAGCGTTTTAAATTCAGATTATCCCTTTACAGATCACTTAGACGAATTAATTGAAAGTTTTAATGACGGAGATATCAGTGTAATTGTTAAAGGTCTCTCTGAAATTAATTGGGATCCAATGCCACAACTGCATAAGTCAACCATATACAAAGTTCTTCAAGAGCTGCTTATTAACATGAAAAAACACAGTTCGGCATCATTGGTAGTGATTATGTTCCGTAAAATGAATAAAAAAATACAAATTAATTATAGCGACAATGGCAGTGGTAGCGTGCTAAAGAAGGGTATGGGACTTCAGAATACGGAAAACCGTATTCAATCTATTAACGGAAGTATTACTTTTGATACCAATCCAGAAAAAGGGTTTAAAGCACAAATTATTTTGTAACCATGTTTAAGAAGGTTTTAATTAATGAAGATCACGATGCCATTATCTCTAATATCACTAAGATATTAAGAGAACTAAATGTCGCCTCCATTGAAACATCTCAATACTGTGACGAAGCGTATCTTAAACTAAAACGCGCCAACATTGAGGATGCACCATTCAATATGGTAATCACCGATTTGTCATTTAAGAAAGATCATAGAGCCACAACATTAGATTCTGGTGAAACGCTAATAGCGCAAATACGTACAGATTTTCCAGATTTACCAATTATAGTGTATTCTATGAAAGATCAAATTCAAAAGATTCGGGCTTTAATCAATACCTATAACATTAACGGTTATGTTTGTAAAGACAGAAAGGGTATGGTAGAATTGCGTGAGGCTATACAGACTGTATATAATAAAAAAATATATGTATCTCCTCAGGTGAAAAAAGCATTGAGTCCGAAGTCTAAATTAGAAATTGATGATTTTGATATTCGTTTACTTACCTTATTATCTCAAGGGCAATCACAAGATGAAATTAGTTCCAAGTTGAAATCAAATGGAATTCAACCGAACAGTTTAAGTACTATTGAAAAACGTTTAAATAAACTTCGAGAACAATTTAAGGCCAATAATGCCATTCATCTGGTGGCCATTACTAAAGATTTAGGAGTGATATAAGGTAATTGAAAATCCAGCATTTGCCTAGAGATATAGTATTGTAGGGAATATTATAAGGTAAGTGCATATGGGAAAAGGGCAATTAGGGATAGTTGCCTTTTTTTGTGCGTTATGGAAAGCGTTACGGTTTTCCATAATAAACGGTAGGGTATTTAATATAACACTAAAAAATAGCGCCCTTTCCTTGTGCTCAAAGTCCTATTTTCTTATATTAAAACACCCTTATAAGTTGAGGTGCTACTTAAAAATACAACTTGGAGTTTCAATGATTATTAAGTGCAACTCAGATAAAAAATTATAAATTAAAATGACCGTAGACGAACTCGCAGGCACTTATAATATTATTGGGAGCAATCAAGATGCTGAAGGCGTAGCTTATAAAGGTACGCTAACACTAACTTTGGATGATTATAACAGGATTCAGGCCATATGGTTAATTAATGTTAATCAAAGGCAGTAAGGTACAGGCTTTTTTAAAGATAATATCTTAGTGATTAACTTTAATTATAAAGGAGCTGACGCACAAATTTATAAAGGAGTTGCTGTATATAAATGTATTACCAAAAATGTATTTGAAGGGTTTTGGTCCGAAAAGCATGGCAATCCGTTATATCTAGGTACTGAGCGCTGTTTTAGAATAGGTACTGAGCAACCAGAGCTAATGAATTAGTAAATAGCTAAGCCATTAAACTATTGTTTAAAGCGCAGATCGTTTTAAATTGAAGTCATCGTTTATCATTGTCATCCGCCCAATTTTTATAAGCATCATATTGGTTGTTATCTAAAATCGTTTCTAAAATATCAGCCTCAGCAGCGATACGATCGTGAGCAGATAACGTTTCATATGGGTTTTCTGTATGCGATGCCATCCATTCTGCTAGCGCAGTTTCATAACGTTCTTGTTGTTGCTCACTCATTTCAAAACGTTCGTATAGACGCATTTGGCGTTCTGGGTTATTCAAATCCCAATTGGTATCTAGTTCACCAGTTTTTTCTTCATAGGTATAGACTTTTTCTTCAAGATTACCGCTATTCTCATAATTTCTGGTGTCGGTAAGTTCTTCGTTCATTGGGATTCTAGTGTCTGAAGCGTTTTCAGATGTTTCGTCTTTACACGATAGAGACATTGTCAATAGGGCTAAGCCCAAGATATAATATCTAGTTTTCATATTATTTGTGTTTTGATTTTAGGTGAAAAATAAATTTAATTTTTAATGCTCATTAACGCATACCATTTGAAATTTAACGGATTACATCTTTATCGCTGTACAAAGCTAACAGAGCAAGTTAATCATCGCTTAATCGTTAGTAAGCTTAGGGATAAGTCGTTTGGTCGTAAAGCCGTGCAGCACAATAGACACTAAAATAATAAAAGCGACAATAGAGAAGAGACTGTTAATGTCACTAAAATTACCATGTTTTATGGCATAAGTTAGGTAAAAGACAGAACCAATACCACGAATACCAAAAAAGGAAATAGCCCATTTCTTTTTCGCATTGAGTCCTGATTTATACAAACTTATATAACCTAAAAGTGGTCTGACAATCAGTACTAAAACACTTCCAAAGAGTAGGGTTGATAGGGTGTTAAAATTTAAAATACCTCCAACAATAGACCCACCAAAGAAAATCATCCAAAAGATAATAAAAAAGCGTTCGACATCAGTAATAAATCCAATACTGGGTTCGCTTTCTGTCGATTGGTTTTTAGCATGTTTATGATAATGCGCAAAGAGGCCTGTTAAAAATACAGACAGAAACCCGTAGCCTTCTAAAAGTTCGGCAGTACCATACGAGATTAAGGTTAGCGAGATGGCAACAAATGCTTTTTGAATTTTAAGCCATTTATATTGCGCCATTTTTGTAGTTAAATAACTGTAAGTAAAACCAATGGCAATCCCAACAATGATACCAATAGTAAGTTTATAGACAAGGTAATATCCTAACCAAGTTTTCCACTGTTGGTAGTCTAAACTATCGTGTTGAGACCAAAGAATTGCCAGAAATACAAACGGAAAAGCGAGCGAATCATTAAGTCCGGCTTCAGCCGTTAAGTTATATTGAACTCCTACATTTTTTGAACCGATTTCTTGTTTTTTATTCAATTGAATATCTGATGCTAATGCAGGATCAGTAGGAGCTAAAATTGCAGCCAACAGTAGCGCAACCGGACCACTAAACTCTAAGAGGTAGTAAGCTAATATAAAAACCACAAACATAAATAAGGGCATGGTAATCCCAATTAACCGAAAGGGATTGCGCCATTCTTTCCAAGAATAATTCAGTCCAATTTTTAGTCCGGCAACCATCAGACTAATAATAACGACTAGTTCTGAAAATTTTAAAGTGGTATCAATATCCCATACCGGATTTGGCCAAGGTAAAGGAGTTTCTAGATAAAATAAGAGGCCACCTAATACTAATAGAGGAACCGTAAAACTTATTTTAAACGTTCTTAAGATTATCGGTAAAAAACTGGCCACAAGTGAGGTCATCCCAATAATGAGTAATAAAGTGTAATACGGTTTCATATCTTAGGTAGTATTAATACTTAGCTAGTGTCATAAGCCATTGATTGAAATCATCACGAGCATAGACATTCCGTGGTACAAATTCTGATTAATTTTTAAATGGGCTTAATGCATTTGGGTGAATTGATGGCTTATTTCATTTTAACACTCTTTTTTATAGATATTCTTAAAGTATGCTCTCATATTTTAAAATAAATATTATGAAACGTAATTAAGTTAATAAGCAAATGGATACCGTTAGCCTGAAGCGTTATTTTAAAATATATTGTGATCAACTCAAAATCAATTTATTATGGAAAATGAATTTGCTAAACACGAAAAAGATTATATAAAGATTTATGAATCAAAAGGGTACACCTCAGGCTTTCACTTTAAGGAAGGCAAGTTGTATGGGAATGACTCTACTCAAAGTTACACACCAGAGGAACTTCATATTGTAGCAGAGCATCGTTATGAAGGCATGAGTAACCCATCGGATATGTCTATTTTATATGTTATAGAAACCAATTCTGGTGAAAAAGGAACGATGTTGGTTGGGTTTGGCCCTACGGCAGATTTAGAATTATCAGAATTTTTTAATGCTATTCCTGAATCTCAAATTTCTGAAAAAGCCAACATCAATCATGATGAAACCTCTAAAGACTCTTAGAGCCATCTGAATTTAGAAGTATAAAAAGTCCAATTTTTTAATGTTGGACTTTTTTTATGCGTTTTACTGTGATACCACTATAGAGAGGAATGACATTAATCCTCTTTAAGTTTTTCAGCACGTTCGCGTCGTGTTTCATTCTGTTTTCCATATTGGTTGTAATGATTGTCTTTTAAAGCTCCTTTTTCGTCAGTAGCATTTTGATGTAAGCGCTTTTCGTGTTCTGTGTTTGGATGTTCATCCTTGTCATCTTTCATAATAAGGTATTTTAAATAATTAATAATTGTGGTTTTATAAATGGGTTTCCGGATTACAATAATTTTCTGTTTGTATATTCTGGTTCGGTTTCAATATAATAGTGAATAGGTTTAAAAGTGCCTCCATTGCTATCTTCTGCGGAACAGGCTGTGAGACCTACTAGCAAATCCATCTGTGCCTGCAGTCTTATATAATCTCCAGCTTTAGATGTTGGTGGTAATACAGATAGTTTTCCATCGCTGTTAAATTGCACATTCATAAAGATATTAAACGCTGTTGGTATATCATCGATGTCAATACCATAAGGTTGTAAATGTTGATGCAAATTGCCTAAGCAACTCGGATGCTCACCATTGTGATTGTACATTATTTTAAAGGTTTCTGGACTGCAAGGAGCTAATAAAAAGTCATTACGGCCGTTGGTGTCTTCTAGAATGTGCATCATTTTACGCGACCGATTAGACCATAAATAATGGCCTTTTGTAAGCAACAACTGCTCTTCAAAATCTAAAGATTTACCTGAAGATATTTTTTCCTTGTAATCGTCGGCATTAAATAATACCATATCACTTACTTGTTTTCCCATTGGGTCTATAACCGTAAGGATATCGTTCTTTTTAAGCGTAAAGGCCGCTCCAGATTGTTTTTCTATGATGTTAAGTAAAGGTTTCATGCTAATTTAGACGTTTTATGAAATGGACATTTCCATGCGTTATCTACAGCTCTACCACTGTATTGTTTGGTTTCGGAATCTTTGCCGAAATCTTTAAGCACCGGATTAATATGTCCTTGTAATTTCTTATCTCGTTTTCGTATACGCTTCTTTACTTTTTTATAACTGCCCATGGCTCTTAACTGTTCAAACTGTGCATGGAGATTGAACACAATAGTTGGATAAGGACTTTGCCGCGCCATTCTAGAACTATTAGGGTGAAGACCTACAATATAAAACGCATGCCCTTTTAAACTAAAACTGAACTCAGGATCTTCAGGATTATCGCTTACCGAGGCATCCCAATCACAATCATCTAACTCGTGTAACTTTTGTAATGTTTGCCATAGCCTGTTTTCAAACTTAAGTTCAGTTTCAAAATGCTCTAACGGAAAAACGGCTAAAAACGATTCAAACGTATTAGATTCAAAATCATATTGATCTATAAATGCCTCTAAATCATTGAGCAGTTGGCTCAAATCGGCAGTGTCTTGAGTCGTATTATAAACATGCAAATGGTAGTCATTCATCGTAAACAACGTTTTGGCCATCACGCAAGGATGCTTTTGTGTTAGTATAAAATCTTTATAGGCGTCATCAATGGTCTTGAAAAGCGGAAGTGATTTTGATATGGTTTCCATAATTATTGGGTGTTAATACTGCGTATATCCAAATGTAATAGAGAATTAGCGTGTATGTTTCCTCTATTCGCGAGATCATTACCTCAATAGATGAGACTAACGTTTTTGAGTGTTATACAGATGAATTCAGTTTAATTTATTTGCAATTGAGATCATAAAAATGACAGGTAGGCTGTAGTTTTAAGCTCACTCTAAATGCTATACTTATGACTTTTCAAGATGCTTTAGCCCTTGTTTTTTCTGTTTTAGGAATATTTATAATAACTATTATACTTACGCGGTTATTTGGACTGCGCACATTTGCCAAGATGTCTAGCTTTGATTTTGCATCTACAGTTGCTATCGGTTCGGTACTGGCATCGATTATTCTTAATTCGGACGACTCGTTACTTAAAGGAGGAATTGCACTTCTCGCGATCATAGGGTTTCAAACCTTTTTCTCATATGTTGTAAGACAGCATACTTGGTTTAAACGGTGGTTTACTAACCAGCCTCAAATTATAATGTATAATGGTAAAATATTGCACAAGCGTCTTAAAGCTTGTAACGTGGGCGAAAATGATTTAATAGCCAAATTAAGAGAAGCCAATGTTCACGATTTTAACGAGGTTAAAGCTGTAATTTTTGAAAGTACTGGAGACGTTTCTATAATTCATAATGACAGCGGTAAGGACGTCGCGCCAGAATTGTTATATGATGTGGATACTGAAGACCTGTAGGCTTGCTACTTTAATAAGAAGGAAAGCTCATCTCATTCTTTTCTTTAAGTCTTGCTCTACCATATACTCACACTTCCGCTATTATTAAAGGCATTATGCTCACCCTTAGGAGTTATTTCATGATTGATTCTTGGCTTGTAGGAAAAAACTATAGCTCACCCGCTTATGACCCGCTTATGACCCGCTTAAGACCCGCTTATGATGTGGGTTTGGGGATTAGGGATTAGGAATCAGGGGATTGGAATGGGGTGTTTGACACTTTATGTGTGTCGTGTTGAGGTTCTTAAGTTGTTGTTATTGAGTGTTCTGTAGGTTTGTTAACAGGGTGGGATGCATTTTTGTGATATTTTGAAGGTGTATTCGGGTGTGGGTGATAATTTTTCAAAAAAGGTTGTAAAACATGGGGTTGTATTAGTGCATTTTCTAAAAATGTTAGATTTTATTGAAAATACTTGAAAATGAGTTGTTTACGATTTAAAATATTTTATATATGTTTGAAAAACAGTTGGTTAGCGAATTTTGAATTTGCTTACTGAAAATTACCGGTATTGTTTTCAACTGTAATCCCTCATCTATCGTATGTTCAAATGGTTTGAACAACGTTAACCAGACTGGTTGGGCTTTAAGCCATAACGCCCAACTTGTCATAAAACGTAACAAGATGGCCAGAAACAATTCTTTTATTAGATTAGAAGGTACCCTGGATGGGTTGACCTTTTACAGAAAGAACGGTGAGTCTTTTGTAAAGACAAAGAACCGTGTAAGTAAAAACCGTATTCTGAATGACCCTGCGTACATTAGAACACGTGAGAACATGCAAGAATTTGGAGGTGCCGCCAAGTGTGGTAAAGCATTTAGATCTTCATTTGCTTCTATATCACGATTGGTTGCAGACTCTTATATCAGTTCTCGCATTACGGGAAAGTTTAGAGGTATTGTAGGCAGTGGAGTAGGTTTGCGTGGTCAACGCCTTTATAATGTTGTTGACAACGTGACACAATTT
>Ga0193951_1000925_pt1 | contig 13092 bp, 6 predicted proteins | sample BB_2_MG_FD_140370 | JGI IMG/M metagenome (GOLD analysis project Ga0193951, IMG submission 140370) | Microbial mat bacterial communities from the Broadkill River, Lewes, Delaware, United States - BB_2_MG | ecosystem: Environmental > Aquatic > Freshwater > River > Microbial mats | place: USA... | reverse complement strand
CGACCATATTGTCCATCTAAGCTGGTGGTTTTGATAGGTACTACTTGGTAAGCAAATCCTTCCAGCTGGAAGTAATCTTGTAAGCTCACATAGTTATCTGTTCCAACAGTTACTGCGAAGTATATAGGTCGATTCCAATCGTTATTGGCAAGTAAGTCAAGAATCATTAGCTCATTCTTCAAAATCATATCTTTATTCAGATTGATTTCAACATTTTTAGATATTAAATGAGCAGCATCATCAGAAACTAAACCACGTTGTATAATCTTAAGACTATCAACAGGCAGTTTAAATTGTTTAGAAGGTAAATATTCGAGGTAGCCTGCATATTCAGGTACTTGTTTTGTTTTTGGATTATCGCTACCTACAAAGTTAATGGCCTCCTTTAAGTCGACTTGACCTTTAATACGATCAAGTAAATAAACCACATCACGTGTACCAGTAACATATTGGTCATGTTCTAGTGAAAACGGCATAGGGTCTGATTTGTAGGCTTTCCTTTTCATTTGGTCGATGTACCAGTCGGTTTGTAGGTAACTTAAGTTACATACTCGCACATCAGTACGAATGCCTTCTACCTCTTGTGCATACCATAAAGGGAAGGTGTCGTTGTCACCATTGGTAAATAAAATGGCATTTTCGGCACAGCTATTGAGGTAGTTATGTGCTAAATCACGTGCTATATATCGTTCAGAGCGGTTGTGATCGTCCCAGTTCTGGTTGGCCATAATGCCTGGAACCAATACTAAGCATGCACCTGTTGCTATTGTTGCTGCAACTGAGCCCGGCACAAAACGTTTAATACCATCAACTATTGCTAGCACGCCTAAGCCAATCCATATGGTAAAGGCATAAAATGAGCCTGCATAAGCATAATCTCGCTCACGGGGCTGAAGAGGTGTTTGGTTAAGATAAAGCACAATGGCTAATCCTGTTAAGAAGAACAATAGACCAACGATCCAAAAGCCTTGCTTACCATTTTTGCCAGCGTTATATTGAAATAATAATCCTGCTATACCCAAAATAAGTGGTAACATGTAATATTTATTACGTGCCGGATTATTGGCGTACACATCAGGTAATAGCTCATCATCTCCTAAGCGCGATTCGTCAAAAACTTTAATGCCGGATATCCAATTGCCTTTGTGTACTTCCCCATGGCCTTGAATGTCGTTTTGACGACCAGCAAAATTCCACATGAAATATCTGAAATACATATGGTTAACCTGATAGCTAAAGAAGAATTTAATATTCTCCCACATCGTTGGTACCATTAATGAGTTTGGCTGACCACGCTCATCTTCAATCGTCACGCGTTTGCCTTTTAGGTTCGTCCACTTTTTATATTCATTAATGTGGCGCCCTTCGCGACTGTACATGCGTGGAAATATGGTTGTAGTACGGCTATCAAAAGTATAATCAGGACGGTGATCAACCGTTTTGTATTCACCATCTTTTTTAATACGAACCGGTGCGCCTTCTTTGCCGCGCATCGCTTCCCTGTCTAATGGTGAGTTATAATTCTGACCGAAGAACAATGGGCGATCGCCATACTGTTCACGGTTTAGGTAGGACATTAAAGAAAAAACGTCTTCTGGTGAGTTCTGATCCATCGGCGGATTGGCAAAGGACCTTATCACAATCATGGCAAATGATGAGTAGCCGATCATAATCACGGTCACACCTAAAATAACTGTGTTGGCAATTACCATCTTCTTTTTATGCGTAAAGTACACACCAGCAATTAAAACAATGACCAATAAGATCATGTAGAAAATAGCACCTGAATTAAATGGCATACCAAAGCCATTGACAAATGCTAATTCGAACCAACTGGCTACTTTAACAACGCCTGGAATTATACCATATAAAATACCACCAAGGATTACCGCAGAAATACCTAGCGCCTTGAGCGTATTGTTGCGGTTGACATCATACATTTTAAAGTAATAAACCATTACAATAGCTGGTATAGCTAGGAGATTAAGGAGGTGAACGCCAATCGACAAGCCCATAAGGTAAGCGATTAGTATCAACCATCGGTTTGAATAGGCTTGACCTGCTACATTTTCCCATTTGAGGATGGCCCAAAAGACAATGGCAGTAAAAAGCGACGACATGGCATATACTTCACCTTCGACAGCTGAAAACCAAAAAGTATCAGAAAAAGTATAAGCCAATGAACCCACAAGACCGGCACCCATAACAGCCCAAGTACGCCAAATAGGAGGCTCTTCTTCTGTTATAAATATTCTTTTGGCTAAATGTGTTATGGTCCAGAAGAGGAACATAATCGTACATGCACTGGCAATTCCTGACATCATATTGATCATGAAAGCAACGGCGGTCTCATCAGGAGCAAAAAGAGTGAAGAAACGCCCCATTATCATAAAGAAGGGTGCGCCCGGAGGGTGCCCTACCAATAGCTTGTATGAGGTTGATATGAATTCACCACAATCCCAGAATGAGGCTGTTGGTTCAATTGTCATGGTATACACAGTGGCTGAGATGAAAAAAGTTAGCCAGCCGAGTATAAGATTCAAACGCGTATATTGCTTCATAATTACTTAATTTCAATAAGATAGAGTATCCCGTTAGCTTATGTTTCTTAATGCTTTTGACGGATAATTGCCAAAAATACAATTTTTTGTTTGTATGACCTTTACATTGTCGATAAGAATGCTTAATTAAACCTAAGGGATTAAGAGTCATTCGTCAATAAAAATTTGACATGCGAGAAAGTTCTACTAAATTTATTTCCAAATGTTAGAAGGGACTGAAGTGAATGTAAGTTATCGGATATATTGCTTGCTAATTGGGGTGCTGTTTCAGGTCGTGTTTGTGCGCGCAAATTACGCGGCTGAAAGAACATTCCGACACTTAAATGTAAAGGATGGACTATCTCATGGTTCTACCACTTGTGTGTTGCAAGATGAAGAGGGGTATATGTGGTTTGGAACTTACAATGGATTAAATCGTTATGATGCGAATGAACTGAAGGTGTTCCGCTATTCAGAAAAGGATACTACAACAATTAGCCAGAATACGATTCAGTGTCTTCATACCGATAAATGGGGTGATTTATGGGTTGGTACTTACGGTGGTCTAAACCGTTATAATAAGGCAACGGAAAGTTTTGACCGTTTTGTTTTTGCCGGCAAAGGGGAACAAGTTTTAAATGCAGTTTTTTCAATGTGTTCCGATCAAAACGGACTGATATGGTGTGGCACGTGGGGTGGAGGTGTCTTTACCATTAATCCGCTTACTGGCCAAATTCAACGAATCGACCTTTCGATCAACCCTGCCTTGAGTAGAGGTAGCCATTTGGTCAGGAAAGTTCATTGTGGTTCCAATGGTAAGATATGGATTTGTACGTGGGGTGATGGTATTTTGGTTTATGACCCTATGAGCAAGAGCGTTGAAAAGAGGTATGAAGGGCAAGTATGGGATATCTTAGAAGCTTCGCCAAGTCATTTTTATGTAAGTACCTCTTTGGGTGGTTTTTTTAAATTTAAGGATGGCGACTTAAACATGACGGAGGTTGATCCTCAACTAAGTGAACTGTTAGGACGTATTGATGTCGCCCGTTTACGACAGGATAGGGATGGCAAAATTTGGATTGCTACCCATGGAGAAGGTCTTTTTGTTTATTGTCCTAATGAAAAGAGTATCGAAATACTGAAGTATGAGTTAAAAAGAGAAGCTTCGATAAGCAGTAATCGAGTGACTGATGTTTTGTTTTCAAAGACACAAGACATGACCTGGATTAGTTCGTCAGATGGGCTCAATATTTTTGACCCGCATTATAAAAAATTCAATCTGATTAGTCGTAAGGATTTTCCTTCAGGAGTTACGAGTCCTAGTTCACGTGCTTTTGCGGTCGATTTGGATGGTAATTTGCTCATTGGAACACGCAATAATGGGATATTGGCTTACGATTATACGTCAAATAATTTTCTAGACAATTATTGTCCTTACCAGTTTCCAGCTATCTCTGGGAACAATGTGTTGTCGTTAATGAGGCATGAGGATAAATTGTTAGTTGCTACACGTCATGGTTTTAATACCATTGACCTAGTGAGTAATGATATTTTGCAAATTAAAGCGAATCACGAGCTTGAAGACCAATATTTGAGTAATGAATATGTACGTGATGTTTTTATAAGTCGTGAAGGAGAGCTGTGGCTAGGGACTGATGCTGGTCTGGAATATGCCCAAAAGAACAAAACTAGTTTTGATTTATTTCAGCCACATCCAACTGATAATCCAGAGTCTTTAGAAAACTTGGTGTGGAGTGTTATTGGTGATCAGCAAGGAAATATCTGGGTAGGAACAGATGGAGGAGGCCTTTGCCGGTTTGATGTGAAATTGAAACAGTTTGTCGATTATTATAAATACCAAGATGGCGATGTAGGATGTTTAAGTGACAATAGAGTTATTTCACTTATGGTAGACTCTAAGCAGCGATTATGGGTGGGTACAGCTGCGGGGTTAAATTTGTTATTACCCGATGGGCGAACATTCCGTGCCTTAAACATGGAGAATAATGGTTTAAAGAGTGATGTTGTCTTTGCACTTGAGGAAGATGATAATGGTCTCATCTGGTTTAGTACAGCAAAAACATTGGTGCAGTTCAATCCCTCAACTTGGCATTTTGTAGAGTTTAATCATACTGATGGTATTCAAGATAAGGAATTTTACAAAGAAGCCTCAACAAAACTGCCAGATGGTTCACTGGTGTTTGGCGGCATTGGTGGTTTCAATTTCTTTCATCCGGATAGCTTGTATTTTAATACTTATCAAGCACCTGTTGTTCTAACAGGGTTAAAGGTGTTTAATAGGTCTGCAGATGAGTATCACACGGTTGACGATCAGCCATTGCTTTCAAAATCCATTAATCACACTGATACTGTTCGATTGTCATATAAGGAGAATTCATTTACCTTTAAATTCTCGGTGTTAAACTATTCTTTAGCTTCAAAAAATAGGTTTCAGTATATGCTAGAAAACTTTGACACGGATTGGGTTGATAATAGCTTTCGCCATACAGCAGCATACACCAACCTCTCACCTGGCACCTATGTGTTTAAAGTTAAGGCAGCAAATAATGACGGTGTCTGGAATCCAATTGTCAAAAGGATTTGTATTCTCATTTCACCGCCATATTATCAAACTGTTTGGTTTAGATTGTTAATCATTTTTATAATCACCTCCAGTATTATTGGTTTGTTTATGCGCCGAAGGTATGTTTGGAGGCTTCAAAAACTTAGATTGGAAGAGCTTGTTGAAATAAGAACCAGTGATTTACAACAAGCCAATGTTATTCTTGAAGAGAGACAGGAGGAGATAGAATCGCAGAACGAAGAGATTCTGGCGCAAAAGGAAGATTTATATGCTCACCAAAATCATCTTGAAAAATTAGTAGAGGAGCGAACCAAAGATTTAATTACGGCCAAACTTAAGGCTGAAGAAAGCGATCGGTTAAAATCTTCTTTCTTAGCAAATATAAGTCATGAGATTAGAACGCCAATGAATGCCATTATTGGGTTTTCTTCCCTATTGGAATCGGGTATTGTTGGTGCTAATGAGCAGCCTGAGTATTTGAGAGTCATTGGTGAAAATTGTAATACGCTACTTCGGCTTATAGACGACATCCTTGATTTAAGTCGTATCGAAGCCGGTATTGTAGAGGTTAATCCAGAGTGGTTTTCACCAGGCGTACTTCTCGATAATTTGGCTAGCCAGTATAGAATGACTTCAAAGAGGGAGGATTTGGATATTCTGGTTTCGCAGACTTCAGTTGGAGCCCGATGTAGAATTTATAGCGATCAAATGAGGATAAAGCAGGTGCTGTGTAATTTGATTGATAATGCAATAAAGTTTACCGACCAAGGGCGTGTGTCTTTTGGCTTGTCTTTTATGGAAAAAGAAGGTATTAAATATTGTTTGTTTCAGGTGCATGATACAGGTGTAGGTATCGAAAAAGAGCAGCAAGGCAATATATTTAATAGCTTCATAAAATTACCTAGTGATGGCCAACGTATTTATGATGGCACAGGCCTTGGCTTATCTATCTGTAGGCAAATTGTTAAACTTCTGGGTGGTGACATATGGGTTGAATCTGAACTCGGGCATTCTTCAACTTTCTTTTTCACTATTCCTTATGACGAAGTTAGTGAGCGTATTTGAACCTTTAATTTACTGCATTTTATTTGTTGTGCGTGTTGTATCAACAGGCTGTTATTTTAACCTTCAGAAATACGTGTAAAGAAAAAATACGATGTTAGCCTTGCGAAGAAGATAGGTCAATCGTATTTTTCTTCAAATAAAAAACCTTGTTTAAATTAATAGTATATCTTTATTGATTCACAGAAAACATGTATTGATGAAATTTGGATTACGCTATATTATATTGTTAGCACTTATTTTTATGCCACTTATGGGGTTTGCTCAGAAGTCTGGTGTTAAAAAACAGTTGAAAAAGTATAAAAAAGCAGGCGTTGAAAAGCCTGTTTCAAGCCATAAGGTTCAACCAGATGCTGTCATCACCACTGCCAAAAGCTTTTTGGGGACCAAGCATAAAATGGGGGGTACTTCTCAAGCGGGGCTTGATTGTTCGGGACTGATTATGGTTAGTTTTTCTAAGCATGGCATCAAGCTACCACGTGTTTCTTCTGATCAAGGAAGATACGGTAAGCAAATTACCAGTATCTCACGGCTACGAAAAGGTGATTTGGTTTTCTTTCACATGAATTGGAATCGAAAAAGATTGGTGAACCATGTGGGCATATACATCGGCAAAGGACAGTTTATTCATGTCTCGTCCTCAAAAGGTTGTATGGTTTCTTCTATTCAGAGTAAAGTATGGCAAAGTGGCTTTTTGTTTGGAACACGTGTTTGGTAGGGATCACAAATTTTATGAATAACCCATATGCTGCTTTTAATTGGCTACATAATAGGTTATTCATTGGGCATTAGCTAGTCCCTCACTACGCTGAATACCCGATCAATGGCATCAATTTTTGATAGTGTTAACCGCACAATGCTGTCTTTAATTGCTTTAAGATCATGTGGAACTCTGGCTTCCAATGTTAATAGGTCACCTTTTTTAATTCGATGCACCTCATTATTAACCCCAAAGTCTATTTCACCCTCAAATAGCTCAACAACAATAGGCCCAGGTGCAGCGTGCTCTTTCATAATCTGTCCTTCTTTCAGAATGATCCTAATCTCTTTGCTAAACGGTGTTTCGAGTAATGGCTGAATGTTAGGCTTATCCGTTTTATAAACGATTTCTTTTGTTAACGATGCTGTCTTCATAGCTATATCTTTGTTTATAGACCAAACAGATGCTATTGCTAAAGGTTCTTCAATGGGATAAAATGATTGTCAACTTAGGATACCTAGGTATTGGCATCGTTAACGGGATTCGCCCTGTAGTAATGTGTGTTGAAAGTTTTAGTTGAGTCTTAAGAGCTTTGCGTATAATTTTTAAGCCAAGAGAAAGTCGTATTTTTAGTTGAGTTGATCTTGAATAACACAGGATTGCACTGGGGTATCGAGATTTCTTTTGGATGCAAGCTCTATTCTATGGCATGAATAGGTTTTTAAAGTTTAAAATTCCTGCGGTGCTATTATTTGAGATAGGGAGCAAGACGATTTTCTCGGGTTTTAAGTCATCCTTGGTTTGGTGTGTACAGGTATAAAGACAACTCATCCATAACTATTTGAAGGAAGAAGGCCGTTAACTATAGAAGGGTTATCCAGAGTTAATGGCCTTGATTAATTCATAGCGGAGCATTTGTTCCGTTAATGATATTTTGTTTTAATAGTTTAGAAGCGAATGGCAAGTGTTAGGCCTTTTTGGCCACCTTGCTTATAATAAGAAACATCTACATCTTCGAGTTTTTTGGCGTACTCCCGGGCTTTTCTATTACCCGTTGAGTTCAAGATTATACCTGTGATAGCTAATGGTATACCTACGCTTAAAGATAGTATACCAACTACTCCAGAACCATCTGTTGTTGATTGTGTGTAACCATATTCATCTGTTGTGGTTTCCCAATCAGCAGAAGAAACTAAGGCTACGCCAAGAAATGTTAACCCACCACCAATTATGGAAAGGGAAGAACCGGCTTTTTTCATTTTGGTATAGCTTTCAACTTTCGATTGGTACAAATCAGTTTTTGAATCGCTTAGTTGTGCATAGCCTGTCCATGATAAGGACAGAAGAAAGAATAAACTTAGAATTGATTTCATAATAAATTAGAGAATATAATATTAAATTAAGTTTTAAAAGTCTAAGGCCAATTGCTCATAAATCAGCTTCAGCCGTTTGTTAAGGTCAGCATTGTTAACTGTTTGTAGCACCATCTTTATCATTTCCCCTTTTTCTAATTCTTGTTGAAATGTATTGGCAGAGGCTTGTTGTTTGTTATTTGGGAGAGCAGCATACCAAGTCAGATTATTTAAATGACGGTTTAAAAAGAAGTTGGCATATTTTAAAGCCTCTTCTTCAAGGCCTACTTCGTGACAGAGGTGTACCAAAGGCAAGTTACCACTCGCTTCAGGCGCCACATCAAAAGGTAACTCTTTGAGGCTTTTTAGAACTACACTTTTGGCTTCTTCTTTTCTACTTTGCCCCAATAGGTCAGCGGCTAATATATTGCCAATCTGGCGATATTTCATTACATCAAAGTTGCGTCGACAATAGTGGTCATAATAGCCTGCATGGCCATCTCCCAAGTCAATTTTATTCATGAAAGTAGTTAAGAGAATATCTGTTTCATAAAAAAGAGCGGCATTCTCTTTTTTTGCGTAGGGCATAAGTTGATAAACCAATCCATCATATCGCAAGTGGTTTTGCAAACCAAGAAAAATTTCAGGATCAGCTCCAATTGTAAAATAGATGGGACGTTCCCAATTGTTGGTGGCTAACAAATCGAGTAGGGCAATGTCATTTTTATATAATACACGCTTAGGGCATTGCCATTTTAGGGTGTCATGATCGTTATAAGGTAATGCGAAGCGATTGAGAGGTGAGTAGTCTACCTTTTTACCGTTTTGCAATGGTAATTTCGACGATTCTTTATTGCTGCCGATAAACTGAATAATATTGTGGAGAAGGGCATGTTCCGTACTCTGCTCCAAGAGCAACGCATAATCAAGGTCCCCTGTTTTGTAGCGTTTAAGGGGTATGGAGAGCTGAATGGCTTCCGTTTTATTAACAGCATTGCCCAGTTGGCGGACACACCAGTCGGCACCCATCAGGCCATAGTTTATTACACGAATGTCTGTTCTATACCCCTCAACCTCTTGAACATACCAGAGAGGGTAGGTGTCGTTGTCGCCATAAGTAAATAGAATGGCATTAGGTGCGCAAGAGTTCAAGTAGCTACGTGCTTGCTTTAATGCAAACTCGCGCCCGGAACGGTTATGGTCATCGTAATTTTGCGTGAACATAAGAATTGGCACTGCTATTGTTATGAGTAGCAGGCCTAAACCTGTAGTAAGTGAGCTTTTTGTTTTGTGATAGATAAAATGTGCTAAGCCAAAAGCACCAAAGCTAATGAAAAGGGCAAAAGCAAAGAATGAACCTACAAAAGCATAGTCTCGCTCACGGGGTTCAAAGGGTGTTTGGTTAAGGTAAAGAATAATAACAGGACCAGTCATTAACATTAGTAGTCCAGTTATGGCAAGGTACTTCTTGCCGTTTTTACCAGCTTTAGCTAAAAATAATATACCGGCCAAGCCTAATAATAGGGGTAATAAGAAATAGGTGTTGCGTGATGGGTTATCCAGCGATAGGCTATGAAGGAGAGGTCCATCAACTGATTGGTCAATGAATGGTAGACCACTTATCCAATTGCCTTTATGTAACTCTCCATGGCTTTGTTCATCGTTTTGACGGCCTGAGAAATTCCACATCAAGTAACGAAAGTACATGTGGTTGATCTGATAATTTAAAAAGAAACGCAGATTGGTAATAAATGCAGGTTTTTCCTTGCTTTTGGTTGGTGCACCAGCCCATTGTTTATAACCGTAAATATGTGTGGGGTTATTGCTGTGCATGCGCGGAAAAAAACCACAGCCGGTATCATCGTAATCGTATTTGTCTGTTTTTTGATACAATTCGTATTTATCACCATGGAAGCGGTATGATTCTTTATATAATAATTCTGTTGTTTCTGTATTGTAATAGTTGCCGTATAGCAAAGGGTTTTGGGCATACTGCTCACGATTAAGGAAACTATCTAATGAGAATACATTTGAGGGATCATTTAAATTAATTGGTGTATCAGCATTTGCGCGTATAATGATCATTGCATAGGAGGAGTAGCCAATCATAAATACCAATGCGATGAGTGATGCAAAGTGTTGCCAATTGTTCTTAAGTCGCGTTTTGAAAATTGCGAAAAACAAGCCGCCAAAGATCAATAGTGTAAATAACAGTAGCCCTGAATTTAGAGGTAATCCCCATGTGTTGACACTTAAAAGTTCTATTTTACTAGCTAACCATAAGCCATTTTGTATGATACCAAATAAAATGATGGCAAGAATGCCACCTCCTAATAATAGTGCCTTAAATAGTATTATCCACGAAAATGGTTGACGACGTAAAAAAATGAGAAGTATTAATACCGGGATTATAAGTAAATTAAGCAAATGAACGCCAACAGAGAGTCCGGTTAGATAAGCGATTAGAATTAGCCATTTTGTACCCGACCCACTTTGCTCATGCGCTTCTTCCCACTTTAGAAAGAGCCAGAAACATAAAGCGGTAAAAAATACAGATAAGGCATAGACTTCGGCTTCTACTGCTGAGAACCAGAATGTATCGGATACGGCAAAGGCCAGTGCCCCTATAGCCGATGGAACAACGATGAAAAAGTATGCTTTGGTTGATGATGTGTATTGGCTGTATATGCGTTTTAACATGTGCTCAGCCGATAGGTATAACAACATGACCGTTGCGGCAGATGCAAAAACAGATAGAAGGTTGGCGGTGTACGCGATATGTGTTGAATCAAAAGCAAATAGGTTAAATGCCTTTCCTAGTATTAGATAAAAAGGAGCACCTGGAGGGTGGCCTACTTCCATTTTATTCATGCAGGCAATAAACTCACCACAGTCCCACAAGCTCACCGTAGGCGACATGGTGCTCCAGTAAAGCACACCAGATAAAAAAAATAGGGTCCACGCAGTAATGGTATTGATTCTTTTTTGAGCAGTCATAAATGTATTTGCTAGTTCAAGTTTTAAAGATAGGATTTTAATAAAAATACGGGTCAAGTTGTTAAAGGTATTAATGCATAAGTAGAACAATCCTGTAAATTGGTGATTGAAATAAACGAGACATAAATGGTCAAAAATAGAGTTGCTTTAAACAACCTGCTGATTCATTTAAACTTCCGCTGTATGCCGCAGTTTAATTGCAAAATAGTCGAGTTTTTTTTCTTGTTATTTTTGGATTGAGAAAAAAAACTCTCTATATTTGCATCGCTTTAAAAATAAAGCACCGGAATGTCTCATGGTGTAATGGTAGCACAGCTGTTTTTGGTACAGCTAGTCAGGGTTCAAGTCCTTGTGAGACAACAAACTTTTCTTTTACGAAAGAAATTTTAAATAGGTACTGTCTCATGGTGTAATGGTAGCACAGCTGTTTTTGGTACAGCTAGTCAGGGTTCAAGTCCTTGTGAGACAACACATAAAACACTCTCAATACAAGGGAGTGTTTTTTATCTAACAACGGTCTGGTAGTTCAGTTGGTTAGAATGCCGGCCTGTCACGCCGGAGGTCGCGGGTTCGAGTCCCGTCCAGACCGCGAAAGCTCATCTTCGGATGGGCTTTTGTTGTTTAGCGGCAGATGTATTGTTGCAAGTATTGAGATCACTCACAAATAATCTAAAATACCCTGTGGAAGGATGAGTTCTAATAAAGCGGTGTTGAAATCGTTCTTCATAATCAATACAAAGATGACATCATTTTAATTGAGACCCAACTTTTGCGCGTGATCCCAAACTCTGCTTAATGGTCGAGTGAGCGATAAAAATGCTAACCCATTAGTTGGGACATCAGTTTATCTGACTGATCCTAAAATAGGAGTGCTTTGTAATCAAGAAGGGGATTATGTACTTAATACTTTGCCGATTGACAAAGTATTTATTCAGTTGACCTACCTTAGTTATAATACAGAGGTTGTCGCATTTGTAGTTCAAAGAGGCGTCAATAGATTAAATTTTAACCTAAAAGAAATAATTGTTGAGGTGCAAGAATTTGTCGTGTCAGGAGGAATGGTATCGGCACTGCGGAATAATACAGTTAAATTTTCTTATTATTATATGCAGGAGTTAGGAATGATCTATCCTTTTGTGCTTCCGTTAATAAACGAGAGAAATAGAAGAAATAACATTTGGTATCAGGACCCGCACCATCACCTTGTGGCCTTACAGAATAAGCTTTATTTGGGCAAATTGCGTTTCGATATTAATGTGGCATGGCAAGGTAATGTAAGGCGAGCTTATGCTAAAACACCGACTCCATTTGTTGAGCGGCGCCTCAACACTTTGACCTACGAAACAAAAGTTCATTTACCATCCAATGAAAATTCTGATTGCATTCTCGGTATTCAAGGAATGGAGCAAACCAATAGAAATATCAATAATAGGGATAAAAAGCGAATACCAGGTGCAGATATAAGCCGTTTTGGTGCTTTGTTTTTACGCAGCACACATTTTATAAGCTGAAACTACAAGGTGGATTGCGTATTGATTATAGCTCTGTAGAATCGTTTGGATCAGGAGAAGAGGGGACGGAGAAGTATCGCGCACCAGTTTCGGAATACTATTTTAGTCCGAATGAATCTTTGGGTGCTACCTACTGTTTGTCGGATGAAACAACACTGCGCATTAATTTTGCAAAAGAATGCCGTATGCCTAACCTCCGCGAAACTCTGGTTACGGGCTTGGTTGGAAGTAGATATGAAATTGCGGGTAAAAATCTCAAGCCAGAAGAGGCTTATGAAGGTGATTTTAGTTTTCACTATAATGGCAAGAGCTTGTCTGTGGATGCTGCCGTTTTTTACAACCATAT
>Ga0193951_1000923_pt1 | contig 13100 bp, 13 predicted proteins | sample BB_2_MG_FD_140370 | JGI IMG/M metagenome (GOLD analysis project Ga0193951, IMG submission 140370) | Microbial mat bacterial communities from the Broadkill River, Lewes, Delaware, United States - BB_2_MG | ecosystem: Environmental > Aquatic > Freshwater > River > Microbial mats | place: USA... | reverse complement strand
CCTTGTAAAATGTATTTTTAGTTTTATATTTGCAGTCCGAAATTATTCGGGGTGTAGCGTAGCCCGGTTATCGCGCCACGTTTGGGACGTGGAGGCCGCAGGTTCGAATCCTGCCACCCCGACTTTTTAACAAATCAATTAGTAACAAAAACTTGGTAATCGTAAGATTATCAAGTTTTTATGGTTTTAGGACTATCATTTAATTTGAATTGATTTAGTTAAAAAAGTGACCAATTCGGTTACCAACCTATAAATCGTATTAAAAAGGTAACCGAATTAAATGATTTGACTTTTGTTTTATTATTCAATTTTAAAACAAAAGCGTATGAAAACTTCAAACACATTCAGTATTCTATTTTGGCTAAAACTTGCAACTGCTAAAAATGGGAAAGCATCTCTTTACGCCCGAATCACCATAAATGGTAAACGAGCAGAACTATCTCTTAAAAGAAAAATTAACATTTCCGATTGGAATGTCAAAAAGAATAGATTAAAAGGTACTAGTGATGAAGCTAAACTAATCAATAATTACATTAAACAGGTCAATTCACAACTTTTTCAAATCTATCAGAAATTAAAGAACGAAAAGAAATTAGTTACAGCTAGTATAATTAAAGCCTTTTTTTTAGGAGACGAAAACCGTCATGCGCTGTCTGATATTATCAAATATCATAATGAGCATATGAAATCGACATTACGCTGGGGAACACAAAAGAATTATTTTACAACACATAAATATATCTTCCTTTTTCTTAAACAAACACATAACACCACAGATGTTTTCCTATCTGAATTGAGTTACAAATTCATAATTGATTTTGAACGTTTTTTAAGACATCAAAAGTCTATGGGCAATAATACTGTAATGAAGCACATAGAGAGATTACGTAAAATGGTCACGTTAGCTTATAAGATGGAATGGATAGACAAAGACCCATTCCTTAAATTTAAAGCTAAATATGAAAAAAGAGAAAGAACATTTTTGACACTTGAAGAATTACAAGCTATTGAAAAGAAAAAATTTAATATTCCAAGGTTACAGCTCATTAAAGATTTATTTGTGTTTAGTTGTTACACAGGATTGTCTTATGGAGATGTTATGAGGTTAACATGTAGTAATTTATGCATTGGAATTGATAAAAAACAATGGATATATTCTCAAAGGGAAAAGACAAATATTCCTGTTAAAATTCCGCTACTATCAAAAGCATTGCTAATTATTGAAAAATATAAATGGCATCCTAATTCCATTAATAAAGAAACGTTATTTCCAACCATATCAAATCAAAAACTAAATTCTTATTTAAAGGAAATAGCTGATGTATGTGGTATAAAGAAGAACATGACTTTTCATATGGCTAGACACACCTTTGCAACAACAGTAACTTTAAGTAATGGTGTTCCAATAGAAACTGTTTCAAAACTATTAGGACATTCAAAAATCACAACAACACAGATTTATGCAAAAGTGATTGAAAAAAAGGTGAGTGAGGATATGCAAAGATTAGAGCAACCTTTTTAAGGGAGCGTAAATCAATTTAAAGCATTTGTTATAAAAACATATTCGTTCGTTGATAACAAACCAAATCATCAATTTTTAATGCTTAAAAAAGAATTTCCTTTCAATATGCTCCTCACAAAGTAATAGGGAGTGTATTGAAAGGAAATTTATAATAAAAATAAGTAAAAATATACTTAAGTACGAATGTCTAATATTTTGTATTAAAATTTTAGCAGTTCATATAAATCAACTCCGACAGCTTTAGATATTGTATACAAGGTATAAGTTGTTGAATTAACCTTGCCATTCTCAATTTTTTCAATAGCTTGACGGTCTTTCCCACATGCACGAGCTAAATCAGATTGATTTAAGCCTTTTTGAGTTCTAAGCTCAACGACTTTTTTTCCTATTTTTTTACTTAATTGATTCTTTGTCATTGTACAAATGTCATATTATTATATCACATTTATGTCATACAATAATGTGACAATTAAAAGTTTTTGCTATATTTGTCATATTATAATATGACACTTATTGTTTTAACATAATATATTCCGCCATGAATCATAAAACAATAACACCAACAAAATTCCCATTACAGAAGGAATTAATAGACCTTTTAAATCAGTTATTACCATTACATTCGGTTTATGTAATCAACGTCCAAAAAGAGAAAAAGCAGCAAGAATTGTTTTTATCATCTAAATGTACCAGTCCACAAAAGCTAGTAATCTATACACTACTTATCATTACTCATAAACCTATTTCTAAAAGGCTAGGAGACTTTATGGACGATGTATTTAATAAAATGCAACATCGTTGTAAAATCTATACTATTATGTATACATTGTCAAATGCAAAGAAGCAATTGGATTTTGGTGACAATTTTCTAAATCAAGCCGTTTTTCAAACACCCTGTATCTATAAACACGATGACGCATTATTAAAGTTTAAAAACTTTTCTGTGTTATTCCACCCAAAAGTTTATAAAATAATCCTAGATACTTGGGAGGCTCGTATGGATCGTGCTGAGTACCTACTTTCCATTATAGACAACATTGAACCTAAGGAAAGATGCTACATCTAGATTGTCCATTATGCACTATGCTTTAGAACAGGTGTGCATGGCACTTTTGTATGTGTTTTGGGAATATAAGCCACAACACTATTCGCTTTCCTATCTGTTGCATTTATGTAGTCACTTTACACAATTACCACAGACTCTATTCCCTAAAGAGACTTATGGTTTACATCGCATCTATTATATGCTGTGCAATGCACAACACATTATGAGATTTAAAGCAAAAGATGAATTTTCCCAAAGAGATTCAGACAAAGCCTATAATCGTTGTGAGCAGTTTTATTATGAAGCTAAGAAACTAGGAGAACAAAAACTAACAGAACTAAAAGAACTTCATTGTTGATTTTCTAGTTTGTTAATCATTAAAATGGAAAATAAATCAAAATTTAAGTTATGAAAACAAATCAAAAAAACAATAATGACCTAGATAAAGAAAAACTAGAAGCGATAATTAAGTATTTAAGTCCAAGAAAGCGAAAGTATTATAAGATTAACGATGAGGAATTTGCTTCTCAAGAAGTTACCTTTATGGTTGAAAATAATGACGAATTACGTTATATTATTTCTTGCCTTTTAAGGGTCAGTATATTGGCTTTAGAAAGCGAAGGAACTTTATGCCCTCCAAGATTACCTTTTTGTTCAAATGAGTCCGCAATTATAACCATCCTTGAATTGATAGATAATATACTGCCAGCAGACCAACTAAGCAGTTATGACGAAATAGAAAAATTAGTACTATCTAAAGCATCCTTATCTGAAATTAAATAATCTACGAACTAAATCCCTCAAAATTAGCCGTTTTTAAACTTTTGGATTTAGAGGCTGGCATTAGTGAAAGAAAATCCGAAAGTTTAAAAATGAACCAAACTCGCCAAAAGCGAGTGCGGTAGTTTGCACATTATTATAGGCTAAAATAGCAGTTCTTAAATTCAACTATTTAAAACCAAATTTTAAGATTTCCGTGATTTTTTACTAAAAAACTTATTGATTTTCAGTGAATTACATTGTTATTTACTAAAATTCAAGTAAAAATAAATATCAAGCATTTCTTAAACGACTGTAAGTCAATCAATAACAAGATTGTAACATCGCGCAGCGTGTTACCCTCTTGCTTTTCCCCCTTAGTTTTGTATACACACTTTATATAGAGACTTTTTTATGATAGCAAGTACTAATGAGTAACTTTATATCGGGGGAAAACTCTCCATAATTGTTAACTGTGACCAAACATTAAACTACTTGCTATGGAAGATGAAGAGATTGCAGTACGGTAAAACCGTAGTTTTATCTCTAAAAACTCTTTTAACTTTAACTAACTAAAACTCACAAAATGAAAAAAGATATTTACAAACTGTCTGAGGAAATTAATAATTACTTGGCTGAATTTAAAAACGAGCAAGGGGAGAAACCTAATACAGTTCACATTGGTTTGTTAGTTCATAACTATTGTGAATTATTTATTGAAAATTGTAACAATAAAGAATAGGAGTTTTTTGATTTTCAAACTCACGAATATTCTTAGTTTATAATATTTTAGAGATTACGGGAAAACCGTAATTTAAAATTCTAAAAAGTTCATTTCTTTACCGAAGTTTTTAGGAAAATTGTTAAAAATATTTTGAGGAAAGCTATGAAATTTAATTTTACTATTAAGTATAAAAGACCACCCCAAATAGGGGTGGTCAAATTGCATTGAATAAAAAGGGGCATTGCCTAATTATTAGTATAAAAATAAGTATATACAATTGCTCTTCTATAAAATCTTATGACCCTAACTAAATTACAGTAAAAAAGAACAAGGTATAAGAATATTATAGTTAAAGTTATTTTTCTATCTTTTAAATATATCCTTCATTTGATAAAAGAATCGTTCAATTAACCTAAGGTCTTCAGTTATTATTTCTGCCGAACCACTCATTTCATGTTGAAATTCAATTTTCTTATTATATGAAGTAATCAACTCTTTATCAAGCGATACATCTATCAAATAATACCCTTCCTTATCTGGAAATAGAGAAATATTTTCTACTAAACCAGTAAGAGTTCCAAACTCCGTATCAGGATAATTTGACAATCTTACATTTACACTTTGTCCAACTTTAATTTTCCCTGAATTTTGAACAGGAGCTTTAATTTTACCTATATAATCAGAATTTTCAGAAGGGATAATTGTAAACACCAAATCTCCAATATTTACGGTTTGATTTTCATTCCAAAATGATAAATAAGAAACTTTTCCAGAAATAGAAGATTTTAAAGCATATAGCTGTTCCCAATCTTTAACAGATTTTTTTAATTGATAAAGTGACTGAATTACTTTTTTGAGCAATCTTGTTTCATCTTGAGTTTTTCTAATTTCAGAACTTTTTATTGTGTTTTTAGAATTACCTATTGCCTCTTTTAATTGTGAAATTGAAGCATTCATATTTTTAAGAGCTCTTTTATACTGCGTAAATTCTAATTGTTTACTCTCATAGTCACGTGCTGAAATAACTCCCTTTTCAAATAATATTTTACTTCTATTTAAATCTTTTTGCTTAAATTCTAATTCGCTTTCATTTAAATCTTTTTGTGATCTTAGAATATCTAATCTATTTCTTATTTCAGACAATGTTAAATTATTTGCTAAGAATTCACTTGAATAAGGTTTTAACTTTTTATTTAAAATATAATCCGAGTAGTTGTTTTCAAAATTTGAAAAATTAGGTGTAATATCCCCCAACAATAAAAATGGTAATTCATCCATTGGAAAAACAAAATTATTTTTATTTATCGTAATTGTATCTAAAATACTTTTTAACAATAAAACATCTTTATAATTTGCTGAATTCTCAATTACTCCAATTATGGTATTTTTAGAAACTTTACCACTATTCTCAACCAAAATTGTTTCTATTTGTCCTGTTGTTTTGGAAAATATTTTTTCCGGTGGAATTTTTGTAGTAACCACAACCTCTGCAGTAATTACATCTGGATATTTAACAAACCATGAAATAAATAAAAGTATCAAAATGATAAAAAATACCAGTGTCATTCCCCAGCGTATCATCCAGTTAGGAACGAAACTTAATATTTCTTGTACTTCTTCACTGCGGATTTGAATGTCTCCTTGTGTCTGTGGCATTATTATTTATGTTAGAAAGATCAGGGGATATTTCAATCTCCCCTGATTTTATTTTAAATCCTTAATATTTAAATGCAACCCAAAAGGGCAGCTTATAACTTAAAACATTTCATTAGAAGCATTTACCATCTAAACAAGTACTTGACGCACAATCAAAGTCGTTTATACAAATACATCCTCCTGGCTTGTGTCCTGGTTCCGTGCTGGCTTGACAAGGATCACCCTCATGATTAATAGGATGTACTCCTCCAAAGATTTCCTTTTGCTCAGCTTTATTTAAAGCTTTTCCTAAATTTAAAAATTGTTTTTTCATAATTAAAAAAATTAATATTTACTAAAGCTGTGGTCATTTAAAGACATCCACAGTTTATGTCTATTCCTCGCGAGAGAATGTTGTTATATTTTCAAACTAGTTTAAGTCATTTATTTTAGGAGTTTTTCTAGTTTAATTTCTAATTCACTTAATGCAAATTTTTCTTGAGATGAATTTCGACCAATTATTAAACCATTTTTATCAATTAAAATATAATCTGGTATTAAACTAACATTATATTCTGAGATTACTACTCCATTTCTACTAATATTGATATGATGCCAATCACTAATACTATCATATAAGATTGCATTTTTCCATTTTTTTTTATCCTCATCTGACGAAATACTAATGATTTCAAATCCTTTACGGTGATAAGCTTTGTAAATACGTCTTAATTTTGGATTTCCTTCTCTACAAGGTTTACACCAACTAGCCCAAAAATCAAGAAGTACATATTTACCTCTAAAATTTTCCAACTTCAAGATATTACCTGATATATTTACCCCTTCAAAATTTGGAGCAATATCTCCAACTTTAGATGGCTTTCTTTTATTTAATTTATCTTTTATTCTTAATCCGTACAAACCAATTTTGACTTTATTATTCAAATTTTCGTAATACTTATTGGTAGAATCTATTGATATTTTGTTAAAATACTTATCTGTGAAATAAGCACTTAAATAGGAGTTTGGATTATTCCAAGCAAATTTTAATTTTACTTTAGAAATTTTATTTAGTTTATCAATCCATTCTAAATCTATCTGTTCTATCTGATTCTTAATCATCATAGAGTCTGAACTCTTCTCGCTCTTCTTGGTTAATTCATTTCTTATTATTCTTAATTGTTCAATTTCACTTGTAATAGGGTTAGTTAATTTTACAAAATCTTCAAATTCAGTTTGAGTAATTGACCCCTTAATTATGGCTTTTTTAAACTTATTTTCGGTTAAAAATAAATTAATTCTTTTCGGCTCTAAAAAAAACCAAGTTAGGTTTGGATCTTCTACTGAAGTTGAAGATTTATTACCTTCTATCCAAGCTACAGTAGCACCATTTATAAATCCATTTGTTATAAATTTATTATGATTTATTTCAATGGTATCACTAATAACTATATTATTACAATCTCGATAATTTAGAACAACCTGTTTGGTATTTGTTCCATTTAAAATACCTTGTAAAACAAATTCATCCTTATCTAACCCTCTTGAACAACTACCTAAAAGGATGAAAGAAACTAACAAGGTCAATAGAGTATATTCGATTTTCATTATTTCAATAAATTAGAATGGTAAATTAGTTTTTGAACATTAATTAGATTCCATATGATAACAACCTACAATATGGAATCTAAAAAATATACCTACTTAAACATTAGCTAGATCGTTTATCTTCTGGTAAGTATTCTCTACATTTACAACTTCCTGAACATTCATCATCTGAAGTACAGGAAATACTTTGATCACATGCAGCTCCCCCTCCTAAATCATCATAAGCTCGGAGTAATACACTACCTCAATTAATACCTCTCTGTTCAGCTTTATTTAAAGTTTTTCCTAAATTTAAAAATTGTTTTTTCATATTTAAAAAATTAAAATTTATTAAAGCTGTGATCATTTAAAGACACTCACAGTTTGTGTCTATTCCTCGCGAGATAATATTTTTTCTATTTCTATAAGTGCATCTTTACCTGAACTCCTATATATAATTTTTTGAGTGTTATCTAATAAAATAAATGTAGGGTAATGCTTTATTTCTAATTCTTTAAGAATTTGAGATGAGATTCTTTCTCTCTTAACAAAAGCTTGTGTCCACTTCATTTTATGCTCCGTTGTATAACTTATTACCTTTTCATTTGAATCATCATAAGCAATCCCGACAATTGAAATTACTTTTGAATATTTCTTCTCGAGTTTCACCAATTTTGGCGTTAATTCTTTACAAGGGCTACACCAAGTTCCCCAAAAATCTAATAATGTAAATTGCTTGTCCTTACTAATTTCATTAATCGTAAATTGCTTACCTAGCAAATCATTGAGTTTAAAATTTTCCATTTTTTGACCTTTTCTATGACCTAGATTTTCACCTTTGAAATATATTCTAGAAATATATAAACTACTCATATTATTAGCTAAACTATCAATTACAAAATAATCTTTATCTAATTTAATGGTATCCTTAATTTTATAAGCAAAATTATCATTATAAATAAAATCTTTGTTGCTAAATTTTTCAGAAGAAGGTTTTATAAGTATTTGCAAAAAAGAATTGAATATTCCTTGTACAGCAACATCATATTTCTCCTTTTTAATTATTAAGTTTCCTTTCCAATAATCGCAAAATTCGACCGTCAATCTAGAGTTTATTGTTTTTATATTTTTAGATGGTCTAAACATTGCTTCATTTAATGCTGGAAATATTTTAATTTTTCTATTTAAATTTATGGTATTTATTTCATTATAATTTAAGATAAGATCTTTGTTTACTAATTTAAATGACTTTCTGTTTTTATTAAACTCTTGACTAAATTTAAGAATACTATCATCTAAAAAGGTATTATTATTATTTTCATCAAATATGATTTCTCTCATCTTATTGTTAAAATATACAGCAATTGAAAATTGGTCATAATTTATTTTTTTTGACTCCTTTATTGTATCAATTTTCTTATTGATGATGGTGCTTTTTTCAATTATCCCTTTCTTGTATAAATCATAATTAAATTTGTCAAAATCTGTAAACAAAGTTGCAATAACAACTGAATCATTATTACTTAAGCTATACTTTTTTATTAATTCTGAATAATATTTAGGATATTTTTCAATATAAGAATAGGCACCAATGTTAGTATATGAATTATCAAAAGCAATATCGTTTTCATCTGACAAATAAAGATTTATAGAAATATTCTTATTTTCTGTTCTCTTGTTGGTTTTAGAGCAATTAACCAACAATCCAAATATTAGTATAATTACTATGTGTTTTTTGAAATTCATCTTATTAGTTGTTTAATCGTAAAGTTAGCCTCAATATTTCTATTAAGGCTAATTGTTATTCTATATGTATCTGCACATTTTTGTCTGCGCATTATCACAATACCCCACAAAGCATTCCTGACCTGCTGGACAACCAGCATTAGTTTCTAAAGTACAAACATCACTACACCAGCCATCTTCTTCTTGTGTCAATTCATGTACGCCACCGAAAATTTGTTTTTGTTCAGCTTTATTTAAAGCTTTTCCTAAATTTAAAAATTGTTTTTTCATAGTTAAAAAAATTAATATTTATTAAAGCTGTGATTATTTAAAGACACTCACAGTTTATGTCTATTCCTCGCGAGAGAATCTCTTTAACTACCTAGTTCTAACTGGTTTTTTACTAGGTTGTAATAATTACCTTTATGTTTAATTAGTTGTTCATGATTTCCTACTTCTACAATTTTACCATTATCTAATACAACTATTTGATGCGCATTTTTAACCGTACTTAATCTATGCGCTATAACTACAGCAGTTTTATCAGCAAAAAAAGTATGTAACTTTTCCATAATCACCATTTCATTATTAGCATCCAGAGCTGAAGTTGCTTCATCAAAGAATAGAAATTTTGGGTTTTTATAAACTGCCCGAGCAATTAGTAAACGTTGTTTCTGTCCTGTACTGAGCCCTGAGCCTTCATTTCCAATCTTTGTGTTATATCCTAAAGGAAGTCCATCTATATAATCAGAAACATTTGAAACACCAACTGCATGAATTAATTTTTTTGTATCAACATAATCTTCACCTACTGCAATATTTCTAGCAATAGTATCATTAAAAATATAACCTTCTTGCATAACAACACCACAGTTTTCTCTCCATACTTTTTGAGAAATGTTTTTTAAATTAAAATTATTCACCAAAATTTCGCCTTTATCAATTTCATAAAAACGCAGCAATAATTTCATTAATGTGGTTTTACCACTACCACTAACTCCAACAATTGCAGTTGTTTTATTGGTAGGTATTGTAAATGATACATCTTTTAAAACGGGTTCTAATCCACCAGTATATCTATAAGAGACATTCTTTAATGTTATAGCAGCATTTAAAGGGATATTAGTCACTTTTTCTTCACCTTCCTTTTCCTCATCCTCTTTGTTGTGAATTTCACCAAGCCTGTCTAAAGATATTTTAGCGTCCTGAACATCTCTCATAAAACCAATTAATTGGACAACTGGAGCATTCAATTGCCCAACTATGTAGCTAATTGCCATCATCATACCCAACGTAATTTCACCATCAATAACTAATTTAGCGGATAAAATTGTGATGAACATGTTTTTTAGTTCATTAATAAAGTTTGAACCTACACTTTGAGTTTGCTCTAATGCTAAACTTTTTGTAGAAATTTTAAATAAACGAGCCTGTACATACTCCCAATTCCAACGCATACGACGTTCAGCATTATGCAATTTAATTTCCTGCATCCCGTTGATAAGCTCAATAACTTTGCTCTGTTCCTGACTTACTTGTGAAAAGCGTTTATAGTCAAGTTCTTTTCGTTTTTCAAAGAAAAATAATACCCAAGCAATATAAAATACACTCCCCAAAACAAAGACTCCTAAAATTTGAAAGCTATAATAGCCTAATACAAAACTGAAAATGATTAAATTAAAAAACGAAAATAAAATTGTTAAAGATGAGGTTGTTAAAATTCGTTCTATTCGTTTATGGTCATTAATACGCTGTAATAAATCACCCGTCATTCTAACATCAAAATATGAAATTGGTAATTTCATTAATTTTATAAAGAAATCTGAAATTAATGAAATATTTATACGCGTACTAAGGTGCAATAAAATCCAACTTCTAATTATTTCAAGGCTTGCTTTTCCTATATATAAAAATAATTGTGCAAAAAGAATTAAATATATAAAATTAACATCCTGGTTTTTTATACCAACATCTACAACACTTTGTGTTAAAAAAGGAAAAATTAGTTGCAATAAACTACCCGCTAGCAAACCAATAATTAACTGTACAATAAATTTTTTATATTTGAATAAGTATTTAAATATAAAATTAAAGCCAAAAGGCTCGTCTTTATCAAATTCTTCCTGATAAAATTTAGGTGTTGGCTCTACCAGAAGCGCTATTCCTTCTTCTGTATTTTTATCAGCATTATTACCTATCCAATGTTTTATAAATTCATCTTTAGTATATGTTATTAAACCGTGTGCTGGATCTGAGATGTAAATTATTCCTTTTTTAATTTTATAAACCACCACATAATGGTTTTTATTCCAATGTACAATGCAAGGTAACGGAGCTTCTAATAATTTGGTAAAAGAAAGTTTAACACCCAAAGAACGAAACCCCATACTTTCTACTGCTTCACTTAAACCTAATAAACTACTGCCTTCTCTTGTGGTTTCACTTAAAGTACGTAGTTGCTGTGTATTAATTATTTTACCATAGTATTTGGCAATAATTTTAATACACGTAGGACCGCAATCTTTGGCTTCTGTTTGTTTGTAATTGGGGAATTTCTTCAAAACATCAAATAGGTTTGTTAATTTAAAATGTAAAATTTTAAAGTTTGTGTCTATTCTTCGCGAGAGAATATTTTATCTAATTCAGTTTCAAGAACATTATGAACATAACCATTAATTTGTTTAAGAACTGTTCCATCTTTATCAATAATAAAACTTGTTGGATATCCTTGCACTCCATATTGAGTTACAACTTTGTCAGAAATACCTCCTAAATTTGAAATATTTATCCAATCAATTCTATCAGCTTTAGTTGATTTTTCCCAATCTTTTTTATCTACATCAACAGAATAACTAATAATTGTAAAATCTTCATTCTTGTATTTTTCCTTGATTCTTGGAAATTCCTCTTGATTCTGTTCGTGACAAAAATGACACCAATATGCCCAGAAATCTAATACTATAACCCTGCCTTTAAAATCTGAAAGTTTTACAATATTTCCTTCTAAATCTTTAGCTTCAATATCAATAAATGGATTGCCGATTTTTATTTTTTCTATTTCAAAACTATTTTTTAAAGTAATCCCGTTTTTTGAATTTTTCAATTTTTCATCAAGTTTTGAATAAAATAATTGTAAACTGTCTTTTGATACATTGTCTGTAAAATATAAGAAGTTGGCTAATGAAACTGAATTATTAAGATTTTTGAATAAAAAATCAACTCTTTTTTTATTTAGTTTTTTCTTATAATTGTTGCTATTAATTTCACCTCTTTTGATTTGATTCCTATATAACTCTGCAATATTCTCGTAATCTTTTGATAAAGTTGTTAATCTTGAACCATGAACTTGAGCGTTTTCAAAATCATTATAATTCCCTATAATTGTAATTTCGCTATTTTCTAACCATAAATAAAGTCTTTTTATTTCTCTTTTCTCATAATCAATTATGTCAATCATATACTCACTAGGACTAATTAACTTACCTTGAAATTTGAATGAGCCGTTTATTGACATCGTTGAATCTATAATTTCTGAGTAGAAATTTCGTCTATCCATTTTAGTCAAACCAACCCATAAACTATCTTCTAGGTTTTGAATACTCGCTGTTAGTTTAAATGAATTATTTTTCTGATAATTTGATTTTCCATCTTGACTATAACTATAGTTGACTACTATTAAACATATAAGTAAAATTATTTTTTTCATATTTTTAATCATTTATTACTATACCTTAATCTGTTTTTTTATTATAATACCAAATACATTTTAATAACTGTAAGGAAGTTAAATAAACTTCCCTACAGTTAAATAATTTATGCACAAAGACCCCATGTTGCACCTCTATTAAAAGGTTTCTGACAACTACCCATAACACAATCGTTGTCATTTACACATCCACAACCACTTGCATAATTATAATCACCCATATCACCTTTGCAAATTTCGTGTACACCTCCATTAATACTTTTTTGTTCAGCTTTATTTAAAGCTTTTCCTAAATTTAAAAATTGTTTTTTCATAATAAATAGTATTTAATGCCTTCACGCCTTCTGGCTCATTCACTAAAAATGTTTACTAAACATTTTCTTCACGTTCTGCCCTG
>Ga0193951_1000922_pt1 | contig 13102 bp, 13 predicted proteins | sample BB_2_MG_FD_140370 | JGI IMG/M metagenome (GOLD analysis project Ga0193951, IMG submission 140370) | Microbial mat bacterial communities from the Broadkill River, Lewes, Delaware, United States - BB_2_MG | ecosystem: Environmental > Aquatic > Freshwater > River > Microbial mats | place: USA... | reverse complement strand
GGTGGTTTTAAGTCAATAGCTCAAGGTATTTCCTCCCCTACTACTGCACATTTTTTGGTTAAAAAAGACTCGCCTGAACTTTATTCAATACTTCAAAAAACACTTAATAGTATATCTAAAGAGGAAGAGCAACAGATATTTGATAAATGGATATCTTTTGAAAGTAATATAGAAACTGACAAAATAATATTGACTGAAGAAGAAAAAACGTGGCTACAAGATCACAAAGTTATAAGAGTTGGTGTTGAAAAAGATTGGGCTCCATATGATTTTATAGATGAAGACGGAAACTATCAGGGGATAGCAAAAGACTACCTTGAATATATTTCTAAAGAGCTAGGTATAAGATTTGAGTATTATCCCGATGAATGGTCAAATCTACTTCGAAAGATAGAAGATAAAAAAGTAGATCTTCTGCCTGCGCTATATTACGCAAAAAGCCGTTCGAAATATATTGAGTTTTCTGAGAGCTATATGAAGATACCAGAATATCTTTATACACATAAAGAGACATCTAAAGTAGATGGTTTAAGTGCCTTAAATGGTAAAAAAATATCCGTAGTATCTGGATATACTATTGTAGAGTGGTTAAAGAAAAACCATCCAAAAATAAAACTGATTGAAAAGCCCAATATTTTAGAAGCACTGCAATCAGTTCAGACAAAAGAAGCTTTTGGTTTTATTGGTGATAATGGATCATCAAATCATATAATACAAAATTATATGTTACACTCTTTAAAGATAAACAATATAGTTAACGAAAGAACTCCTACAAACGTATATATGGGAGTACGTAAAGACTGGGGAATATTAGCTCAAATAATAACTAAAACAATAGATTCAATTTCATATAGTAAGCAAAGAAAGATTATAGCCAAGTGGATCGATAGTGATCTCTCAACTCAAAAATCATCCATAAATTTATCTTTAAGCAAAAAAGAGAAGCAATGGTTAAAAACGAAACCTGTAATCAGATATAGTGAAGTTAACTGGAAACCTTTGTCAATAATCGAACAAAATACAATGAATGGCATTATGGGTGAATACTTAGAGTACATAAGCATATTGACAGGTATAGAGTTTAAGTATGTACCATCCTCTTCGTGGAAAGACGTTATAGACAAGTTTGCTTCAGGAGAGATAGATGTGATTCCTGGTGTAGGAGGAAGCAAGGAAGAATTGGCACTTGGTGATGTAAGTACACCTTATGCGAAGTATCCTATGGTGATAGTAACAAATGAAAATGTTTCCTATATAAAAAGTCTTAAAGATGTGATTCAAAAACGTTTTAGTGTTCCAAAATATTATACAAGTTACAATTTTTTGAAAAACAATTACCCAAGTGCTAAAATTATTGCAACAGATTCTATAGAAGAGTCTATGAAAATGGTAGCCAGTGGCGATGCAGATATTTTTATAGGTCATATAGCACCTGCAATTTATAATATTAGTAAACTAGGACTAAAAAACTTGAAAATTGCTGGTGAGGCTGATTTTGAATTTACACATCACTATTTAGTATCGGACAAGTATCCACACCTATTGCCTATATTGGACAAAGTGTTTTCAACTATAACTCAACAAAAAAGAGATGAAATATATTCAAACTGGGTTCATGTAGAGATTGGAAAGGACTTTGATTATTCTATATTGATTAAGGTAGGAATTGGTATATTAATACTTTTTATTATCCTTTCATTTTACAACAGAAAAATAAGTAATCAAAAAGAATTTGTTCAAACTTTACTAGATTCTCAAGAACAGATTATCATAACAAAAAATCAAGATCAGTTAGTTAGTGTAAATAAAGCTTTTTTAGATTTTTTTGAGTGTAATGATTTAGAAGAGTTTGAAAACAAATATAGAAATAAGTATATTTTGAAAACTTTTACTAATTTAGCTGAAGAACAATATATTGAATCCACTATGAGTAGTATAGGTTGGAGCGAACATATAGTTAATAACAATCACTTGACTAACAAGGCACAGATAAATAAAGGTGACAAGGTGCATACTTTCTCTGTAACTGCAACTATATTACCAGGAAAGCAGAGACTGATATCTGTTGTTTTTACAGATATTACGGATTTAGAAGAAACAAAAAAAGAAATAGCTCATATATATAAACAAACCCGTGATTCAATAGAATACGCATCTTTAATCCAACACTCTTTGATCCCTGAGAAAGAAAAACTTGAAAAGTATTTTAAAGATCATTTTGCTATATGGGAACCTAAAGATGTAGTAGGTGGAGATATATATCTGTTTGAAGAGCTCAGATATGAAGATGAATCTCTTTTAATGCTTATAGACTCTACCGGTCATGGTGTCCCAGGAGCTTTTGTTACTATGCTTGTTAAGGCTATAGAGAGACAGATAGTAGCTCGTATAAACTATAGTAGTGAGGTTGTAAGTCCTGCTAACTTGTTATCTGTTTTTAACAAGAGTATGAAGCATCTATTAAAACAAGAGAGTGTTGATAGTGTGTCAAATGCAGGTTTTGATGGTGCCATTATTTACTACAATAAAAAAGATAGTTATATACGTTTTGCTGGTGCAGAGATACCACTTTTTTACATAGATAAACATGGTGAATTTCAAACTATTAAAGGCTGCCGTCATTCTATAGGGTATAAAAAATCTGATTCTAATTTTGAGTTTAAAGATCATTATATAAAAGTAGAAAAAGGTATGGAGTTTATATTAACAACAGATGGATCTATTGACCAAAATGGTGGTAAAAAAAGTTTTCCTTTTGGTAAAAAAAGGTTTAAAAAAGTATTTTTAGATACTAAAAATGAGTCTTGTGAAATTCAAAAAGTTAGTTTGTTAGAAGCTATAAAAGATTATCAGGGAGATGAAGAAAGAAATGATGATATAACTGTTATAGGGTTTAAAGTCTAGAAAAGATTTTCAGTTAAAATATATTTTTACTTAGTTATTATTAGTTATAAAATTATAAAGGGAGTGATATGAATGTCAAAAAATTAGAGAACATTTTAAAAGAAGACGGCATAGTATTTTTAACGTATGGTGGTTTTTTAACTCAGTCTCTTATAGCAGGAATGACAGAAGCATTAGAAAAAGAAAGTGAAGATCAGAATCTAGGACTTAGTGAGGCAAACAATCTCTTTACGATCTTTATAGAGTTATCACAAAATATGATGAACTATTCAAAGTCAAAAAAAGAAATAAATGAAAGTTTTGATCCAAAAGGTTTGATAATGGTTGGTAAAACTGAAAATAATGAATATTATGTTTTTAGCCAAAATATTTTGGATAAGTCTGACCAATCAAAGATTGTTCCAAAACTAGAAGAGATTAAAGGTATGCAGATTGATGATATTAAAAAGCGATATCGTGAGCTTAGAAAGAGTGGAAAAGATAGTCATGGAAAAGGTGCAGGAATAGGTTTTTATGAGATTGCAAAAAGATGTAAAAATATAGAATATAGTTTTGAAGATATAAATGACACAAAAAGATATTTTCAATTCAGAGCAGTAATCAAGTAGGAGGAAACATGGAAAAATTATTTATAGAAGCTACACAATATACACCCGAGATCAGTTTAGACCTAAATGGAACAATTTCAATGGTAGGGAAGTCTTACCCTGAGAATACATTTGAATTTTATAAACCTATTATGAGTTGGCTTGAAGAATATTTTGAAAAAAATAAAAGCAATACTATAACTGTTAATCTGGAAATTATCTATTTTAATTCAAGCAGCTCAAAACTTTTTTTCGATCTATTTGATATGCTTGATGAGAACAGGACAGGACGTGAGATGAATGTAAACTGGATATATGATGAAGAAAATGAAAGTGCTGAGGAAGCCGGTGAAGATTTTATAGAAGACTTTGAAGATTTAAATATCAATCTTGTCAAAAAATAGGGAGATGAACTATGGCATCTGAAGAAAAGCTTGTTGAAGAAGTAGAAGCTCTTAAAAGTACATTTATAGATACTGCAGACAAAATCATAAAAGATATAAAACGTCATAATAAGATTATGGAAAGAAGTGACAAACGCCAGCGTCAAGAGTATGATGAACTTCAAAAAAAGCTTCAAGAGGTAGAAGAGCTTCAGCAGGAGATAACAGAAACTCAACGTGAAGTTGTTTTTACAATGGGTGCCATAGGTGAGAGCCGTTCAAAAGAAACTGGAAACCATGTAAAAAGAGTTGCAGAGTACTCAAGGCTTTTAGCACTATATTATGGACTACCAGAAGATGAGGCTGAGATGTTAAAGCAAGCTTCTCCTATGCATGATATAGGTAAAGTAGCTATACCTGATGCAGTTTTAAATAAGCCTGGACGTTTTGATGAAAGTGAACGAGAGCTTATGAATACTCACGCAAAGCTTGGATATGATATGTTATGCCATTCAAATCGTTCATTACTTCAGTGTGCAGCAACTGTTGCTTATGAACATCATGAAAAATGGGACGGTAGTGGCTATCCAAGAGGTCTTAAGGGTGAAGAGATACATATATATGGCCGCATAACAGCTATTGCTGATGTATTTGATGCATTGGGCAGTGACAGATGTTATAAAAAAGCATGGAGTGATGAAAAAATATTTGATCTATTTAGAGAGGAGAAAGGAAGACATTTTGATCCTGACCTTATAGATATATTTTTTAAACATCTTGATGAATTTTTAGCAATAAGAGAGATGTTTCAAGATAACTAAATCTTTGATTTAGTAATGAGATCCTTAAGTTTCATAAAGTTCAAAACCCTCTTTTAACTACAATCTTTAACCTTTCTAAACAATTTATAATACTTTTATTAAAATTTTGGTTTAATGTGAGATATTTGACAGTTTTAATAGGTAGTAATAGTAGGAAGTATTTCAAGTTAAATAATAAAAAGGCAGTATAGTATGGCATATATAGAATCATTTATTATCTATTGGTTACTTGTATTGGTTGGTGGAGTTGTTTTATTCTCACTTTTAGTGTTAACACTTAGTTTATTTAGCGTTATAGCAAAAATTTTTAAGTTAAAAAGTAGAGCAGTACCACAACAAAACACAATCAAAAAAACAATGAAAATCTTTATATCTTTATATTTATTATCAATGGTGTTTTTTTATATTGAAAGAGCAAATACTTACTTGTTTAGTGACAGAGCATACAAAGAAGCAAAAGCTTATGCAATATCTGGAGAGTATCTTTTTTTATGGCAGATGGGAGTACTCAACCTTTCATCACCTGAAAATATAATTTTAAAACCTATAAATGCCGTACAAAACTATCTACTAAAAAGAATAAGAACATATATTCCTCAAAATGATGCAGAATATGAGATATGGAACTATAAGTTTAATCTTATCCAATATGCAGGGACAATGTACGCCCCTATGACAGAAGAGTCCAAACAAAAAGGGTTGCACTTTACAAACGGAGCTGCTTCAATGAAGCCCCAACTTTTAGAGATACTCAAGCAACTTTTTAATGCAATGCAAACACTCTCTCAAGGCAAGATAAAAGATAAAGAGTTTAGTCAAATAGATAGGTATTTGGTAATTGCTTCAATGGCTCCTTACTATGAGAGATATATGATCTATCAAGCAAATTTAATATCAAATATTACCGATCGTAAATATGTTGAAAAAAAATGGATGAAGTTTTATCATGATGAAACTATAAAAAAAGAGTTTATTAATTATCTTACATACTTAGATACTACATATCAGGCTATGAAGCAAAACAATAAGTTGTTTGAAGCATTTGATGCACACCCTAAAACTAAAGCATCATTATATTGGGGGTTGACAAAAGGCTATTTAGGGCTTAGTAATCTTCAAGCTGACGAAGATAATGTATATCCTTGCACAAATCCAAACTTCTTAAAATTTGTTAAATACTATAAATCATATGTTGACTGGGCATATATGAGTACAAAAAGCTCATTTAAAACGCTATCAAAACGTCAGAAAAAAACATATGATTTCCTTATTGAAAATCAAGAAAGTGGATACTACATAGCAAAGTATATTTGCAAAATACCGTTTAAATACACGATCCAAGGTGAAGCAAGTATAGAACCGCGCTATAGGCAAAGCAGTTTTAGTCGTTCAATGGAGATGCGTTCAGGCATTAAACACATCAGAGAAATCGAAAAAAATCTAACACAAGGAAAACATAATGAATAACCTAGAAGCAATAGCAGATGCAAACGAAAAATACACCACAGGGGTTGAATATCTAAGTATAGCTACTAAGAGAAGCGGAAAAGTTTGTCCTTCATGTCAAAAGAATCTGATTCGTTGTGTGAGAGGGATGTGATATGGAAAAATATATATTGTTTTTATTGTTTATTTATATGCTTGCATTTATTCCAATAACGATTTATTTAGACAATATATTTAGTAAAAAGACGGATTATAATATTTTCACAAAAATTTTTCTATTTATTGTTACAATATTTGGAAATCCTTTAAGTGTAGTCATTGCTTTTTTAATCGCTGGAAGGTTTTTTGAAGGACTAACTATATTTGATAAGGGTATTACTACTATGCCAAGAATTATATTATTTATACTAATTGCTACTGTTGTTAGTGCAGTTCGTTATAGTATTTGGTGTGAAAATGACAATATAAAAATGACAAAAAATAATTTATTATTATTTCTTAGAAAGAATGCTTATCAAGCTCCATTTTTATTATTTACAATTGGTTTTTTTCAATATTGGAACGGTGAATTGCAAGTACCAGGTATATCTTTATGGATATTAATTTTTGGAATGTTGTATACATTCTTATTTTCATTTAAAAAAAATCATAGGAGTTTATAATGACTGATGTAGCCATTCACCCCAGGGGTTGAAAATCCACTATTAAAAAAAGGATAGGTAAATTTCAATAGCTAGGACTTTTGGTAGCACTACATCATAAATAACTAATATTTCTTTAAAGTTATGTAAGCTTTGTTATAATTACGTAATACATAGTAATTAAAAAGAGAGAAACAAATTTTTATGGGTGAACCATACGCAAAAAATAAAAGAGCATATCACGATTATTTTATAGAAGAGAAATTCGAAGCCGGTATAGTTTTAACCGGAAGCGAAGTTAAAGGTATACGTGCACGCCGTGTAAATATGAAAGACAGTTTTATACGTTTAGATAACGGTGAAGCAGTTCTTTACAATATGCATATCGGAAGGCTTGAGACTACTCACCATTACTATGGACACGAAGAGCGTGGAAGCAGAAAACTTTTACTTCATAAAAAAGAGATAGCTAAACTTCAAAAAGCAGTTGAACGTGATGGCTATACAATCGTACCTTTACAGCTTTATTTTAATGCAAGAAACATTGTAAAAGTACAGATTGCAATAGCCAAGGGTAAGCAACTACATGACAAAAGAGCTGATCTAAAAGCAAAAGATCAAAAACGCGATATCCAAAGAGCTATGAAGGATTACTAATGAAGATATTATTTTTAACATTATTTTTACTCACGAGCTTGTTTGGCTTTAAGTTTGAGATCTCGAATTCTGAGATAAAAAATGGTCAAACATCACTTATAAAGTTTTTCAAAGAAGATGGAGTTGAGTATAAATATATAGAAGTAAAAGACAAAAAGTATAAAATATTTTCAAACTCTTATGTGTACTTGCCTATAGGCTATTATACTAAAGCACAAACATTGGAAGTGAATGTACATTACATAAAAAATAATAAGCCAGAGTCTAAGCTACTGTTTTTTAAAGTAGTTGATGGTGGTTATAAAAAAGAGACACTAAAAGTAGATGGATCAAAAGTAAAATTATCAAAAAAAGATAAAAAAAGAGCTTCAAAAGAGTATGCTGAAGCTATTAAGATCTATAATAAAATTACAGATAAAAACTATGTTAGTTCTGCATATATAATGCCTATGAACTCTAAAATTACAAGTGAGTTTGGAAATGCAAGAGTTTTTAACGGTAGTCTAAAAAGCTATCACAGCGGTACAGACTTTCGTGCAAAAGTGGGTACACCAATAAAAAGTGTAAACGATGGTAAAGTTGTGCTTGTAAAAGACAGGTTTTACTCAGGTGGGTCTGTTATCGTAGATCATGGAGAGGGCGTATATACTTGTTATTATCATATGAGCAAGTTTGACGTAAAAAAAGGTGACATGGTAAAAAAAGGTCAACAACTAGGACTCTCAGGTGTAAGTGGTCGTGTAACTGGTCCTCACTTACATTTTTCAGCGAGGGTTAGTGGTGTTCAGGTTGACCCACTACAATTTATAAACTTAGTTAACAAGGAATTAAAACTATGACATTATTACAAATCTTGATGCTTGGAGCATCTGCTTTTTTTGCTTTTAAGATATATCAACACGTACAAACTTTAGAGGGTTCATCTAACCAAGATGATCAAAACTATGAGCCATCACAAGACCAAAAAGATGAAGAATATGCAAAAAAGCTTCAGACATTTTCGCCTTATTCAGTTGAAGAGTTGGTAGAGAGTGCAGATGAAGCTTTTCAAAACGGTGAAGATAAAACAGCTCTTGCTAAGTTAAATGAAGCAAACCTAAAAGAACCAGGAAATGCAGAGATACTTTTTAAACTAGGGTTTATTAGTGCAAAAATAGGAGACAGTGAAAAAGCAATAAGATACTATAAACAATCACTTGATATTGACAAAAATGATGAGGTTATTCATAATTCACTTGCATCTGTTTATAGATCAGAGGGTGAGTTTGCTTCTGCGAAGATGCATCTAAATGATTCACTTTCAATAAATGATCAAAATCCTATAACACATTATAACTATGCTAATTTGATGATGGATATGAAAAATGAGGATGTAGCACGTGATATGTATACAAAAGCATTAGATTTAGACCCAGATTTTAAAGAAGCTAGAGAAGAGTTGGATAAACTTAACAAAGAAGAGTCATGAAACTTCAAGAGATATATGAAAAATTAGATGAACTTTCACCTTTTGAACTCCAAGAAAAATGGGATAACTCTGGAATCCAGATAGGCTCAGCAAACCAAGAGATAGAAAACATAGTTGTTAGTATAGATGTAGATGCAGAGTTGCTTGAGTCGTTAAAACCAAACACTCTTTTGATCACACATCATCCACTTATATTTGGTGGGATCACTGAGCTTAACTTTGAAAAATACCCATCAAACCTTTTAAAAACTATGGTTGAGAAAAAAATCTCAAACATAGCTATGCATACAAACTTTGATAAAACACATCTAAATAAGTATGTAGCAAATGAGATTTTGGGTTATAAGATCATAAGTGATGAAGACTTTATTATAAAGTTTGAAGTAAATGAAGATTTTGATGTTTTTGCTAAAAAAATAAAAGAAATGTTCTCTCTTGAAAATATAAAAAGTGTAAAATGTACAGATTTTGTAAAAACATGTGCATTAACTACTGGTAGTGGTGGCTCAATGATCAAGTATGTAGATGCTGATTGCTTCTTAACAGGGGATATAAAGTACCATGATGCGATGGAAGCAAAAAGTATAAATCTGTCACTTATTGACATTGGACATTTTGAATCTGAATGCTTTTTTGCCGACATTTTATACAATCATTTGAAAGTTTTAGGTTTAAACGCTATAATTTCATCATCAAAGAACCCTTTTATATATATTTAATCGAAGGAGATTAATGAATCCGCACTTAAAACAACTGATTGATCTATCAATAGTTGATAAAGAAATAGATGCATTTGAGCCACAAATTGAGGAAGCAAACTCAAGCTATGAAGCGGCTGTTGCAAAAAAAGATAGTATCGATAAAGATATTGAGAACTTAACTGAAGAGATCAAAGAAGAAGAATTAAAAAAATCTAAAAATGAACTTCACTTAAGTGAACTTTCTCAAAAACTTGAAGAAAATTCTAAAAAATCTAAAGAGGTAAAAACTGAACGTGAGATGAAATCACTTCAACTTGAAGAAGAGATCGCAAAAGAGCAAGTTACTTTTGCAAATGAAGAGATTGAACGTTTAGAAAAGATCATCGAAAACAAAAAAGAGCAAATCGAATCTGCTAGTGAATCTTTAACTGAGATAGAAGCAAATTTAGCATCAGTAAAAGCTGATGTAGATGAAAAATTAAAAACTATTAATGAAGATAGACAAAAGGTTTTTGTTGAAAAAGAGAAACTTTTAAGTACTGTAAATCAAAAAGGTTTAGCTTTTTACCAAAAAATCCGTCGTTGGGCTAAAAATACAACTGTTGTAAAAGTTGAAGACAAAGCTTGTATGGGTTGTAATATGGTGATTAGTGATAAAGTTTACGCTGATGTTATCAAAGGTGAAGATATCACTAACTGTCCACATTGTGGTCGTATACTATATGTGGAACCTGCAGAGCAATAAGGCATTGCCTTTTAAAATTTTTTACTTCATCTTAAGTGTAGTGCTATATATATTAGCATTTCCACTTTTGATATTTTTATCCTTCAAGCCAAAGTATAAACAATCAATTCCAGCAAGATTTTTTTTATATAAAAACAAAAAGTTTAGCTCAGAAAATGGGGTATGGTTTCATGTGTGTTCACTCGGTGAAGCAAGAGCATTAAAACCTATACTAGAAGAGCTAAAAGATGAAGAGATAAAGATCACAACGATCACGCATACAGGTCAAGCAGAAGCTAAAAAGTATGATGCTGAGGTTAGATACCTCCCTTATGAGATGCTACTTCCGTTTTGGATGAAAAAGCAACGTGTTTTGGTGGTTTTAGAAGCTGAATTTTGGTATATGCTTTTTGTTTTGGCTTCGTCTATGGGAAGTCGGGTAATATTACTAAATGCACGTATATCTGAAAAAAGTGTAAAAAAATATTTACAGTTTGCATGGTTTTATAAAAAGATGCTTTCACGTGTTGAGATCATATATGCTCAAAGTGAAGAAGATAAAAACAGATTTTTAGCTTTGGGAGCTAGAGATATAGAAGTAATTGGAAATATAAAACTAGCAGGTGAGATCAAAAAAACAAAAGATTATGAAAAGCCTGATTGTGAAGTTATAGTAGCTGGTAGTACACATCTTGGTGAAGAAAAAACTGTACTGGACGGATTTGTAAAGTATAAAAAAGAAAATGACTCAAAACTTATAGTAGTACCTCGTCATCCTGAGCGTTTTGAGAGTGTGTATCTTTTTATGGAAGCTTATTCAAAAGAGCATAACTTAAGTTTGTCTAGATTTTCAGAAGATAAAAACTTTAGTGCAGATATGATCTTAGTAGATGCTATGGGTGAGTTAAATAACATATACAATATAAGTGACATTGCGATACTAGGTGGAGCATTTGCTGAAAATGTAGGGGGACATAATCCTCTTGAACCTGTATATTTTGGATGTAAGATCATAACTGGAAAGCATTTTTTTCATCAGCGTGAGCTGTTTAAGTATGTGCACCATGTACAGTATGTAGAGAGTGATGAAGTTGAAGAAGCTTTAGTTATGGCAAAAGAGTTACCACCGTCTATGGTTGATGAGAAAATAGATTTAGATAGGGTTATTGATAGAATTAAAAATGAGGAGTCAGAATAATGGCTACAAAAGAAAAAGCATATAAATTATTAGCTGCCCAAGAGGGGATCTCAAACAACGTAGCAAAGTCTATGATCGATCGTGGACTTGTATATGTTGGAAATAAAAAAGTTATGATCGCCCGTGGTGAGCTTGACGCAAAAACTATCTTTCGTGTAACAAAGGTAGAAAAACCAAACATCATCTTTGAAAACGATGATATATTAGTAGTTGATAAACCACCATATATAAACTCAGATGAGATTGAGCGTATGTTTAAAGATGTACAACTTTTACACAGACTTGATCGTGAAACAAGCGGTGTTTTAATGCTTGTTAAAAACGAAGAGTTTCGTCAAAAGGCTATTAAAGAGTTTAAAAAAGACAATGTTTACAAAGAGTACATTGCATGGGTTGAGGGGATCATGAGTGAGCCTATAGAGGTTGACAAACCTATCGTAACTACTAAGAAAAACAACCGTGCTACATCAAATGTATCAAGCAAAGGTAAACCGGCACGCAGTGAGTTTTTTCCAGACCTTGTAAGTGCTAAAAAAACAAAAGTAAAATGTATTATCCATCATGGACGTACACACCAGATCCGTACACACCTACGCTATGTAGATCATCCGATCGTTGGAGATGAGCAGTACGGAGGACGTCGTGCAAAACGTGTAATGCTTCATGCTTATAAAGTAAGACTTTTAGGTATGGAGTTTGTAGCCAAAGAACCAAAGGCATTTGTGCACTTTGAGTAGTAAAAAAGAGTCTCTCTACATAGGTATAGACTTAGCTTGGGGTGAGAAAAACCCAAGCGGATTTTGCATTGCAAAAAAACAAAAAAACAAACTTAAAATAGTAGAGGCTAAACTAATTTACCCCATTGATGAGATCATAGATGAGATTTTAAAACATAAAGATCATAAGCTGTATGTAGGTGTTGATGCACCTCTTGTAGTTCCAAATGAGAGTGGCAACAGAGAGATCGAAAAAGAGTTTAACAAAGACTTCGCAAAGTACAAGATCTCAATGCTTCCCGCAAATAAAAAACTTCTTACAAAATACTCCCCAACAATTAGAAGCGTAGTCTTGTTTGACAAACTTAGTGAGCTTGGATTTAAGCGTGACTACAGTAGTGATAAAGTGATTTACGAGGTTTACACCCACTCAACCATAGCGATGCTTTGGAATGATCATAAGATACTTCCCTACAAAAGAAAAAAAGGGCGTAATACTGTTTTTATAAAAGAACAACTTGAGATCTACAAAAAATACTTATCAAAAGAGTTTTACAGTCACGAGTTATTAAAACAAGACCTTAGTGATCTAAAGGGGAAAAAACTCAAAGGTTATGAAGATATGCTAGACGCACTTACATGTGCTTATGCAATAAACTACTGTCAAAACAATGAAGCAGGATTTTACAAAGTAGATGGGGTTGATACTTTTGTAACTCCAATCAGCAAATGGAAAGTTTATGTTTTAAAATGCTGTGATGATTCTCTTTACACCGGTGTAGCTACAGACTTGCAAAGACGTTTATATGAACACAACAACTCTGCTAAAGGTGCAAAGTACACAAAAGTCAGACGT
>Ga0193951_1000921_pt1 | contig 13106 bp, 8 predicted proteins | sample BB_2_MG_FD_140370 | JGI IMG/M metagenome (GOLD analysis project Ga0193951, IMG submission 140370) | Microbial mat bacterial communities from the Broadkill River, Lewes, Delaware, United States - BB_2_MG | ecosystem: Environmental > Aquatic > Freshwater > River > Microbial mats | place: USA... | reverse complement strand
ATGATTTAAAATGAACATATGTTCATTTTAAATCATATTTTTGCAAAAAAAAGTCATGAAAGAATATTTTAACCTCAGTGAAACACGCATGTGTAAAGCCTTATTTCCTGAACTACTTAATGCCAACAATACGCTATTTGGTGGAAAAGCCATGCAATGGATGGATGAAGTGGCTTATATATCGGCAACGCGATTCACACGCCAGCGAATGTTTACAGCACATACGGGTAACATCCGGTTTTTAAAAGCTGTTACTCCCAATTCAATTATTGAGATCGTTGGTTGTGTTGTGAAAGCCGAAGCTGTCCGTTTAACCATTAAAGTTGAAATCTTTGTTGAAGATATGTATAGCCATAAGCGGGATAAAGCCATAGAAGGTGACTTTGTTATGATCGCATTAAATGCGAAGGATCAACCGCAACGCATTGATTATTCATACATAGAAGAACAAATGAGCCAAACCATCCTAAACTAAGTAAGGTGTAATTTAGACTTAAGTAAATCCTGCATTTTTTGCCTTTCGACTAAGATCCAGGTCGTATCAAGTAAAAAGCTAACTTGCTGCATATCAGATAAGGCATAATCTGCCGTTTTACTGCCTATCCAAACGACAGCTTCCACCTCATTATTAACAATCACTGGAATTGTCACCGACTTGTATCTCATCTTATTATCAGTGGGTGAAAGTATAAAAGGGTATTCTGTTTGGTTATCGTTAATTATAATGGTACGCTTCTCAGATACTGCTTTATTTAGGCAGTCAAGATTATCAAAATGCGATGCCTTCTCTGATTCATAAGTCAACAATGCCGACTCTGACCAGTTGTTTAAGAGAAACAAGCCCTTATTCTTCTCATAATGATAAAACAAGCCCAGCTCACTACTAGTATATTCAATGATCTCTTTCAAAGTAAAATCTAATAAATCATTAATGGATTTAGCGCGATAATGAACAATACTCTCAAGGCCACGCAAGCGTCTATTTACCATTGCAATTGCCTTGTTAGCTTTCACTGTCTCGGTCCTATCAATTACAATAGAATACAAATCATGTTTATTGTTGTAGTTGATCACACTTGTATAAACATCAACATCACGCACTTCACCCGATTTTAGTTTGTGCTGAAAAGTATAATGAGGACGCTTTTCTGTTCTTGCCAAAAGCAGCTCTTTCTTAATCTCATCATCAGGTAAAGTGTTAATATCAAATATTTCACGTGCTGTTATTTCAGTATGTGAATAACCATAATACTCGCAGGCTGATTTATTGGCTTCTAATATCTTACCGGTATAAGAATCAATAATCATCATGACTGATTTACTTTTCTCAAACAAAGATTTGAACCGCTCCTCGCTATCTGCAAGAAGGTCATTCTTGTCGTTAAGCTCCTTATTATTAGTCCTCAGTTCATCCTCAATGGTCAAAAGCTCATCATTCTTATGGTGTAGTTCCTCGCTTATAGTTCTGTACTCTTCATATAAAGAGAGGTTTTCATCAACTTGGTCACGCAAGCGCTGTTCGGCAGCATAGCGCTGACTTAAATCTTGATGTGTACCAATTATACGTGCTATTTCACCCTCCGCATTACGCATCATATAACCTCTAGATAAAATATGTAGGTAGTGGCCAGATTTATGCTGCATTCGAAACTCCAGGTGATAAATATTATCCTCTCCTCTTATTAACCTGTCAATTTGTGCATTTGCCATTTCCAAATCTTCCGGATGAAGCAGGTTTCTCCACGTTTCAATTTCATTAACCAACTCATGATCCTGATAACCCAACATCGTTTTCCAATTCAAAGAGTAATAAATCTCATCGCTTATCAAATTCCAATCCCACAAACCATCATTGGTTCCTTTCATGGCTAGTCTTAAGCGCTCTTCACTTTCTTTGAGTAATAACTCGGCATTAATTCGCTCAGAGATATCTCTAATGGCGGTAACGCTCACTTTTTTAGCTTTGTAGACGGTATCTTTTGAATTTACACTTATGGGAATCGTTTCTCCGTTGGCTTTTTTAATAGTGGTTTCAAAGAGTACAGGCTCATTCATGGATAAGTGCTCAACAAACAACTCCTTTGTAGATACCTCGCCAAGAACTTCAATAATGTGACGTTCAATAAAATGCTCCTTACCATACCCAAGTAGTGCACAAATGGATTCATTTACGTCTATTATAAGACCTTTATTATGAATGATAATTCCTTCGGATGCCAAAGAAGATAAGTATTTAAATCGCTCTTCACTTTTCTCTATTTCACTATTTTTTTGGTATAGCTCCTCAAGATTAGATCGCAACTCCTCTTCAGCAGCAAGCAAAGCATCATTCCTATCTTTTAGCGTTTCATCAGTTATTCTTAGCGCCTCACTCTGTTCCAACAATTCATTATTAATTACTCTATATTCCTCGTTTTTATCCTCCAATTCATTTTTTACCTTACTAATTTTAATATTGCGCTTAATGGCCTCACTACCGGCCAAACGTAAACGAGCAAATGCTTTAGCCACATACCTCGCTAATACTAAAAGTAATATGGCAATAACAACAAAAAACAACAGAAATATAAGGTTTAACCTTTCAAATGCCCTAAAAACGGTTTCGATTCTTGTATCATTACCAACTTGACCATCGGAATAGTGAGTCTTATAATCCTTAATTCGTTGATGGAAAGTATCTTTTGCTTGCCAATAATGGGCCGATTTAAACTGCTCTAAAGCTTTCTCTTCCTCGCCCGCTTTCATCAGTTTAATGGCCGACACTTCAATGGAATGGATAAATGCAGTGATACTATCATTACTATTGAATATATCGCGTACGTCTCCATCAAGTTGAAGATGATTAACACTTTCATAGTGCTCAGTGAAGTTCTTGTATGCCGCCTCGTAACTATCCAACCAAGATAAGTTAGATGTTAAAATGTAATTTTCTGCTGAATTCGTCAGAACTTCATCATAATATTGTAAATCATTGGCTTTCCATAACAACTCTTGGCTGTGTATGGTTTGCTTGATGTTACTGTGTATGTTATCGATATACAAATAATGGTAGATGTACAGGCCAACCATGGATATGGCTATAAACGAAAATGTAATAATAAATGGTTGTTTTAAATTACCTGCATACATAAGTATCATTTTTAGCACTAACTCACTATCATACCATCCTATCTAACAGTCTTCTTAGGTATTTTAATTGTAGTAATTGTTCCTTTTTTCGATGACATGTTTTCAAAAACTAACACGCCTTTATGTAGCTGCACAATAATGCTTGCCAAATGCAATTCAATAGCATTATTCCTTTCAAATTGATAGTTTTGACTATTAATGGAATCAAAATAATGTGAAACTTCTTTTCCAGCAAACAAGCAGCCACTGTCCTCCACCTGTAATACAAAACAATTCTCTTTATCAAGCACTGTCATATTCACGTATCCTTCCTTTGTAAAAGATAATGAACTCTCTATTAAAGTACTAATGGCCCCCTGTAAATGTTTTATATCTGCTAATATAAGCGATTCACTACATTCTGTTTTGAAGGATAATGTAATATTTTGTGATTCAGCTTTTTTAGCCAAGTTGACCAAGCAGTTATTACCCAATTGCGCCAAATCTACTTCTTGAAAACCTAGGTACTGATCACCTCTTATCTGCAGATTAGCAATTTGCAAGGCTATGTATGAATATTTTTCAAGGTTATTGACTGACGCATCCAACAAGGAAATAACTTCTTTAAAGTATTCATCTTCGGAATAGTCCTTCAATAAAGTCAGCGATCCACAAATACCATTTAATGGTGTTCGTATTTCATGACTTATGGCTTTTAAAAAGTCATTTTTTGCGACATCCAATTGCCTCAGTTCAGCATTAGCTCGCTCTAGTTCGGCATTAGCTTCCTTTAGTTCGATGGTTTTCTTATCCACTTCATTTTCCAACCATTGATTGAGGTTACTCATTTTTTCTCGTGCTACTTTTAGCTCAATATGGGTCGCCAAACGTGCCAATAACTCATCATGATTAAAAGGTTTAGTCAGATAGTCTACACCACCCACTCTAAATCCCTCTGTAATGCTTTCAATGTCTTGTCGTGCTGTTAAGAAAATGATTGGAATATTATCATTAGAGGCATCTTTTCTTATCTTTTCACATGTTTCGAATCCGTCCATATCTGGCATCATCACATCCAGTAAGATGGTATCAAACTTGGTTTGAGTGAGCCACATTAGAGCTGCTTCACCACTGATTGCAACTTCTACCTGATAATCATTCTCAGCCAATAGTGCTGCAACTACCTGTAGATTTTTAGGGTTGTCGTCAACTACGAGTACTTTTCTTTTCATGTATGGTGTAGTTTTTTTATCGATAGCAATTTGTTTATAGGTGTTCGGTGATTAAGGCATTAAATTTATTAAAGTTCTTGATGTGCACTTGGATGGCCTCATAGTCAAAAGCACTTATTGAGGCTTCAAAAGCAAACTGATACTGCTCCAATTCATCCCACTTGTATTGTTCGGCTATGCGCTTGATGGCAGCTGAAAAAAGTTTGAGTTTATCAGACGGTTGAATAATTTGAAGTTCTTTCCATAACGGATGAACCGATGTAGAAAAGCTTTGCTTTATAGCCAGTTGTTCATTTCTTTTTAGCTTATTAAAATCAAAAGCAACAATTTTGTCATCGGCTCCATACTGTCTTAAAGCAAATGGTTCTAGATGCTTAAGCAGGGTATTTATAAGTTTTACTTCATCAACAGGTTTATCTATAAAATCATCAAAACCAGCTCTAAATATAGCCTTTACCTCGGTTTCTAGTGTTGAAGCAGAAATAGCTACAACGGGAATATCCTTAACCAAAGGATTAGCCCTTAGCTTTTTAATGGTTTCAAAACCATCCATCACAGGCATTTGTATATCCAATAATATTACGTCAGGCTGGTGCTCTATGGCTGCCTCATACCCTTCTAGGCCATTATCACTTACAATTGTACGCAAGTTAAATTGTTCTGCATAAGCTTCTAGTACGCCTTGGTTTGAGGGCACATCATCTACGATTAAAACCAATTCCTCATTGAATTTTACATCAATACTTAAATCAGCTTCTTTTGCGGCATCAGCTTGCGCAATTTCCACATTAGGTAAGATGGTTGTAAAAGTACTACCATGTCCTATTTGGCTTGACAACGAAATCTTACCACCCATCAAGTGTACTAACCTATTGGTAATGGCTAAACCTAGCCCAGTACCTTCATTTTTTTTATTGACTTGCCTCTTCTCTTGCACAAAAGGATCAAAAATTCGTTTTTGATCATTTTCGTCAATTCCAACACCAGTGTCTTTTACCGTTAGAATTAAGCTGCCATAACTCTCAGCTCCTTCATTGGGTTTAAAGCTATAGCTGACACTTATAATGCCCTTTGGAGTGAACTTAATGGCATTGCCAATTAAGTTAAGTAAAATTTGTCGGATTCTTAATTCATCAAGACTTAGTAAACGTGGAAATACAGGATCTGCAATCACCTCTAATACAAGACCTTTATTGTTAACTTTTAAAGTAAAGGTTTGAACAATCTCTGAGACAATGGCACCAAAATCAATGGATTCATTTTGCAATATCATTTTGCCTGCCTCAATTTTTGACACGTCGAGTAAGTTATTGATAAGGCTCATTAGGGTCTTTCCACTAGCTCTAATTGCCATCATATAATTCTGAAGATGAGCTTCTTTAATCTGCTTACTTAAGATATCAGAGAAACCTAAAATAGCATTCATCGGGGTGCGAATTTCATGCGACATGTTGGCTAAAAAATTCGATTTAGCTTGATTGGCTTTTAGGGATTTGTTTCGCTCTTCGGTTAGTTCCTGAAATAAGTTTTTCTGATTGTTGATATTATGAATAATCCCAGCAATTTTCTCCGGTTCTTGAGTATTGTCATTTAGATTTATTTTTCCACTAAAACTAAACCAAACGTACTCCTGTTGCATATTCAGAAATCTGAACTCCGCCTCAATACGCTTATTTTCAGATGTGCCATTCTGACTTAAAATTGAAATCAAGTCTTTGTAATCATCTTGGTGAATCCTGGATATCATCCATGGCAAATCAGGCTGTATACTACTTATATTAAAACCTGTAAGCTTGTCAAAGTAAGGTGTTGTCTTATACTTTAAGGTATTGAAATTGTACTCAATAAAGGCAACTTGTCCTATGTCCATAGCCATTTCAAGTTGATCTTTCAATTCAACATTCTCCTTTTCAATGGCAATACGCTCCGAAATATCAACCGTTGTCCCGCACAAGGCATACACCTCATTTTCTTCATTTATCATAGGGAAATATGACGAATAGAACCAATGAACCTTACCATCTGGGTCTTCCAATTTATACTCAAAAAAGGAGGCTTGCTTACCTTCTATTGCTGTATTCTCTTTCTCTCGATACCCACCTACCTTTTCATGAGGAATATAGTCTTCGAGTGTTTTTCCTATAAAATCATAATCAGGACGATTAAAGAAGGTGTTATAATACTTATTGGCAATTAACAGTTCCCCATTGACATCCTTCATAAATACAAATGCATCAATAGAATCAATAAAGTTCTGCATTAACTCCTTTTCAAAGAGAAATTCTTTGTTTTGTTGCTCTAATGCAACTTCACTTTCCTTGATATCAGTAATATCAAACATAAAACCGCATAACTCAACCGGTTTATCCTCATTGTTGCAAATGGCTTGGATGGTATCTCTCATCCAAACTACACTACCATCCTTTTTAATTATTCGATAATCAATCGTCTGAACATTAATATCCTGATCAAACCCCCGATAAAATTCAAGTATCTTTTCTTTATCTTCTAGATGAGTGCATTGCAGCCAATCGTCAAAATGGTGCCAATCAGAAGCTGAATAACCTAGAAGTGCTGTTACTTGGCTTCCAATATACGTGTATTGTTTGGTGGCTAAACCCATTGCCCATGGCACACCATTGGGAATATTAAGCTGTGGGATAGCATTCGTATAACCAGAAGCTCCCCCACCTTTAACAGACTCTATATCATCAAGTTTAACTTGATCTTCTATACCAATTATAAAAGTCTTTAATAGCGTAATAGTCTTTTCCGAAAAAGCCTTCTTCTTTTTAGATTTTAAGGTTAAAAAGCCCCACAGTTCAGTAGAGTTTCGCGTGATGGGATAAACGAGTGAAGAGTTATATCCTTGTTTTTCGCCATGATCAATAAATGGGCTTAACACCTCATTAATTCGTAAGCGAATAGCCTTACAATCATAATCAAAAGTATTGCCCTTTTCTTGTGTCGTTATTAATAATGGATCAGTAGAATTGGTACACTGGACAATATCGGCACAACAAGCTGATGTAAGGTCTCGAATTATTACAAGTACCTCTTTCCAATGTATTAATCTTTCTCTTGAAACCATCCCTCTCAATTAATTTCACACTAGAGCTCAACGAGTTTATTTTTAATGGCATACATTACCAAACTTGCACTATTTCTACAATTCGTTTTTGACAATATACTACTTCGGTGTCCCTTTACTGTTTGGGCACTAATAAACAACTTTTCTGCTATTTCATCGTTTGTTAGCCCATTACAAACCTCTCTTAATACTTCTATTTCGCGTTTAGAGAGCACATTACTGTCATCGTTTCCTTCTGAATTAGGTTTATTAATACTCGTAATAATTCGTCGAAGTAGTTCATTTGAAAAATAGCTATCACCCTCTGCTACAGAAAATAGGGCACGTTCAATTTCTTTTATACCACTATCTTTAAGTAGAAAACCTTTTACACCTGCATCTATCATTTTATAATAATACTCCTCGTCGCCATGCATCGATAATGCTATAATTTTTAAATCAGGAAAACGTTCGATAGCAATTTTTGTCGTCTCAATACCATTTAAAACTGGCATTGAAATGTCCATTAACACTAAATCGGGTTTGGCTTCTTCAACCTGATCAAGGAACTCTTGTCCATTACTTGCTTCTCCTACAACAACTCCGACCTCCTCAAACTCAATTAGATTCTTTAAACCTTCACGAAATATTTTATGATCATCAACTAAAAATAGATTCACTTTTTTCATAAATTCAAGTCTGTAGATTATATATTAAATACAAGAGATATACATGTTCCATTGCCCTTTTCAGAATCCAACAACATATTTCCACCGAGTGATTGCACACGTGTTTTCATATTCATTAGTCCTGAACCACTAGCTTTTGATGTCACCGTTTCAATATCAAAACCTTGTCCGTCATCAGCATAAGAGACCATTATACTCTTATTTATTTTTTCAACATTAATTGTAATTTTCTTGGCATTAGCATGCTTAAGCGAGTTATTAATACACTCGCATAGTATTCTATATATGGTCACTTCTAATTCACTCTTAAAGCGTTCTACAAGTGTATTAGTATATCTAAACACTAAGCCCGACGCATTTCTGGCACGTTCAATAAAAGACTGAAGCGCGATATTAAGCCCAAAATTGACCAAAGTATTGGGACTAATATTGTTGGACACTTCGCGTAAGCTTGCAATCGTTTCCTCTAAGGTTTCTTCCAGTTTATTAATGAGTATTCCCTTATCCATTTTAGCATCTGGCTTATTAAACCATTGTAAATAAAGCTTTGATGTGGATAACAAAGGACCAATTCCATCATGTAACTCTTGCGCAAAACGTCTTCGCTCCTTTTCTTCGGTCTGAATGATAGATTGCAAAATTTGTTTCTCCATTCTTTTCCGTTCAGAGATATCACGTAAGGTAATCATATTCGCCTTATTTCCATTATATTCCACTGGAAAACCATTCATTTCAAAGCTCACACTCTGCTCTACCTTGGTCATCATCTGAGTCTCAACCATTTCTTTGTTATGCGTTCCAATACCCAAAAGGTAAGCTTGTACTTTTTCTTCCTCGCCTGCATCCAGAAGGCCTGAAATGCAACTGTCTTTGTTTCTGTTTTTAAAATCAAATTGGTCCTGCGCTTTTCTGTTATATGCCAAAACACATCCTTTAGGCTCTACAATAATAATCGGATCAGGACTTGCATTAAAAATGTTTCTAAATTTCTTCTCTTCACTTTCTAATTTAGCCAGAGTTAACTTTAGGTTGTTATTCGACTCTACCAGATTAGTAAGCAGTGAGTTATTACTTTCCTGAAGGTTATATTGCTCAATAGCTCTATCAACTGCAATCACTAACTTATGTGGTTCACATGGCTTGGTAAGGTAACTAAATATTCGACCGATATTAATGGCATCCTGAATAAACTGTGGATTGTCATTACCTGTAACAAGTATACGCTTGATATTCGGTTGCTTTTTCTCTAGGCTTTCAAAGAACTGAACAACAGATGACGATACTTGTATATCATCAGCAATAATAACCTTGACTATATTATCAGCAATTAGCTGATGAGCTTCATCAACATCCTCTGCAATAAGCAAGGTAAATATATCACGAAAAATTAATTTATAGAGCTTTACGTCTATTGGATCGCGATCAACTATTAATATCTTTTCTCTTTTGGTGTCCTTCATGCGGGCTTAGCACTTCCTATTTGGATTTTTAATAAAAGTAATTAAACACTCAATTGTAACCTAACAATAGCTGTTTTTTATTGTGGGAATAAGACCGTTAATTGAGTATATGCTTCATTGGATTGCCAACACGACTAAATAGCTATCACTAGATAATACACCACCCAGACCACTATCATTCCATCACATTGTCTATTAGATAATTAACACCCAACTCAATACTACTACGAGCCTTTAACACTTGTTGGGAGTAGAATTACAAACAATGAAACACAACTAAAACGTCACGTACGACCACCCTAAAGGGTTATTAAAAACCACCTTTTAATAAAGCTATACAGTACCGATGCATCTATAAAACACGTTAACAAGCCTTTACCTTTGACAACTCAGGAATATAACAAAAATGAATCATTCAACTATGGAAAAGAAAAAGACAGAATCCTATCTGGCATTTAGGTTACAAGGTGAGCTCTTTGCCGTTAGTGTTCATAAAGTTTTGGAAATTATTGAAACAGGTGACGAACATACCATTACTCACCTACCCAAAGCCAGCGAATCAATAGCGGGAGTCGTTAATTTTAGAGGTAATGTCATTCCTGTAGTCGACACGCGAATGAAGTTTGATATGCGCCCATATGAAGACACGGACAAGTTTGTTGTAATTGTTCTTAACCTCAATATTAACAATACTGAGCACTTTGTAGGCGCCAAGGCCGACAAGGTTGTGGATGTTTTAGAGATTTCAGATCATGAAATTAAAAATGTTCCAGAAGTAGGTCAAGGTTACAATTCAGATTTTATCCAAGGAGTTATTCATCGCGAAAATAACTTCTTAATGCTTCTCAACCTTGAAGCAGCAATGGGAACGGAAGAGATTATATCATTAAAGAATATAGAAAACGAAACACTTGTTGAAGCAGATGATACGGGAAAAGATTCTGCTGTCCAACAATAATGTTAATCAGGTAAAACTAAAGGGATAGTAAAATGAAAAGATCAAAAATTCTATTTATTACATTGATATCATGTATGGGCTTATTCGCCCAACACCATGCTGACGATCACCATGCTCCACATGCCCACTCATACCATAAACACCACATTGCGGTCTTTAACGGTGGCGCAACTAATTTTGATCATCATGTCTCAGGATATACAATGGGTATTGATTACGAGTATCGGTTTTTTGAGCAATTGGGTATTGGCCTTACTGGTGAATACTTGTTTTTAAACGATGGTGAAGGAGAATCTATTTTTGCCTTGCCAATCTATTTTCATCCACTTAAAGGCCTAAAGTTAAGCTTTGCACCAATTGGCATTAACGCGTCGGCACATGAAACAGCAGACCTAAAAAGTGGTAATGCAACAGCGCCGGAACTGCAGCACCATGCACCAACTAAAGAATGGCATTTTGGTAGTCGCGTAAATATAGGTTACGACATACCAGTAGGAAAAATAACCGTTGGCCCCATTGTTGGGCTTGATATGATAAACCATACACAAGCATTAATATACGAAGTATCGTTTGGCTACGGTTTCTAGTCATTAGAAAATAAAATTTTTGCAATACTAATAACAAGATATCAATATGAATATAAAAGATTTAAATATCGGAAAAAAATTGTACGGTGGATACATCACTGTATTGGTTTTGACATTAATAGTTGGGTTTATCGCTTACCGTGGTATATCGAACATTACTTACCAAATTGAAATTTCTAAAATTGTTAACCGCATTATCGTTGATGCAGGTGATACTCAAGCCAACTCATTACGATACATTTTATATGGTGATGATAAATATTATGAAAGCGTATCAGCAGAAGCCGATGAGATATACAGACAATCGGAAGAAGTTAAACTACTACTAAAATCGGGCGATAACAAAAAAATTGTTGATGATATTGAGCACTTTATTGGTGTTTATGGCGAAGATAATGTTCAGTACCATAAGCTAGAACAGGAAAAGAAAGACGTACATACCAGAAGGTCAGCTGCAGCACTAGCTACAACTAACCAAATTGTAAAAGTAATCGATGAAGCAAAAAGCATCTCACGTACCAAAAGAAATGACTATGCTGCGGTTGAGATTGTTTTTATGATGCAGGAAGCGCGTAATGCCATGAATCGAGTACGTATTAATGCCAATAAATTCGTTAGTAATCCTAATGCAGATACTGAACGTCTACTCATGTCTGAAATCGAACGTGTAAAAAAGATATTAGAGAAAGATGAACAACAAATTGGCAACAAAAAAATGAAAGAAGAAGTGCAAGAGGCACTTGTTTTATTAGATGTTTACAAAAACGAGTTTATAAAATACGCACATATCATTGAGCAAGAAGAGGCCCTTTTAAAAAACATGATTAAAAATGCAGGTAGCCTTTTGAAAGATGCCAGAGGCCTTCGCGAAGGTGTGTATGAATACATAGACGATACCCAAACTAGTTCATACGTCTTATTATTAATTACTATTATCATAGCGTTAGGTCTTGGTTTACTTATTGGTGGCTATATTACCAAAAGCATAACTGTCCCTTTATCTACCAGTGTAAAATTTGCTAATGATATATCAAACGGTGATCTAACGCAGTCAATTGACATTGATCAGAAAGATGAAATAGGCATGCTAGGTTTTGCCTTGAAGAATATGGCAGAGAAATTAAAAGATGTTGTGAGTACCATTATCTCAAGCTCAACCAATATTTCATCAGCAAGTCAACAATTAAGTGCATCATCCCAACAAATATCATCTGGTGTAAATGAACAAGCTGCTTCATCAGAAGAGGTGTCTTCATCAATGGAAGAAATGACAGCTAATATACAGCAGAACACGGATAATGCGATTCAAACACGTCAGATTAGTGCCAAAGCTTCCAATGCGATGGAGCAAGTTGCAATGGCATCTGAAGATAGTATGAATGCTGTTAAGGACATTTACACCAAAATTAATGTTGTGGTGGAAATTGCAGAGAAAACAGACCTATTAGCCATTAATGCAGCTGTTGAAGCAGCCAGAGCTGGTGACGAAGGGCGTGGTTTTGCGGTGGTAGCTGCAGAGGTTAGAAAACTAGCCGAACGCAGTCAGAATGCCGCAAGTGAAATCGTTGATCTCGCAGAGCGTGGCATGAAACTGACTGAAGAGTCGACACATATGCTTAAAGACATTGTGCCGGATATTCAAGAAACTTCGCGCTTAGTTGAAGAAATTGCCTCATCAAGCCAAGAACAAGACTCGGGAGCTAACCAGGTGAACGTTGCCATTCAACAATTGACAATGGTCACTCAGCAAAATGCATCGGCAGCAGAAGAAATGGCAAGTGGTTCAGAGGAAATGGCAGCACAAGCCGGTGAATTAGAGGACATCACCACTCACTTCAAAATAGACAGAAGAGCTAAGGTCAACCGTAAAATAAGAGCAAAGGTGAATAGCCATACAAGCAATGAAACCAAATTTAAGCCTGCACATAATGGGCTCAGTCATGATAATCATAATCAGTTTGATATCGATTTATCCAAACTATCATCTGACATTGATGACTTT